>SL_5KL_010_SEDDRAFT_10000700_pt1 | contig 21403 bp, 20 predicted proteins | sample SodLakKL_010_SED_FD_9118 | JGI IMG/M metagenome (IMG submission 9118)
TAATAGTCCATGATACCCAGGTTTCCGCTCCTGAAGGCTTCAGAGATGGCTTTCGGGATCTCGGCCTCTTCCTGGATAACCTTGGCGCGGGCTTCCTGTGCTTTGGCTTTCATTTCCTGTTCTGCTGCGACAGCCATAGCGCGACGTTCCTCTGCTTTGGCCTGTGCAATGTTTTTGTCGGCATTGGCCTGGTCGATCTGCAGCATCGCACCGATGTTTTTACCAACGTCGATNTCAGCGATATCGATAGANAGGATCTCATACGCCGTACCTGAGTCAAGGCCTTTTGAGAGAACCACCTTGGAGATGCTGTCGGGGTTTTCGAGGACCTGTTTGTGGTGCTGTGCCGAACCGATGGATGTTACAATACCCTCACCCACCCTGGCAAGGATGGTCTCTTCGCCGGCACCACCCACAAGCTGTTTAATATTGGCGCGCAGCGTGACCCTGGCTTTTGCAACCAGCTGGATTCCGTCTTTTGCCACGGCTGCGACGGGAGGGGTGTTGATCACCTTTGGCTTCACAGACATCTGCACGGCTTCGAGCACATCACGTCCTGCAAGGTCGATGGCAGTGGCGGTCTTAAAATCGAGCGGTATGTTTGCCTTATCTGCGCTGATCAGGGCATTTACCACGGCTTTCACACGTCCACCGGCAAGGTAGTGTGCCTCCAGGTCATTCCGGTTCAATGTCAGGCCGGCTTTGGTGGCAGATATCAGGTTGTTGACAATCACAGCCGGGGGGATCTTACGCCAGCGCATCAGCACGAGCTGAAGCAGGCTGATCCGTACACCCGACACCAGTGCGGAGAACCACAAGGCTACCGGGATAAAATAAAAGATAATCCACAGACCGACAATACTTACAAGGGCTATGGCTACAATAACAGCAATTTGTGAATCCATGATTTTTATTCTTCTTTAGATTTGACAATGATTTTGTTTCCGTCTACTTTTACTACCACAACGGTGGTATTTTCAGGTATTAAGTTGTCTTTCGAGGTCACCTCGTAATACTCTTCCTTTATAAGGGCTTTCCCCATGGGGTTCAGCCTGGTGATCGACACTCCTTCGTCTCCTTTCAATACTTTATCTTTTTCAAAAACGTTCACCCGCCCTTCCAGGACGGAGCTGTGCATGGCTCTTTTCCAGGTTTTGGAGCGCAGGGCGATCCCAATGGCCACAAGGCTTACCACAAGGGTAAGCAGTATTGTGATGACACCCGTTTCGGTGCCATAATTGTTGAACGATACAACATTGCCGGCCACGACCAGCGCCACACCGAGAATACCTACGACAGTGGCTCCCGGCACTACCAGGATCTCCAGAAGCAGGAATACAATTCCGACTACAATAAGACTGACAACAATTAACCAGACCATTTTGACCAGTATCTTAAAAAAGAAACAACCAATGCAGGCAAGGGTTCAATGCTGCTTTGCCTGCAAGGCAGAGCATCTAGGGTTTATAATAGTTCATGGCCTCGGGCAGATACTCCCTGGCCGCGTTGATTCTGTCCTCATTGGTAGGATGCGTGCTTAGAAAAGCGGGCACCTGTGCACCGCCGGAATAGGCCAGCATTCTTTCCCAGAAAGTGATGGTATGTTCCGGGTCGTACCCTGCCATAGCCATGAATGTCATACCCAGCGCATCTGCTTCGTATTCGTGCTGGCGACTGTAGGCCAGCGACCCCAGTGTGCCTCCCACGCCATAAGCAAGCATAAAAATGTCGCGCGTCTGCTGAGGCTGCTCTCTGAGTGCAACATCCAGGCTTACAGCGCCCATGGTCAGAAGCAGCTGCTGGCTCATCCTTTCGTTTCCATGTTGAGCTACTACGTGTGCAATTTCATGTGACATCACCACTGCCAGCCCCTCTTCATCTTGCGTAAGATCCAAGATTCCAGTGTATATGGCTATCTTGCCCCCGGGCATTGCCCAGGCATTCACCGCATCGCTGTCCACAAGCGAGAACTCCCAGTTGAAATCTTGCACGCGGCGCGACTGGCCTGTGTTTTTCAGATATTCGACAACCGCATCGGATATTCTCTCGCCGGTTCGCTGAACCATTTGAGCCCTGGGATCTGATGAGGGAACCACGGTGTTTGCGGCCATGTATGACTGATAATTGGCTGAAGCCATATTGCCGAGCATCCCTTCCGGGAGCATCCGAACCTGCCTTCTTCCCGTTATCGGGACAGTGGCACACGACGCCAGCAAGATCAGGCACATGGCAAAACAGATGTTCTTCTTCATTATCAATAGATTACGCACCACATCGAAATATATCAAACAAAAATAACCAAAAAAAACAATACATTGGTCATATTAGCAGCNCGGCCGCACAAAAATATAAGGATTCACTATAAAAGGGTGTCCGGGAGATGGTACCAGGGGCAGAAAAGGCGGGCAAACCGGTCATCTTCTGAAAGAGATCCTGTTTTCTTTGCCGTTTATAAGTCTTTTGATATTGTTTAAATGTGTGATAGGGACAAACAATGCTACCAGGATCGCAAACAGCACTTTTGGCATCATGGTGATATCCTTGACCCATATTACCACGATGGGCAGCGCTATGGCGGCGGACAGCGATCCAAGCGAGACGTAGCGGGTGGTAAGGAATACGGTCAGAAATACAGCCAGGCAGATAAGAAATGCTTCTGGGAAAAGAATAAAGATGATGCCTACGAGTGTGGCGATTCCTTTGCCGCCTTTGAAGGAGGCAAATACCGGAAAAACGTGTCCAAGGATTGCCATTGCGCCCAAAAACATCTGATACACAACGAACCATTCGGCCATCATAAAATCCAGCCTGATCAGATGTGCCAGGCTCACTGCGCCAATGCCTTTCAGTGCGTCTATGATCAGGACCACCAATCCGACCCTGGGACCAAGCACACGCAAGGCATTGGTGGCACCGGCATTCCCACTGCCATGCTCTCTTACATCCAGGCCTTTGATCCACTTGCCCAGCCACACTGCCGTGGGCACGGAGCCCAGCAGATAGGCCAGCACTGCCAGCAAAGCCATCATCAGGTAAACATTTGCCATCTGAAGAGGGGGTTAGGGTTTTTGAAAATTCAGTGCGGTCCAGTCTCCTTCGCTTTTCTCTCCGGCATCTTTCAGCCCCAGACCAGTAGCCTTTGCAAATATAACATCTTTATCAAAAGTCATAAATCCGCTCATGACCAGGAATCCCCCGGGGTTAAGCACGTCGTGATAGGCAGGCAGATCTTCCAGCAGCACGTTCCTGGTAATGTTGGCAATTACGACATCGTATGTCTGTTTGCCCAGGAGAGAGCTATCCCCGTGCAATACCTCCATATTGTCAATACCGTTACGGCGGGCGTTTTCCATTGTATTTTCGTATGCATACAGATAATTATCTATTGCCGTAACCGGGCCTGCCCCTCTTTGCGACGCCAGGATAGCCAGCACCCCTGTTCCGCAGCCCATGTCAAGGACAGATCTGCCGGCAAAGTCCATTTCAAGCATAAACTTTATCATCAGCACGGTGGTTCCGTGGTGGCCGGTACCGAAAGACATTTTGGGTTCAATAAGGATGTCATGCTGCACCCCGGGTACTGCCTCATGAAAGGGGGCCCTGATCATGCATTTGTCTTCGATCCTGACGGGTTCAAAGTTGCTTTCCCATACCGCGTTCCAGTTTTTACCTCCCAGCCGGTTCACCTCAAACGATAATTTTTCAGGGCCTTTTTTGCGAAACCTTTCAAAAAGATCTGCAACCGGACGGGAGCGGTAGCTGCATGCCCCGATATAGGCGCGAAAACCATCTTTTTCTTCGCTGAAGCTTTCAAAGCCCAGGCCGGCGAGTTCAGCGATCAGTATGTCTGACCAGGGCTCGACAGGTTCAGATTGGCAGTGGATTTCGATGTAATCCATAAGAGATCATATTAGATAAAATTCGAATGCCCGGGCACAGGATTAAACAGCTAGCTGGTGCCGGGTGCTGCCTCCTTGTGGCATGCAGGTCTGCCCGCCACAAAGCAGATGCTATGGTTTCAGGGCGGTGATGATACTGAAAAAGTCGTCAGGTTTGAGCGAAGCACCCCCGATCAGTCCGCCGTCCACGTCGCTGTTGCGAAAGATGTCGGCAGCATTTTTCGCGTTGCAGCTGCCGCCATAAAGGATGGACATTTCGTCGGCCAGCCCCTGATCGTATGTATCTGCCAGCAAGTTTGCGGATATAGGCATGCATTTCCTGTGCCTGATCCGGTGTGGCTGTCTTGCCTGTCCCGATGGCCCAGACCGGCTCGTATGCAATCACAACTTTACTCAGCTGGTCTTTGTGCATCCAGAACAAGCCCTCCAGAAGCTGATCGGCGACCACCTTGAAATGTGCGTTTTTTTCCCGCTCCGGAAGCTTCTCTCCGCAGCAAAACACCGGGGTAAGGCCGTTCTTTAAAGCCTGCCGGGTCTTTTCTGCAAGAACAATTCCGCCTTCGCCGTACTGACTCCTTCGCTCCGAATGCCCAATGATCACATGACTTGCCCCGGCCGAACGTATCATCATTGCAGATACCTCGCCGGTATACGCTCCCTGATCTTCGTTATGGCAATTTTGCGCGCCCAGAAATACCTGGTCATAATTGACGAAGACATCAGCAACCCNCGTTAGATAAGGAAAGGGAGGAAACAATACCACCTGTGGCATTTCCCGGCCTTCTGAACTGTTCCGGTAGTTGTCAATTTTCACTTTCAGCTCGCTTACCAAAGCCTTTGCCTCTTCCAGGCTAAGATTCATTTTCCAGTTTCCGGCGACGATCTTTTTTCTCATAATTTGTTTTTTTTATGGTTTAACCGAGAAGTATCCTTTGTGGTCCGATAATTCGTGTTCCTTTGCCTGTTCTACGCGGCCATCACCCGTCAGATCAACTTTATGCAAACAAACTCCCTTAAGTTGCAGCATATGATGCGGTTGCACGCAGGGATCATGTCCGGAAAGGCATTGCATCAATCCTCTTCCTCATCCAGGGCGGAATTTTTACTGACCCCAAAAAATTTCAGGATCCGGTGCCAGAAGAGCTTTACGGCAACCGCAATGCCGGCAATGGCACCTACAACCGCCTGCAGTATAATACTGCCCGTACCGGGATCGATATAGCCCGTAACAAACAATACGTCCGACGAAAAAATCATAATCAGGGCCTCAGTAAGAAACATAATCTTGGGGCATTTTATTCATGAACTGTTCCCACCTGCATGAAAAGCAAAAATTATACAGGCTCAACGATTTTTCAAAGATACCAGTTTTTCATCACCCGGAAGTATTTGCAGCCATTTTACTTTTTGTGCGGTTGCCGGTGGCCTTGCTCAATCACTNCCGGATGCACAAAAAAACAGGGGTGTTNTCTCAGGTGTTGCNTTTACGCATNAGGTANATGGTTCTTACGGTTCCTGCAACCGGCCTTTTCTCAAGGATGGTATATTTTTCAGAAAAGGCTTTTTCAAAGTTCNCTTCATCATACCAGGGATACANNTCTTTTCGGGTTGCNAGCATTCTCTGTGTCTGNGAGTCTTCTTTCGGAACAAATTCGATAATGAGGTGATCTCCGAGGCNGCTGAAAAAGGAGGCGATCCTTTCGAGGGGGAGGTTATGGGCTATGGCCAGGTGGTGGATCAGTGCCAAAGCCATAACCGTATCGGGCAACCTGCGATCGCAGAATGCGGCTCTTTCTTTGTTTTCCCAGCCAATGGCCGGACTTGGATTGGCAAGGTCCATTACCAGCGGCAAAACATTCTTTACCTTATTTTTTTTGATGAAGAGGTAAAAAGCCTCTGTGGCGAGGGGGTCAATGTCAAAAGCAATGCACTCCGCAGCTTCCTGTGCTGCAATAATGGCAAACTCTCCGGTGTTGGCNCCCAGGTCCCATACCAGCTTGGGTTTGATTTTTTTAAGATAGNNGGAGACAAACTCTTTTTTTTGATCGAAGGCCGCATCCGAATAGTTCATAATTCCGTAATAGCCGGCCCACATTGTTTTTTTGGTATGCAGACGCAAGCCCTGTATTGCCTGCCCCAGGCTTTCGATGAGATGAAAAAGCCTCTTTGGGGCCAGGGTGGCTTTCTGTGTTTGCTGAATGCTTTGCTTGTGTTTTTTCTGGGCCCTTGCATGCATAAAAAGGTGCATCTGCAGGGAAAGTTTCAGNCGGGGACGAAAAGGCAGCAGCCTTACGGTCCGCTCCAGGGGTATTCCATCCAGGTAGAGCGACAGCAGTCGATTCAAGTCGGGATACACATAACTCATCAGGGCAAGCGGTCCGAGAAAATGTTCAACGAACTGCCGGTAGGCAGGCCACGGGTGTCCCTCCGGGTACTTTTCGAACGAGAGAGTGTCAATAAAAACGGGCTTGCCCCTGCGAAACTGAATGTTGTATGCCGATGCATCCTTAAGCCACATTCCCTGCTGCAGGGCAGCTTTCTGTATCCTGAGCGTAGTTAAAGCCGCATCTTTCAGCTGGCTGAAAGACCATTCGTAGGGATACGATATAAAATCAATGTTCTCAGGCTGTATCACTTTGAATGCATCCGGAGACAGCCCTGTGTGCCCGGGCAGCTCTTCATGAGGTATCAGCCAGCCTTTAGACACAAGGTGGTCATACAAGCCCGACGACATAAGGTATTCATAATCCTCTTTTCCGGCCCTGTTCACCTGGCGCAGCAAGGTGCCCTTGTCGAAAAAGAGAAATCCGGCCGGATCGCGGAAGGAGCTGCTATGAATACGTTTCGATGCCATTGTGCAAAATTTGTTTTTGAAACCGGTACATTTTCCCGCCGGGGAATTTTTAACAAAGACTGGTTCACCTGGTCATATGTCCCCAGGCATGGAATAATCTTGCTGGAAAAACTGATTCATCATCACCCGCAGTGTATTTACCTGAAAACGGTACATTTCCCCGCCGGGGAGTTATTGCAGAAGCTGACAAAAGAAATCAGATGTCGTCGAGCATAGAATAATTTTGCTGAAAAAACTGATTCATCATCACCCGCAGTGTGTTTACCTGAAACCGGTACATTTCCCCGCCGGGGAGTTATTGCAGAAGCTGACAAAAGAAATCAGATGTCGTCAAGCATAGAATAATTTTGCTGAAAAAACTGATTCATCATCACCCGCAATGTATTTACAGGAGCAATGTTATCGTACAACATGCTGTAATCCCTGCCGGGAAAATATACTGCATTGAACACCCGGTGGCTGTCCTCCTCGCTGTCCACTCCCGTGCTCTGTTCCCTTACACCATGATCGGATAATATAACGATGACAGGTTCGTAGGCTGAGTCCGCGAGAATATGCGCACTGATTTCAAGGATCCTGTCGCTGATGTAAAGGTATTGCTCGAGGTAAAGCTCCCTTTTGGTCTGGTTATCAACCGACTCGTACTCCCAGTAATTGGTCGGATTTTCCATAAAGTTGCCATCACGGTCGAAGACGAAAGGCAGATGGGGGGTCATGAGGTGGGAATAGAGCATGACGGGGTGCTCCCGGTCGGCGGTTTTATCCGGAAAGTCCCTGATAAAATTCAGAAAATAGTTGTTTACCCGGTAATACAGGTTGGACGTGTCGTCTCTGAAATATCTTGCCAGGGGGCTGACCAGGGATTGACGCAGGAGCAGGTAATGAAAGGGATCCATGATCACTTCGTCTTCAGGATAGGTATTATACATACAATAGAAGTTTATGTCTTCTATCCCGAAAGAGTATTCAAAGCTACCCCATCCATCAATAAAGAAAATCTCATACCCGGAGCGGTCCAGAAAATCCATGAGAAAGTTTTCATCGTATGCTCTGTATAGCTCAGCAGAGGACATTTCTTCATCCATGTAGGCCAGGTTCATCAGGGAGGGCAGCGACCGCAGTGTGTTGGTATATCTTGTTTTGCTGTTTTCGGCAACAAAGAAGCCCAGGTCCTGCAGCTTTTCGACAAATCCGGAATGATCGTGCCCCCAGTGTTTTTCCATGCTGGGAATGCTGGCAAATTCATCAAAAACAAGAATATAGATATCAGGTGCATGTTCCAGGTCCCCGAAATGGGTCTCTTCTTCAAAGCGGATGGCCTGTGCGTTACCGGCCCCCGCGCGATGCTTCTGAACCTCCGCCGGGATAAGCCTGGCAAGGTTAAAAAGCACAAGGAGCGCAACAGGAATGAGAAATATGGTAGTGACAGTCTCCAATGTCTTTTGCTTACTGATTTTCAGGATGCCGTAAAAAGCCAGGCCATACAGGATCAGCACCAGGGGTAGTAAAACCCAATGCCTCAGGACTATAGTGCCCGAAATACCAGTCTGTATCATTCCATAGTACCAGAAAATGACAAGGAACAGGGCCGTCAGGATCCCTGCAGAATGTTTTTCACGGGAGATCAGGGTGATAACAGGAAACAACACTGCTGCAATGAGCAGGGAAACCAGCAAGGGCATGCCCATTTGTGTCAGTTCCAGTTCGCCGGCATTGTATGCATATGCTGCCAGCACAGGGTATACTGCGAACAGGGCTACAAGCAAATAGGGTTTCGTGCGATTCATAGGGTATACGTGAAAAACGTTTTAGTGTGTTGATGGTTATTCAACTAACTCGTTTAGTGGTGTTTATGTTTTTCTCAAAGGATTCATGTCTTACATCTGTTTAAGGTTTGAAGCTGTGCCGGGTTACCTCAAACCCATTCACCCTCAGCGCCCGGTGCCAATAATCTTCCCCCTGTGCGTCAAACCCTTGTTATGGGTGTCTCATCTGTCCATATATGAAACCCCGGGAAGTGATAATTCCTTATCCGGCATTCTTATCCTTTGCACAGAGCCAGTCCTTGAGCTGTGCGTATACAAGGTGTACCGGCAGGCCCATCACATTATGATAGGAGCCCTGGATGCCGGTAATACCAATATAACCTATCCATTCCTGTATACCGTAAGCACCCGCTTTATCAAAAGGCTTGTACCGGTCGATGTAAAAGCCTATCTCCGCATCGGTAAGCGGGCGAAAAGAAACCAGGGAATGGTCATAAAACACAGGATTCCTTTTCCTGGTGATGCATGCAGACACCGGTATACACCTCGTGTGTGCTTGCTGACAAGCGGGATATCATCCGGAAGGCCTCAGCTGCATCAGCGGGTTTATTGATGATCTCACCCTCGTGAACAACTATTGTATCTGCAGTGATGATAACGGTATTGGGATGTTTTCGTTCATCCCGGAAGCAGTCTGCTTTCTGCCGGCAAAGAGAGGTAACCACATCCACGGGTGGGATCCCGTTGCGGAACGATTCCGGTGTAGGCCTTACCATGATGCGGAATGGGATCCCGGCTGCTTCCATCAGGGCTTTCCTTCGGGGCGATTGCGACGCCAGGATTATGTCATAGGGTTTAAAACAATCCAGAGGGTTCATATAAAAAGTCAACGATTAACATATTACACCGTTTGCAAGGTAATAAGAAAGAACGAGCATGGATAAAACTCCTGTGACCATTACCAGTTTTACAAGTTGTTGTATCTGATTGTATCTGGGTGATCCCAGCACTCCCAGCAGCATAAACAAAACAAGCAGGAAGGGAAGCATCACTGCCACGAGAAGATATGCACTCAGGCCGATCATATCTTCGCCAAATATGACTGTTTTGGCCCATGCAATTCCGAAAAGAATAATAAAAGTCAGAAAAATTCCGAGCTTTCTGGCGGCTGCCGGGCCCATCAAAACAGGCAGGCTCTTGTAACGCGCACTAAGGTCGGTGCGAAAATCTTCCAGGTCCTTCAGAACTTCACGGAGAAAGGTGGTCAGCGCCGTAAAAAAGGCATATGCATATACCACCCTCCGGCAATAAAAAGGCATTTTTCCGGAATTGCACCTGGGTCGGGCACAGCATGTATCTCCACCAGCCATATCAGGATAGGTACAACGGCAGCTAAAACCATCAGCAACAAATGGTTGGCAATAATGAATTTGTTCAGATAGACAGCCTGCACCCACGAAAACACGGGCACCAGGCATACGATAGCCACCAGGGGCCAGTATTGGTAAACAGATGTCACATATGCAGCCAGTGCAATAGCCAGTGCACTAAGCAGCCAGAACGACACTAAAGCCCATATCTTTTTTATCCGTCTGTATACCAGCCGCCCTCCAGGGCCGCTGGTAAGGTTCCTGTCTGGTTCAACACAGGCTATAAGAGCATATCTTGCTGCCGCAGCGGTAGTTACAGCTAACACAAGCATAACAAAGTGCATGTCGCCGATGGCGCTCCCTTCCAAAAGAGGAATGATAACCATATACCTCAGCAGAACTTGCAGAAGCACAATTATGAGTAAATTTTGCCACCTGAACAAACGGAGATAGTCGATGATTAGCTGCATAGCCCGGGGCCTTTCTTTTCTGTTTAGGTGTTTTGAGTAATGATGGTTTGTTTTAACGGGAAAGGTACGAAATAATTACCAGTGAAACCCATCGTTATGGAACCATTGGTTCTGGATGCGCATCACCTGTTCAATCACATCCCTGACGCAGCCGTAACCACCATCCTGGCCGGATATATAACGCGAAATGCCTTTTATTTCCTCGACCGCATTTGCCGGGCATGCGGCTACACCCACCTCACGCATCACCTCGTAATCGGGGAGATCGTCGCCCATATACAAAATGCGCTTTTTGTCGAGGTTCTCCTCTTCCACTATGCTGTTAAACAATTCCAGCTTATTGCTTACTCCGAGGTATATGTCTTTTATCCCCAGCGAGAGGAAACGGCCTTTGACAGCCTCGCAGCTTCCCCCGGTGATGATGATGATCCGGTATCCCTTTTTCACGGCAAGCTGAAGAGCATAGCCATCTTTTACATTCATGCTGCGAAGCATTTCACCCTCAGGGGTCAGCAAGACGATGCCGTTGGTCATCACCCCATCCACATCAAAAACAAAAGTATCGATATCGGCTAATAATTGCTTGTAATTCGTCATGAAAACTAGAGATATTTCAAATAAATAAAAATTGCGTTCCGGTGTACATTTTAACGGCAGAAGCGATTCTACCGTATATGTCCGTGTATTTTCCTTATGCTGTTGCTGATAAAATCATACATGTGATAATAATCGGGATTTTCCCGAAGCCTATCAAGATGTTTCCCAATCACTTTGAGGTTGTTCCGGCGAGCCGGACCGGTTTGTATATCCACGGGTGCATTGACTTGTGCTTTGCGGGCTGTTTCTTCGATAAGCGGATGCAGAAGATCGAATGGCAGCTGGTTTTTTCTCAGGATGTCGGAGGCTGCCACATACATGTGGTTTACAAAATTGCATGCAAAAACAGCTGCCAGGTGAAGCATCTCCCGCTTTGGGCTGTCTGTCCAGGCTACGTTGCTGCTGATCCTGCAGGCAAGTCTTTCCATGGATTTCCCGTCCTCTTCATGCAACACCTCCAGGCAGATGGGGATCTTTTTGTAATCCAGTTTCACATGTTTGGAGAATGTCTGGAGCGGGTAAAATACTGCTATCCGCGTGCTTCCTTTTTTCAGAACACTCATCGGTGTGGTTCCTGAGGTATGTGCAAGCAATTTGCCGGAAAAAGGAAACTTTTCTGCTGCCGGCTCTATGGCGTCGTCAGACAAAGCAATAAGGTACAGGTCGGCATCGGGGTTGAGAGAATCGATCCGGTCTGTAAAGCCGGAGTGCAGGATACCCGCAAGCTCCCTTGCATTTTTGGCTGTCCGGCTGAACACCTGCAGCACCTCAATACCCGCCTCTTTGAATGCCAGCCCCATATGGGTAGCCACATTCCCTGAACCTATGAGCACAACGTTTTGAATTTCCTTCATTATATGCTTTTAAGTGATCCTTATGATAGGGTAACAGGCCTACATCTTTCCCCGGGCCGTCCTGATCCGTGCACGCCAGGCCATCCATAAGCCTGCCAGCAATATAACAATGCCAGCCCACAATAGATTGATCATAGGGAAAACGATTGATTTCACAATGATAAAATCCAGGCGCTCTTCATAAACCTCCAGCTCAACGGTATAGGGTTCATCGGCAGCCCTGGCCAGCCTGAACCTCATTTCTACCTGTTCGGCAATATCGTCCTCGTGAATGATCTCTCCATCAGAAAAAACAAAAGCAGGTCTGATGTGGTAATGTTCGCCAAAATGGGTATATAAGACCATATCGGCTATTACCCGCAGATTATCCATTCCGGGGACCTGGCCCAATGACTCTGTGTGAATGTCGCGAAAGACAAGAATGTTATTGCCTGTTTCCACGCTGTCGCCTACAGAGATTGTCATTGTTTCCAGGAGTTGTTGTGCATCCGGTATCGCTCCCTGGTCAAGGTCTGCGTAGGTTATGTAAGTAAAAATATCGCGCAGGGGAAGAACTTTGGCATAGGGTTCATATACATTGCCCATCCTTTCGTTCAACAGCACCGTTGGCACAGAACTGAATACTTTGTAATACTCTCCGTCTTTATTTTTTTTCAGAAAATCGACCTGGTAATGCATCCTTTCGCCGTCGAAAGATTTGCCTGCATAGGTGACGTAATACTCACCCATTGGCAGCACCTCTCCTTTGATCAGCAGCAGGTTCTCTGTCTCGGGGAAGCTTTCTCCGAGGTGGTAGCCGGAGGTATTTTTTGAAATGGTCTTTTGCTGGGAAAAGGTGATCACAATGGCAAGGAAGAGCACAGACATGCCGAGGTGTGTCACTGCACCTCCTTTGCTGATATACGTTTTGGAAAAGCGCAGCAACATATCCATGGAAGAGAAAAACGCAAAAAGTGAAGCAAACACCATCAACAGGTAATCCGGGCGTTGAAGTTGGTATGCAAGGGCCAGAACGAGGGTAATAAGAATGGCAAGCCCCACGGAGAGGCTGATGCGTTGTGCGAAGACACGGAATTTGTTTTCGCCCCAGCGGATAAAATGGGTGAATCCTATCAGCAATGCAATGGCAATGGCAAAAGGAAGCTGCCAGGTGTTGTAATGGTCCACCACATCTGTGGGCGGGGCCATGTTAGTGCCCAGGAAGGTATTAAAGACCGGTATTGATGTGCTGAATATGATCTGAAATGCAGAGAGTGCCAATACAAGTGCACCGATAAAAAGCCAGAAATCCCGAGTAAAGACTTTTTCACTTTTTTTGGAGGGCAGCCGGCTGAATTCCTTGAAGAAAAGGATCAATCCCAGGGTAAGAAAAGAAAAAAGGTAGATCAGGATGTGGGTTCCCATGCCGTCTCTGCCGAAGGAGTGTACCGAGGTTTCTGCGAGCACGCCGCTCCGTGTAAGATAGGTGGCATATATGACAAAGATAAAAGCCAGGATGGTAAAGAGAAAGGCGGGAGCGTAAGTATGGCGCTTTTTCTGCGATATCAGCTGCAGGTGCAAAGCAGCCACCAGTATAAGCCAGGGTACCAGGGAGGCGTTTTCGATAGGATCCCAGGCCCAGAACCCTCCAAAAGTGAGCGATTCGTAAGCCCATACACCGCCCAGCAAGATGCCTGCACCCAGGAAAAAGATACCCAGCAGGGTCCACGGTATTGCGGGTTTGATCCAGTCGTGGAATTTGCCTTTCCACAAGCCGGCCAGGGCAAAGCTGAAAGGAACAAATACTGCGGCATATCCGATAAAGGTCACCGGGGGGTGGGAGAGCATCCAGAAGTTCCTCAGCAGTGGATTCAGGCCGTTTCCGTCAGTTATTTGCGAAAGATAATCAGGGTTCTGAAAAAATATGTTGCCGATGTTTTCAGGTGCCTGCCTTAGTAAAAGGAAAGGGTCCAGCCCTATGTTTATGCTCCCCCATCTGATTCCCAGCAGCATACTCACCATGAAGACCTGTGAGAAAGAAAAGATCGTCATCACTGGCATTTCCCAGCGGCGTGAAACACGCATGATGATGAGGCCAAACACCGCCTGGCAAAGGATCCAGAACAACAGGCTCCCCTCCTGCCCTGCCCAGAAACTGGCTATCTGATACCCCAGCGACAGGTCGTTCTCCATGTGTACCCAGACATACCTGTATTCATAATACTGGTTGAGCAATATATACATCAGGGAAAAAGAAGCCACGCCGATCATCAGGGCATGTATCCTGAATGCCCTCCGCCCGTAGCATCTCCACTGGCGGTGGTCGATACGCCAGTCGGACGAAGCGCGCAGGTACGATACGCCAGCAAATACAGCCAGGAGGAAAGCAATGATAAGGGCAGCCCGGCCTGCGTATCCCCAGAAAAGATGTTCACCAATGTATTGAATATCCATGCAGAAACATATTGAATGTGGCAAAAGTACAAATTTTGAACCAGCCCGCTATCATGATGCCGAAGCGCTGAAGGGGGGTCAGGCTATGACCACCCTGATCGAATACTGGTTGTTCCTTCCTCTGAGCTGGAGGATGTATACCCCTGCGCTCAGCTCAGAGACCTGCAGGGTCGCTGCGGCAGGCTCTCCCCCGGCAAGCTGAATGGAACGCGACTTTTTCCGGGCCCCCGATACTGCCGTAAAGCGAAAGGACAAAGTCGCCGGACAATTCGGGGCAAAAGCGCACCGTCATAAAGTCGCGGGCGTTTGGATTCGGATAGGCGACAAGGGGGTCGGGGCATGGCGGGTCATCGTGTTGCAGGTCCTGTATCGACAGGTACAAAAGATGCGCCTCCGATGCATTCCTCTGCATGTCAGGCAGGTTATCCGCCAGGTGGATCGCAAAACCGAAAGAGAGGCTGTCGCCCGGAGCGAGCACGGAAGGCCCGAAGCTTACCATCGAGGATATGTCATTATCAGCACTGAAAATGCCTGCCTGGTCGCGGCTCTCCGTCATAGCCCTGAACTTGTCCTCATCGGAAAAACCCTGGCTGATATCGATGCTGTCATCAAAGCCCTGGTTGTCAAAAGCATAGTGATTTACATCCCCGGCACCCAGAAACTGTATTCCGGTATAGGAAGCGCCACCTTCTTCAAATGCATAGGCAAGCCGGTGCTGTACATCCATTCTGGCGCGGTGCATCTTGTTGTTTCTCAACACCCAATCCGCAAAGAACCCGGCATGCAGATTGTCATATGTCGTAGCGGAATTATTAACGACCCGGTAATCCAGGATAAAATAATCCTTTGGTTGGGTATGATCCCAAAAATAGGCACTGTAGCTGATCTCAATATCCATGGGAGGTTCTCCGTCCTGCCGGCGGTCTTTAAGCCTGCCCTGCGCAACGACAGGGGCGAGCAGATGTTCCGGATGCAGGGCAGGGTACTCTTTGGCCTGCAGGCTTTGGCTGAAGCTTCCTTCCCTGGCACCGTAGATATTGTCTGCCACCCTTCCGGGTCCGTCGGCTATTACAATCCCGGCATTGCGTATCACTGTGTATCCGTCGTTATAGGTAAGGCCGTAGCCCTGGAAATAGTCGGGGTAATTGAATCCCACGGCGCCCAGCGACGAGATGGAGGTTTTAATGGGGCCGGCTTCAATGTTCAGATAGTCTTTGTTGAGGACCCGGATAAAAGAAGAGCGTCCGATTCTCTGGTTATCCTCACCGAGGAACTGAACGGTAAACACCACGTTATGGTTTGCATCCAGGTCTTCCTTTGCATACATCCGGAATGGAAAATTCCTGTTGTCGGCGAACTGCAGGCTGTCGATGTGCCCAAAGCTGATGGTATCAGAAAGGCTGGTCACGAATTCGCATGATGTACCGATCACAGCGGATACTGACTCTGCCGGGGCAAGCATATTCTGCACGGTCATTTTCAGTTCAAACTCCTGTCCCGGCCCGACCTGGCCAAGTGCTTCCCTGCTCGTAAAATGCTCTGCCAGCCTGATATAGGGATGATGTGTTTCGGTGAGGGAGCGAAACATATTAAGGCGTCCGAAGCCCAGTTTCTCCTGGTAGTCTTCGTTTCCGTCGACATGGTCGATGTTGTCGGCCGTCGTTTTCAACAGGGCGGCGATCTGCAGGGCATCCAGGGAGGGATAATAGGATCGCAACAAAGCCGCNGCNCCTGCCACNGCGGGAGAAGCCATGGAAGTTCCGTTGCCCCGGACATAGGAGCCGTCCACCCAGGTCGACATGATCATATGTCCCGGAGCAGAGAGGTCGACAAAGGGCCCGTAACTCGAGAATCCTGCTTTCTGGTCCAGGCTGTCGGTGGCGGCCACGCTGACCACATGGTCAAAAGATGCGGGATAGAAAGGCTCGTCGTTATCGGCGTTTCCGGCAGCTGCCACAACAAGCACATCGTTGTTCAGAACGGCGTAATCAATTATATCCTGTCCAAAAGGGCCAGAGTAGAAATGGCTTCCCCACGAGCAGTTCACAACATCCACGCCCTGGTCAACGGCGTACACGATCCCCTCGTATGCTTTGATAAGTCTTCCGACTTCATCGCTGACCTTTACGGGTAAAAAACGGGTGTGAAACCCAACGCCTGCAATGCCTTTCCCGTTGTCGGCGCTGGCAGCAGCAATTCCGGAAACATGGATCCCATGGGCAGAAGTGGTAAAAGTGGGGTCGTTGTTGCCTTCTCCAAGGTCCCAGCCATAAAAGTTATCCACATAGCCATCGTTATCCGAATCTTCACCGTTAATGGGATCGTCATAATTATAGGCTATGGCATCAATAAGGTCAGGATGATCCAGTTCCACACCGGTGTCTACGATGCCTACCACAAAATTGGTATCCCCTCTTGTAACCGCCCATGCCCTGTAGGCAGAGATGTTGGTAAGATAATACTGATGCGGGACAAGCGAGTCGTTCGGGACATACAAGGCTTCTCCTTTCTGCAGCAGCTGGCGGGGAAGAGGCCTGGGCTGGACGTAATCGGTAAGCCCTGTTGCAGCAAGGGCTTGCATCACACCCGGCATGCTCCGGGCATCTGCGGCAACGGTTTCATAGATCCGGGAAAGGTCAGCCAGGCGCCGGCCTGAGGAATGGTTTCTTTCCTCCGGGGGGTTATGAGCAGGGAAAACGCGCATTACCGATCTGACTCCATGCGATTGCAGCACCCCTTGCAAGGCAGGAGGCAGCACACCATCTTCTCTCACCAGGGAAGCAGCCTCTTCGCTGATTTTAAAAATGATGTGGCCCGGCACTATTTCTCCACCGGCCATGGCCTCCTCAAGGCGGTCGTGTTCAAAGGAAAACACGGCCAAAACAGAAAGGAAGCAAAGCAACCCGATGGATAGAACTCTGATGCTCATAGCCTGTTTTCAGTTTATGAAGAAAGCATGTAAAACGGCTCTCTTTACTGGTTTAAACGTATTCCTCAAGGCGCTGCCGCAAGCGTATGGTATTCCGGCACATCCTCCAAAAATAACCACTTCCCGGCCTTGTGATCCCTGAAACAGCAATAATGGAGCAAACCATTTGTAACAACCAGGTAGTCTACATGAAAGGGTGCGTTGTACCGAGCTGCCTGGTCAAAAACATCTTTTGTGATTTTTTGAGCGGCCGACTTGCATTCAATGATCATTACAGGGGTACCGGTGCGGCTGTAAACGATGGCATCTGCCCTTTTTGTCAGTTTGTTGTATTGCAAGGTGGATTCCACCGATATCAAAGAAGCCGGATAGGATTTTTCGCGGGTAAGCCACCACAAAAAATGCTGCCTTACCCACTCTTCGGGAGTTAATGCTACCGTACGCCTTCTGAAAATGTCGAAAACAAAGGCCTTATCCCCTCTTCGGATAATCTTCAGGGGATATTCAGGCAAATTTAAGGATTCCATATAGTTGCAGCGTTCAGGTCTTTCACACAAATATAAACCAAAAATGCAAGGTCTTTAAAAGCTTTGATTATTTTTGTTTCGTAATACGATTTGAAATGACTGAGAATAATTTTTACAATATTCTTCGCGACATACGCAATAAAGTGTTTTATCCCATCTATTTCCTCATGGGTGAAGAGGGTTTTTATATTGATGTGGTCTCCGATTTTATTGAAGATTCGGTTCTGACCGATACCGAGAAGGAGTTCAATATGAGCGTGTTGTATGGAAGGGACACCGATGTGCCCACAATTATCAGCACGGCAAAGCGCTACCCCATGATGGCCAGCCACAACATTGTAATTGTAAGGGAGGCACATCATATACAAAACATTGAAGACCTGTTGCCTTATGCGGAGCGGCCCCTGGAGTCCACAATCCTGGTCATATGTTACAAATACAAAACCCTGGACAAGCGAACGCGTTTTTACAAGGCGGCGGAGAAAAAAGGCCTGGTATTCACTGGTAAGAAGCTTTACGACAACCAGGTCCCGGGCTGGATAGCTGATTATGTAAAAAGGCATGGGTACAGGATCGGGCCCAAAGCCCTGCAGATGCTTGCCGACCACCTGGGAACCGACCTGGGAAAGATCGTTAACGAGGCAAAGAAGCTGTTTATAAACCTGGAAAAGGGATCAGAGATCACCACTTCGATCATAGAACAAAATATCGGTATCAGCAAAGATTATAACATTTTCGAGTTTCAGAACGCATTAGGTGCGAGAGACAGCAGGAAAGCCTATCAGATCGCAAAATATTTTGCCGACAACCCGAAGAGCAACCCGTTCGTGATGACCACGGCCGTGTTGTATCAGTTTTTTTCTAAAATTCTGATCTATCATAGTTTGCGTGACAAAAGCCAGAAAAACGTAGCGTCGGAGTTGGGCATACCTCCATTTTTCGTTAAAGATTATGCGCAGGCAGCACGAAACTATCCGCCTGCAAAAATCATAGAACTCTTTTCTGCTTTACGCGTATATGATATGAAGTCAAAGGGCTTGAACAACGAAACCACCGATCAGGGAGAGCTTGTTAAAGAGCTGACTTATAAAATATTGAACTGATTCTGGTAAAACCATCAAAAATCACGTACTATGAAGCATTGGTTGGTAAAAAGTGAACCTTCGGCATATTCGTGGCAGCAATTTGTAAAAGACGGCAAAACTTACTGGGACGGTGTACGCAATTACCAGGCACGAAATAATTTGAAAGACATGCAGGAAGGTGACCTGGTTTTGTTCTATCACAGTGTGACGGAAAAGCAGGTTATGGGCGTGGCGCGTGTCGTTCGCGGGCATTATCCCGACCCCACCACCGACGACGATCGCTGGGTGGTGGTCGATATTGTACCGGAACAGGCGCTCAGGCAGCCTGTAACACTCGCGATGGTAAAAAATGATGAGCGTTTGGAGAACATCGCCCTGGTGAAACAATCCCGCTTATCTGTGATGCCTTTGAAGGCGGAAGAGTTCGATGTTATCCTGGAACTGGGCAACAAAACAGATTAAATTCCCGTTTAAGCGATATATCATGCACACTGTAGATCTGGTCATAGCCGTTGTACTGCTTCTGGGTGCCATCCGGGGTTACCAAAAAGGCTTCTTTCATGAGGTCGCTACCCTGGCTGGTTTGGTTGCCGGTGTGTTTCTGGCTGTACTGGCCAGCAATATGGCAGGCAGAATTGCAGAGAACCTTGTCAGCTGGAACATCCAGGTAGTCAAGATTGTTGCCTTCGTCATTGTATTTGTGCTTGTAGCCTGGCTTATACGAATGCTGGGAGTTCTGCTTACCAACCTGTTCAAAGCGCTGATGCTTGGTTTTATTAACCGGCTGGCAGGTTTCTTCACAGGCCTGCTGAAATGGGCCCTGATTTTGGCCGTCCTGTTTATGGTGGTTGATTTTTTTGACCCGGAGCGTGCCCTTATCACCAACAGAATGCGAACCAACAGCTTTTTCTTCCCGCAGCTGGAATTCCTGTACGATTATATAACCAATATGATCGGGTTTGAAAATTTCCCGGACAGCATTGACTCATGGATCGAATCCCGTGCTGACAGTTAGTTCCAGGCGAAAGACCCTTGCTTCTTCAAAGACACTTGCTTCTTCAAAGACCCTTGCTTATTCTTTGAGGGATGCGTGCGCTCAAAAAGGCAGGTCATCTTCCCCGGAAGAATCCGGTGGCTCATCGGTGGGTGGCGGTGCATCAAAAGGTGGCGGTTCATTTGCGGGTGACATTCCCGGTTCGCCGGGGACAGGAGCTGAATCACGGCTGATCCTCCATGCCTTAACGTCAGTATACCACCTTTCATTAAACTCGCGGCTTTCGATGTTTACCGAGGCAGTTATTCGCTCTCCCTCTTTCAGGTCATACTGATCGATACGATCTCCCCACAGGGCTATGCACACCTTCTTTGGGTACTGATCTTCCGTTTCAAGAATAAATTCCTGCTTGCGCCACGGACCGTTACGTCCTTCGCCGCTTTTTTCGGGTAAAATCCTGATTATATTGCCACTTATTTCCATATTTTCAGTCTGTGTTTGTCCATTACCATCTTGCACCGGCAAAACTACAAGAAATTTGATAAGCTGCAAAGGAACATTGCACCTGGAAGAAAATTCACCCGGCATATTTTAAACAGGAGGATTGAACAGTGGATTTTCAGATTCAATTAAATCAGGAATTAATAACAGAAGTTCCGCACACATTGCAATATTTTATTATCAATAATATAACAAATCTAACTCTTGTTAAATAAGGCACTAAAGCTCACCAGGCATTAAAGCTAATGCATTAAATCAAGAAGTTATCGAAAATATAAAATCATGCGAAACTTCTGTTAATAACAATGTAATAAGCAAGATCAGTGTATAGGTTATACAGTAAAACCCCTCACACCAAAAGGTACTTTGTCGTGATTGGCAATGACCAGTGACTTGTCGCTCTCCCAGTGAGACTCGAGTTTGGCATCCACTTGCAACCGGCATATATTTTCGAGATCAGCCTGCCCGACAATCTTGTTCTTACGGTAAAAACTGACCTCTGCCTCCCTGGCATAAAAAGCTTCTGTCACAACAAAGCGATTATTGATCTGGCGCCATCTCCCGCGCCTGTCAATCCTCCTCAGCTCATTGAGTTTGGGATGCAATGCGATCTGCGATATCTGCAGCGAAGCACCTCGTATGTCAGTAATTGCCAAATGTACCTGCAAATCGTCGGCATAGGATCCAGAAACATTGAAAAGACCCAGAAACCTGGTTCTGCCATGGACTTTCCTGTCGTACCGGATAACACCGTACAGCATATTTGCATTTGAGCTGGAATACCGCCACGAAGACTCCGGCTCTTCGGGCAGGACATCACTGCAATGACCGACAAGGCGCATTTTTCCGGGATCCAGGATGACTCCCGGAACATACGTGTCCATGCTCACGCTAAGCAATCGCAGACCCGGAATGTGTTTTGCAATAAAACTATGTAATTTCATGTGTTTCATCTGTTTATATTTTTTCAACTAATTGTTATTGAGGTGTTTATGTTCTTGTCAAAAGTTCAGGGGTTGTGTTGCAACTGTCAAAATGTCAAAATGTCGAAATGTCCCAATAATCATCCCCTGTGTGTCAAAAAATTTGTCATGTGACTTTCATCTTCTATTATATTTTTTTTT
>SL_5KL_010_SEDDRAFT_10000702_pt1 | contig 21314 bp, 19 predicted proteins | sample SodLakKL_010_SED_FD_9118 | JGI IMG/M metagenome (IMG submission 9118)
TGCACGACCCGACCGAAGGCGGCGTGGCGGCCGCGTTGCTCGAGGTCGCCCAGGCCAGTGGGACCCGCCTCGAGGTCGACCCCGACGCGATTCCGGTTCGACCGGAGACCAGACGCCTCACGCAGGCTGCCGGAGTCGACCCGCTCCGGATGTTTGGCTCCGGAGCGCTGCTCGCGACCGTTCCAGCTCGTGAGGAAGCAGCCTGTCTCGAGGCGCTCGAGGCAGCCGACCTCGAGGGGACCGTGATCGGAACGGTCCGGGCGGGTGATCCGGCGGTCGACCTCGGGACTGATCGTCTCGAGAATCCGGTTACCGACGCCCTCTATCCGCTGTGGGAACGGGTGGATGCGGGGGCCGAGGGGGCGGAGTAACTGCGGATGTGGACAGTGAAGCGTCAGCGTACGTGCTGATACTGACAGTCAGGGGTCGGAATAACGGATTTCTCAGTTGTGAGGATGTCTCGCTTACGAAGGAGCGGTGTCCGTACCGCTCGCTCACAAACGCAAACTGCGCTAACTCCGGTCCAGCAGGCCGACCAGTCGCGGCTTGACGAATGGTCCAAAGACCAGTAACAGGATCAAGACCACGAGCGCAATCGAGAGCGGGCGCTCGAGGAACACCCACCACTCCGTCGATAGGATACTGTCCTCGCTGATGAGGAACCAGAGTGAGCCATCGGACAGTTGCAGGGATCGATCGAGGTTCTCCTCGGCGATCTCACCTAGCACGACTCCCAGGACGAAGGCGATGATGGAGTAGTCGTACTTCTTCATGTAGAAGCCGACAACGCCGAGGCCGACGACGGTCCCGATATCGAGCCAGGTCTGGGTATCACCTCGGAGCGCCACGGCACCGAGGAGCGCCAGGACGATGATGAGTGGGATGATGTAATCGGTGTCCACTTGGGTGATGATGCTCGCTCGAGTTACGAAGAAGAGCCCGATGAGCAAGATCAACACGTTACCGACGAGTAAGGCGATGAACAGCGAGTAGGTCGTGGCGAGTTCCTCACTGAAGAGCGTTGGCCCGGGATTCAGGCCGTGCATGACGAGGCCACCGAGTAACACGGCTGTGGCTGCACTGCCCGGAATGCCGAACGACAGCGTCGGGATCAACGAGCCACCGATCGTGCCATTGTTCGACGATTCGGCGGCGATGAGCCCGGTTTCGTTGCCGGTCCCGAACGACTCTTTGTCCTTCGATGACCTGACGGACTCACCGTAGGCGACGAACGTCGAAACCGTCGACCCTGCCCCCGGTATCGAGCCGATGAGCATCCCGATGTAGCCGGATTTTACCAGCGTTACCGGATGGCTCAGGACGCTTTTGATGCCGGGGACGATGCTTCCTGAAAGTACCGTCTCTCGACCGGAGATGCCGCCTTTTTCGCCCGCGAGTTTGAACATCTCCGCGATGGCGAAGAGGCCGATCAGGACGGCGACGAAACTGATCCCGTCGTACATCACGAACCCGAGGACGTCTTCGAAGGCGTATCGAGGGGTGACGGAGGTCGTCGAGGTCCCGATACTCGTGATCATCAAGCCGAACATCCCCGCGACCAGCCCTTTTATCATCGAGCCCCTGGCAATGACGGTGATCATGGCGAGGCCGAGTAGGGCAATCAGGAAGTATTCGGGTGAGGTAAACGCGAGAACGATTTCGACCAGTACTGGCGACAGCAAGATGAGGGTAATGACGGTGAAAAAGCCAGCCAGGGAGGACGCCGTCGCCGAAATCGAGAGTGCCTTCATCGCCTCCCCTTTTCGAGACATGGGGTACCCCTCGAACGTCGTCGCCGCGGCCGCGGCGGTCCCCGGCGCATTGATCAAAATTGCGGCGATGGCTCCGCCGTACATCGCCCCACTGTAGACGCTCACCAGCAGGATTACGGCGTTAACCGGCGACAACGGCAGCGTCAACGGCAGCATAATCGCCATTCCCAGTGAGGGCCCTAATCCGGGCAACGCCCCGATGATGATCCCGATCAGGACCCCCGCGATGATCCAACCCGCCGTCGGCCAGCTAAACGCGATCGAAAGCGCCTCGAGGAACATGCCGAGGCTCATCGGTGTTCACCCCACGTGCGGGGAGTCACAGCCACAGCTATAGCCGTAGTCACGGCAACGATCGAGTCGATCAGGTCTCTGACAGTGCCGATGACGATCTCGAGGGCCACCCTGATGTTTTCGGTGATGAGCCAGATGATGATGCGGACGTTTTCGATCGCCAGATCGAGTGGCTCGGTGAGGTCGATCACCACACCGTCGGCGACGGGCACGTTGAGCACCTCGTAGAAGATCACGCCAGCGACGAACGCGAGCGCAGCGAGGCCGAGGACGGCTGTGATGTCCCGCTCGAGGACGTGCAGGTACACGGCGACGAAGACCGGGGCTGCCCAGACCATGCCGAAAAGACATAAAAATACAATATATTTGGGAGAAGGGCTATAATTGAAGAATATAACTTAGTGGTCCCTGCGGAGTACCGTTTGAATCGCGTTTTGCACAACGAGCGTGTCACCCTCGAGTGCGTCTTTGACGGCCGGTTCGTGCTCGAGGAGACACGCCTCGACGATTTCTGGACACTCGCTGTTCGTGACGTACACCTCGTACTCACGAAGGACGCGAGCAAGCACGAACGCCCGCTGTGCGCCCGGTTCGTATCCCTCTCGCAGCCGTTCGTAGAGGCTGTCCGGATCCTGTGCCGTCGAGAGTCGGTCGAAAAACCGTTTTTCGCCGATTCCCCCTCCTGCGCCTTCCGGAAGGGCTGCCGGCACGACCAGACGACCCCCCGGACGCAGCGGAACGTGATCTCCGAGGGCGACGTACGTCGCCGCTCGAGTCGCCTGATAGAGGTTTGCGTCTTTCGGTGCACCGAGCCCACAGACGATGGTGTCGTAGGTCTCCTCGGGGTCGAAACTGACCGCGAGTGCGTCCATACATCGCGTTGCCAGTGACTCGACGACAGCGCGATGGTCACCAGACACAACGCCGAGAACGCCGTGTGGTCCCTGCGCGAGATTGACACAGAAATCGATCCCCACGAGGTCACCGGCCCGATCGAGGGTTTCCCGGAACGGGTTTCCCTCGAGGCGACCCAGTCTGACCCCCTCGCGTGCGAGCATGTCCGGGCCGTGGGTGTGCCTGATCAAGGGCTCCCCACCAGCACCGATAACGACGGTTTTGGCCCCGCCCGAAAAGCCCGCGTACTGGTGTGGTTCGACGACGCCAGTCGAACAGATCACGTCGGCTTCGACGACCGGCGTTCCGATCTCGATCGGACAGCCATCGATCGCACCCACGATTTCGACGTCGGAGGGGTCGTGGTTGCTCGCCAGATCGGCGTGTTCGCCGAGCATCTCCTCGAGTTCCGTCTCGGTCATCGGCCGGTGCAGTCCAAGGCCGACGACGATCGTTATGGCCTCACGGTCGACTCCACACCCTTCCAGCGCGTCGAGTAGCGCCTCGAGCAACTGTTCGTCTGCACTCGCTCGAGTCATATCGGTGACGACGACCGCCACCGAATCGCCCGGACTGACACGCTCCTCGAGGGGTGGTCCCTGTGGCCTGTCGATGGCGGCTCGTGCAGCCGACGTCACGTCGACGGGAGTGGTCGTCGGTGGCTCGAGGACGCGCACTGGACTGGTTGTCGACACGGCCAACGTATCGTCACCATACGGGACCGAGAACTCCATGCCCGGGTATTCGGCGGAGGGCCTGATAATGACTGGTGTGCTCGCCTCCAGGGATCTCCATCCCGCCACGCGGTGTTTCCGCATCTACCCGGATAGTGACAGCTGATGGGTCCGGTTGTGGGAGTTCACCGTCGACGAGCAGTGCCGGGCCGTCTCGAGGATTCGTCTTCTGAAGCCAGCAAAAATCTGCCACGCTGTGTGGGTAGTGGCGTATATCCCTGTGGTAATCCGGTGTTGGCTTGGGACTGTCACTCGGTTTACCAGCATGACATATGTCCTCATGTGTCGATACGTTTTTACCCAGTGGTGACGGAAAGGAGCCATTGATCCTTGATGGTACGCTCTCGAGTCACGCTGTATCGTGACCGCGTTCGGCGGGAACTCGTCGCGGCCTTCCAGGAAGAACATACGGATCGAGAGGTCGCCGCGAGCTTTGCCATCGGGATCTTCATCACTGCAATGCCGACCGGCGGGCTCGGACTGGGACTGTTCGTCCTCCTCGCGTACTGGTGGTCGTGGATCAGCAAGACCGCCATCTTCGCGAGCGTCGTCGTCATGAATCCCATCGTCAAACCGGCGGTGTACGTTGCCAGTTACAGCCTCGGCGCGCTCCTCTTCGGGACCGAGCCAGTCGTTGCCACCGAGAACGCCACGCTCGAGGCGGTGGTGATGATTGGGGTACTCATCCTCGTTGGGAACCTGATTATTGCCACTGTGCTGGCGGTAGTCAGTTACATCACCGTCCTCCACCTCACGCGAGTGCACCGGCGCTACCGAAAGAGCGGACAGTCGGCCTCGGCCGCTTCGAACACGTCGTTGGCGTTCTGGCGTCGAAAGTAAGGTGTCTTCGGCTAGCACCTTCGGCCACGTTTGAACACTGAGCGGAGGCGTTCGCCGTGACGGCCCCGGACGACGCGACTCGGGTGATCCCGTCATCCCTCGTCTGCCCGACGGTGATACTCGAACTCTCGAGGATCATCGGTGGGCTCGAGTGCCAGTGGCTCGAGGACGGTGACGTTTCTGACGGCTTGTGAGGAATCGATATCCGGGGCGAGAAAACGCGGCGTATCATCGACAGTATCAGGCTCTGTGGTCCCGTCGTGGCCGCGGTCGACTTCTTCACAGACGAACCCGAGGAGCGCCTCGAGGGCCCGGCGAATGTCGACACAGACCCGGTGGCCATCCGCGCCGTGGACGAGCAGATGCGTGGTCTCGGCTGGGACGACGCCGGCATCGATGAGTGACTCCAGTGGGATGCCGGCCCAGCGACCGACGATGACGCGTCCGGTATGGCAGTTGATCACACAGTGTCTCGACGTCCAGCCATACCGCTCACGGGCTGTCGATGAGGGCTCTAGCTCGAGTGGGTCTGGCCCCTCGATCGTGACTGTCGTGGGTGACTCCATGGGTAGTGTCTTTCGGCTGGCCCGTGAAACGGGCGGGTCGATCGGTGAAACGTGACCCTGAACGGCGTCTGTGTCGGCCGACACTGTCAGTCGCCTGGGACCGAGCGTATGGTCCCGTTTGGCGGCCACACGCCATGATGCCATCGGGAGCGACCGCTAGTCGGCCTCGACGAGTGACTGTATCAGGTTGCGTTCGACTCGGTTGAGCCGCTGTGAGACCGCCGATTTAGAGACCCCGAGTTCCTCAGCGAGGTCCGTGAGCGAGGCTGCCTTTGGCGTCTGGTAGTAGCCGTGGTCGACCGCGGCCTCGATGGTCTCCCACTGTTTGGGTGAGATGCCATCGACCACGATCGTCTGGGCCTCTTCGTTGCCGAGCGTGACGGAATCGATGCGGTAGTCCGACTCTGCGGCGGCGTTTTCGGCGAGACAGCTAAACAGCCCCATGCTCGCATCGGGGTCCGTTAGCGAGACGGTGACCCGCACTGGCGAGGATTGTTCACTGCTCATCCCCGTTCACCTCCGAGGGGTCTCGTTCCGATGTCGGGGGGATAGAGCCCGCCTCCACATCACCGGCGGCCTCGAGGGATGTCTGCATCCAGGCTTCGACTCGATCGATCGTCCGCTCGAGTACCGAGACGATCCAGGCGTAGAACGGATCGTCGACGGTTGCCTCAACGCGGTCGACGAAGTCCGGAATCCAGTCGAAGTGCTCGCGGTGAAACGCCGCGTACGCGTCCCCGTTGCCGGCCTCGAGTAAGAGGCTGGCATACTCGAGTTCGAGCGCCAGGTGATCCGCCGGATACGGGCCAGGCGGTTCGATCTCGAGGGCCTCGAACCGGCGACGCATGTCCGTCGCTGCCGGCCCGGAGAGGATTTCGCGTCGCTGGCCGTCCCACCAGGGTTCGTACACGGACTCCACGGGTGGGGCGGAAGGGCCGTCGTACCCCTCGAACGTGCGGCGGTATCCCTCGAGTAAGTCGCCGCGATCATCGACCGGCGGGGCCGGATCGACGTCCAGCCCCAGCGTCCCGAGCGTGCTCGTCAGGGCTTCGTCGAGTTCACCCGAGTGGATCGCCTCGAGGAACGCCTCGTCCGGCGTGTCGAAACACCGGGCGAGCGTCGCGTAACAGTCGGCGACGTCCGTGGGATCGACGGTCGCGAGGTGCGTCATCCAATCACCACCAGTGGGTCCTGTGCAGCCCCAAGCAGGAGCAAGATTCTGAACACCAGCCCGCCGACCAGGAGCAGACCGAACGAACCGATCAGTGCCGGTCCACCAACGCGCTCGAGGGTGGGTGAGAGTCTGTCGGCGAACGTCGCGAGGCCGATGACCAGGCCGAGTATCATCGGTGCGACGAAGCTGAAGACGACCAGCCAGACGCCGATGTAATACCACCCGTCAGTGAGTGCCGCGTACGAGGCAGCCGCGGCCGGGGCGTCACTGACTGCCAGCAGCGTCCAGCCGTAGTATAGCAACGCCAGGCTGACCGCCGAGAGCAGACTCACCGTGAGCGCGTAGCCGGCGAACACTGGCCCGATCTCACGCTCGAAGAGCATCGTCATGGCGAGCGTCGCCCCGATGCCGGCGGCCACGCCGCTGGTCAGGAACAGCGCCGGAATAATGACCGGTTCGTTCCACAGCGGCACGGTGTCGACGATGGCGAGTTCGAATCCCGTGTAGATCGTTCCCAGTGCGAGGAACGAACCAAGCAGGTGGAGCCCGGCGAAGACGGCCATCGGTGGCCGGACCCGATCGACCAGGCCGTCGAGCGTCTCGAGCAGGGGAGGACTGACCCAGGCGACGATCGTTCTGGGGAACAGACTCGCCCCCTCGTCGGTGGCGGGGTTCTCGCCGAACAGCTGCAAGACCAGGCAGACGACGGCGAAGACCGACAGCAACACCAGGATCCAGGTCCCGATAGTGATCCACGATTCGAAGTTCGTGAGGTAGATCGGGAACAGGAGCGCCCGGTAGATCACCGCGAGGTGTGAGAGGACGGCCAGCCCCGCCCCAGCGGCGGCAGCAATGGCGACCAGAAACCCCCACCGAGCGATCTCGGTCTCGAGGCAACAGGCGTCTTTCCCACGCACGGATCTGATCAGACAAGCCGACGCACCGGTGAGGTATGCACCGCCTGCGACGACTGCCAGGAACAGGTAGACGGGGATCGACAGGTCCCAGTAGTCCGCGGGGTGCCAGATCACCTCCGAGTTACCGGCAGCGGCCAGGACCGTCGAGAGTACCGATATGAGTGTACTCATGGGGATCACCTCGCCATGTCGACGATACTGAGTTCGTCGCCGCCTCGGATCGAGTCGGCCAACTCGCCGTCTTCTTCCAATGGTTCGACGATAACTCGACCCTCGTACGCTCCTTGTTCGAAGCGTTCTGCGGCTTCTTCAGAGACCTCCTGCATGATCTCGCTTTTCGGACCAGCTTTGATCGCACCGCCGACGCAGTCGTCGACACAGGCGGGCACAGTTCCACCATCTTCGGGGGTTTCCCGTTTCGGCTGCCCGTGGCCACCGCCGGGCCCTTCGCCCAGACAGAGGTTACACTTTGACATGAGTCCCTCTTCGTCGTAGGTCGGCGCGCCGAAGGGACAGGCCCACGCACAGTAGTGACAGCCGATACACCGATCGCGGTCGACGGTCACGATCCCGTCTTCGTCACGTTTGATGATCGCATCGGGTGGGCAGACCTGCTCACAGGGGGCGTCGTGACAGTGCATGCACGACATCGAGATCGGGATCTCACGGAAGTCCGGGTACTCCCCGCTCGAGACGTGGCTCACCGTCCGCCAGTCGTCGGCGTCGGCGTCGCGGTTGTGGCGTTGCTTGCAGGACACCGAACAGGCGTGACAACCGATACACCGGTTCGGGTCGAAGTAGAACATCCAGTGGTCGTCGTGTACGCTCATTAGTTGTCACCTCCGTTGGCCGAAACCTCGACAGCCAGGTGCCGATCGGGCTGTGAGGAAACGGGATCGTGCTGGTCGTCGTGAACCAGCATCGTGTTCATCCCCTCCTCGTGGGAGTTGCCGGTACCGAAGCCGAACTCCGCGGTGGTGAAGCCGGGCCGCGTCCGCTCGCTGACGTAGGCCATCAGCTCGCCCGAGCCCGCGGGGGATTCGACCGTGACCATGTCGCCCGTCTCGATCCCGCGGGGTTCGGCGTCCCGCGGGTTGAGCACGAGGTAGTTGCCGCGGTAGTCCTCGGTCTCGAGGGTGTGTTTGCGGGCGTACTGCTCGTGGAGTTGCGCGAGCGGCTGGTCGGCCCCGAACGAGAAGAACACGCTGCGGGTGTCGTAGAAGTGCAGTGGGTACTCGTCGTCGGGTTCGTCACCCCAGGTTCCCGGCGGGAGCCACTGTGGACCGGTCTCGATACCCAGTTCCATCGCCGACTGGGCGTAGCCCTCCTCCTGGTCGAGGTCGAACTGGAACTTGCCGGTCGCGGTGGGGAAGCCGTTTTCCTGCCACTGCTCGTAGCCGAACTCCTCGAGCAGGACGAAGTTCTGCTCGGCGACTTCCTCGAACGTGTAGTCGATGTTCGCGAGCATGTCCTCGTTGTACTCGGCCTCGCTCTCCCAGGGGACGAACTCGCCCCAGCCCATCTCCTCGGCGAGGTCGACGAGTATCTCGAAGCCGGGGCGCGCCTCGCCCAGCGGTTCGTGGACGGCCTTCGAGCCGCTGATCCAGCGCCGGTCGTGGTAGGCGCTCCAGGTCGGCGCGTAGTTGATCAACGTGTCCTTCTCGAGCTGGATCGCCTCGGGGAAGACCACGTCGGCGTGTCGGGTGAGTTCGTTCCAGTAGGCGTCGATCGTGATCACGAGGTCCATCGTCTCGAGAGCCTCGAGCCACGCCTGGGTGCTCCCGTCGGTCAGCGGGTTGTCGTAGTGACAGAAGATCCCCATGAGGTGGCCGTTGTCGACCATCTCGGGGACGACGGTGTGGCCGATACCCGTCGTGTGGCGGAACGGGTAGGTCTCGTACTCGTCGTACGCCCGGAGCGCCGGGGTCGTCCCTTCGGCGTTGTTCGGCAGGTCGATATCCCTGACCTCGAACGGGTTCGCGAGTGGGGGTGCCTGCCACATACGGAACCCACCGGGACGGTCGATGTTCCCGACCAGTCCGTTGAGCGCGAAGACGTTCTGGGAGGCTTTCTGTGCCTCACCGTACTGCCCGACACCGGTCCAGAGGGCGATCCCCGCCGCCGGGGCCGCTTCGGCGAACCCGATGGCCACCTCGCGGATGACGTCGGCGTCGATGCCCGTGATGTCTTCGGCCCACTCGGGGGTCTTGTCCGCGACGGCCTCTTCGTACGCCTCGAAGCCGTGAGTCTCGTTTTCGACGAAGTCCTCGTCGTAGAGCCCCTCCTCGAGGATGACGTGTCCCATCGCGAGCGCGAGCGCGCCGTCGGTCCGGGGCTCGATCGGGAGCCAGTGATCGGCCTTTTCGGCTGTTGGGGTGTGCTGGGGATCGACGACGACGAGCGTCGCGCCGTTATCGAGCGCCTCGAGGACGCCCTTTGGCTCCCACTGGCCCGCGAAGGACTCGAAGATGTTGCGCCCCCAGGCGATGATGTACTCCGAGTGCTGGTAGTCGACGAACCGCATGTTCGCGCCAAGTCCCATCAGGTCACCGCTGAGGTGTGGGCCGCCGAAACAGACGTGGCGACCGCGCCCGATCCGCTCGGGCGTCCCGTAGAGGTTGCCCCAGAAGAACTCGTGGAAGTTCGTCGTCGACCAGCTGGTGGCGTCGAGCATCTTCTCGGCGCCGTGTTCGTCGTCGAACTCCTGGAGGCGCTGGGCGGTGAACTCGATCGCTTCGTCCCAATCGACGGCCTCGAGTTCGCCGTCTTTCCGGATGTGGGGTTCGGTAATGCGGTCGGGGTCGTACAGTTTCTCGAGTTCGGCCTGTCCCTTCGGACAGAGCGTCCCCGGCGTGTCGGGACCGGCGCTCCCACGGGGGTGTTCGTCGACCCCGGTGATGTCGACTGCGGTCCCCTCCCGAACGGTGAGTTCCTGGCCACAGGCGTGGTGACACATCCAGCAGTTGCCGTAGGCGTACTCCTCGTCGGCGGTTGGCGTCGTCGCCGGATCGGGCTCCTCGCTCGAGGAGAGACACCCACCGATCGCTGCTGCAGCGGTCACCGCGGCCCCCGTCTGCAGGAGCCGCCGTCGCGTGAGGTCGACCGTTTCGTCGCTACTCATCGGTTTCACCCCCCGGAGCCACTGCTGGTCCCGTCGACACTCGGTGCTCGATTTGGCCTCGCCATCGCAACTGGGGTGGTTTCGTCATAGCAATCTCTCTCACGTACAGGTAGGGTATACGCCCGCGTAGGGCCAACGCTGGATGAGAATAGGTTTTATATTGGGGTGGATATTCGGTCCGGTCTGGACACACCGTCGTCTCTTCGGTGAGCAGACGTTGTGAAAACCCCACGTCAGACCGGTGTCCTCGATGTGAAGGCGCGATCGTGCCCGCTCACCTCGAGCGGGCGGATAGGTTACCGAACGTCGGACAGGTGCACGGTTTTTTGGTCCTCGTCACACGCACACGCATCGGCGAGTTGGCGGATAATATTTCGCTCGGCCCGTTGCAGTCGCTGTGAGAGTGCGGATTTCGAGATCGATAACCCCTCTCCCACCTCCTCAAGTGAGACCGACGAGTCGGCGTCGTAGTAGCCGGCTTCTGTCGCGAGGTGAACGGCCTCCCGTTGTTTCGGGGTCAGTACCGAGACGTCGACGTCACAGATCTCAGGGGCGTCAGATCCGTCGGTGCCAACGATGCTCTTGACGGTCACTCGTTCACAGACCTCGCGAACGCCGCCGACGATTGCAGCGACCGTTTCGGTGTCTCCGACGAACGTTTCCATCACGAACCAGCCGTTTCCAACCTGACGGTACCGTGGAATACAGCCGTGTTCGGAGAAGACGACGCCAGGGCAGTGATCACAGAGGTCTCTCGAGGCGTGTTTCGTCGTCGTACGGTCCCCTTTTGCCGTCGACTCACGGACCGTTACGTCGCACTGACACTGGTCGCCATCCAGACGGACGTTGAGATCGACGATGTCCCCCTCGAGTTCGTCCATGAAACAGGGCCCCCCACGCACGATCTCGAGGACGACGCGGAGGGTTCGATCCTCCACCTCCTGTGTACCGTCCGGGCCCCGAGCCGAAGTGTCACTCGAGGGCTTACTTTGGCTCATAGGTCATCGTAGGTATTCTGTGGAGTAATACGGACGCCCGATTCCCGGTCGCTGAGAACAATGAGACATGTAGGGGCTGTCGCCCGCTACTGATCGTCCCCGTACGACGTGGACCAACGGTTCGGTTCACCAGGGGGCTTCCCCGTCAACGGATGGCTCGTTGAGGAGGCGAATTAACACGCCCAATCGTCGTCATCATCGGCTTCGCCGTCGTCACCATCGACTTCCCCACCGGCCATGTACTCGAGGTCTTCTTGCTCGACCTGATTTGCGTCGGCGGATTCCAACGACGGAATCTCGTCGACGGTGATCTCGAGGTCGCTGTCCCCAGTGTCCCCGTCGGTTCGGTCGTGCAGATCGGTACGCCACTCCTCCGGCGGCGTGTTCTCGTCGTCGTTGTTTCCATCGTACTCGGCCCACTGTCCCCAGGAGCCGTCGTACAGCATGACGTCGTCGTACTCGAGGACCCCATCGAGCAGCAAGAAGCTGATGGCGGCCCGATAACCGCTGCCACAGTAGGTGATGACGGTATCCTCAGCTGACACCCCGAGTTCGTCGTAGTGGGCTTCCACGACCTCTGGCTCCTCGAAGTAAGCCCCTTCCGCCTCGAAGGTGTCGAAGTGGTGGTCCCCCGCGTGCCCGGCAAGGGGATTGTCCCAGATGGCGTTCTCGATCATTACATCCGGGGCCGCCGGGCCCTCTTGCTGGCGGTTTTCCAGAATTATGTCGTCGCTTTCGCCTGCATTGACGTTGTCGACGCGTTGGATCATCTGGGCAATGCCGACCCGGAGATCGTTGTTGAGTTCGTCGTTTGCCTGTACGCTGAACGTCGACTCCGGTGTCGTCGCTGGATCGAAGGGGCCCGTCTCGAGATCGTACTCCGCTCCGTAGGCGTGGTACCCCCCGTTCAGGACCTTGATCCGTTCCCGTGGGAACCCCCAGTACCGAAGCGTCCAGTAGCCGCGGGCGACGCGAAGTGGTTTCGATCCGGAAATAACGATCGTCGTTCGCGGGCACGCACCGGCTCTCACCAAGACGTCATCGATCACGTCGCCCGGTGGCACCATTGGCGCAGCTGAGCCAAGCCCTTCTATTCGTGCGGTGTGAAACTCACTCACCTCCCACGGGACGGCTCCAGGAACGTGCCCATCTTCGTATGACTGGATCACCCCCTCTTCGGGATACCAGTCGTCGATTCGGAGAATCGACACCCGTTCTGGGTGGGTCATATCGTGGTTGTTCACGAGCCCAGCATCGTGCCACTCCTTGAGGGTTGCCGGTTCTATCAGTGCCGTCTCAGTGTCGGTTGGATCCGGTAGCTCCTCCGGTTCGTCCGCCGAATCGTCGTCGGTATCGGTTTCGACGTCATCGTCGGTGTCGGGCTCGGGTTCGTCAACTGTTTGCTCATCGCCCTGTTCGTCGCCCAGACACCCCGCGACGGAGGCGACACCAACAGCACCAGCCGTGAGGAGAAACCGTCGACGATCAATTGGAGTCATACATCGTATACTCTCGAGTGTGCCCGAGTAGGAGTAACTCGAATATGATTTAGCCTTTATATACTGCTGGCATGAAATCGCATGGTGCTGTCCATCATATTTACGTGCAGGCTCCGCCGTACCCCCGCGTGTGCCGGTCTAGCGCACGCCGGCTGCCACCCACTCACGACTCCCTTGGGACTTTCCCTATCAGACCGTCAGAACGGGCTCGATCACGAGTCAGGCCACCGAACACTCACTCGGGAACCGGGCAGACACACGACCCAGTTTCGGAACCCACACAGCCCTCCGAGAGCTGTCGCATGATGTTCGCTTCGGCCCGTTTGAGCCGTTGTGAGAGTGCCGCACTCGAGAGCGACAGTCGAGCAGCAACCTGATCCAAGGACGTTGACGAATCGGGATCGTAGTAGCCGGTTTCGATGGCCGCGTGGACAGCCTGTCGCTGTTTCGTGGTCAACCTTGTCAGGTCGACGTCACAGATGTCGGGGACGGCTGAGGGCTCGATCGGGACGAGGCTTCGAACGGTCACTCGGTCAGACAGTCTCTTGCTCTCGCCGACGATTTCTGAAACGGTAGGGATATCACTTACACAGGTCTCCAAGATGAACCATCCGTCGCCGACACGCTTGTACCGTGGCAGGCAGCTGTATTGGCTCATCACTGCCCCGGGACAGTGATCACAGATCGGCTTCGAGCGGTACTTCCTCACGACGTGTGAGGTGTCACCGGACGCACGGAGCGACACGTCACAGTGACAGCGGCCGCCTCCGAGCCGAACGTCTACATCGACGATTTCCTCCTCGAACTCGTCGATGAAACAGGGACCGCCAGGAACGATTTCGAGGAGGACACGGAGGGCTCGACGTTCCACGTCCTGAGGGCCGCTCGCACCCTGAACCGAAGTGCCACTCGAGGGGTTCGGTTGGCTCATACGTCATCGTAGGCAGTCTGCGGTGTAATACGGAAGCCCGACTCCCGCTCGTTGAGAACGGATCGTGTGAGCCCCACCGCTCCATCTATCGTGGGTATCCCGTCGCTGGAGACAGACAAGTGGCCATCAGCGATCCTCTCGAGCAGGACAACAACCGCGATGACGCTGAGCAGGCGAGGGGACGAGAGCACACCTCGGAGCGTGGCAGTTCGCTCGTTCATTGTCTTTAGTGCAGGGGGTGAGTGGAAAAATGAACCGGTCGGCGGTGGAGTATCATTGGGTTTGGAGAGCGTGCTCGAGAGGCGACCGCGAAAACAGTGCAAACTATGCAAACGAGGGGCGTACACTCGAGTGATGACGGAGCATCCCGGACTTGTTGCGGTCTGTGTCGTCGGCAACAGCGATGCCGGAAAGACCACGCTCGTCGAACACCTGGTCCCGGAACTGGCTGAGTACGGTCCCGTCGGGACCATCAAATCCATCCATCACGATATCGACGTCGACACGCCCGGTACCGACACCGACCGCCACCGGCAAGCCGGAGCGACGAGCGTCATCGGCATCACGCCGGGGACGACGTTCGAAGTCACCCCTGGGGGCAAACGAAATCCGGGAACTGAACCCGATCAGGAGTCGCCCTACACCCCCGGCTGGCTCTTCGAGTCGCCTACCCTCGAGGGTCGGGCACTCGAGAACGCCATCGCCCGATACCACCGACGCGGCTATCGGTTCGTCCTCATCGAGGGCTACCGGGACGCCCCGCTGCCGACGATCCGTGTCGGTGACGACGACCGTCCCGTGGGTGGTCGCGTTATCGGCACTGACGAGGATGCTCTCGAAACGCTCGTCGAGACGATTCGGACGCTCGAGCCGATCTGAGCCGGCGGTGTCGCTGCTCTCGACTCCCTCGTAGGCGGTATCGACTCGACACGTCACAACTCGTCCGATCGTGACTGGCGACTCGAGTAGCAGTCTCCGAACTATCGACACCCACTCTGATTCCCGCGACCTCAGGCGCGGGAGGGCGTCAAGGAAATCACTCGTTGTCTCCTTCGTAAACCAGTGAAACCACACCAGCGTCTTTGGGGCTGGGCCACGAATCCCCTGGCAGGATGACGGATTCAACCCACGGGCAGATTCGTGAATCCGCTGGTGCCGTCACGGAAGAGACCCACCCCGTCGATGCCCACGCCCTGGGGCTCTCGGCCGGGCTCATCTGGGGGACGGCAATCGCGTTCCTGGAACTGGCGGCTGGGACACAGTACGGTGAGCGGTGGCGGTTGTTGCTCGCTGATCTCTACCCGGGATACAGTCACAGACCAGGGGACCTCGCGTGGGGAACCCTCCTCGGGTTCGTCGATGCGTACCTTCTCGGGTACGTCTTTGGGAGACTGTACAACCGACTCTCGAGGTGAACCACCCGAATCAGCCGTTCTAAACCGTCGAGTATCGGGACGGTGTGCCGCACAGCGCCCACTCCAAGCCATCGCTGCTCGACTGAAGGACACACCGACGGGGCTCACCCACCGTCGGATACCAGCGAGGTGCCCGCGTCGTGCCCAGGGTCCAGATCAGCAACGACGTCCGGCGACGGCCTCGAGGAACCGATCGAAGGCCCCGCTTTCGGGATGGACGTGAGCGTACGTGCCGAGCGTTCGATACTCCTCGAGGCCATCGTGATCGCCCGTGATCCCCTTCCCGCGGACCGTCTCGAACGCGAAACGTGCATCCCCGTCCTCCTGGACCGATGCACTCGAGTAGTGAAACTCGTGTCCTCGGAGGTGTTCTCCGGCGTTCGCCGTCAGCGTCCTGGCTTCCGCTCGAAGCTCGACGTGATCCAGGGCCTGATACCCCTCGTGCATCGTCACGTCGGCTGGGAGGATGCCGGCCATCTCGTACTGGTCCCCGTCGACAGTGGTCAGTGAGTCACAGAGTGCCATCAGGCCCCCACACTCACCGAAAGTCGGGAGGCCGTCGGCTGCACGGGCTGCCAATTCGGTGAGCGTCCCACCCCCCTCGAGTGACCCACCGTGGAGTTCCGGATAGCCACCGGGCAGGTAGACACCGTCGCAGTCGGGGACGGGTTCGCCAGCGATGGGGGAAAACGTGACGACCGACCCACGCTCTCGAAGGCGCTCGAGCGTCGCTGGATACCGAAAGCAAAAGGCGGCGTCGTCGGCGACGGCGATCGTCGATCTCTGGCCGTCCTCGAGTGCACTGTCGGTCATCGGCGACACCTCGAGCCCCCGCGGTTCGCGGGCAACGGCAGCCAGCGCCTCGGCGTCGAGTTCGGTACTCGCCTCCCTGATAGCGTCTCGAGTGATCGTCGTCTCCGCTCCCATTTCGAGGCCGAGGTGGCGGTCTGGTATCTCGAGGTTCTCGTCGGGCGGAATGCGCCCGAAGTACTCGAGATCGGCTGGCAGGGCGTCTTCGATTCCCCGTTCGTGGCGGCCACCGTAGGCTCGCTGGGCGACGATTCCGACGACGTCGATTTCGCAGCCTATGGTGTCGGCATAGGTCCCAAAGCCGTGGGCGGTGGCGGCGACGCTCTCCATCCCGGCGTGGGCGTCGACGACCAACACGACGGGCAAGGTGAGCCGTTCGGCAATCGAGGCCGTACTCGAGCGATCGCCGTCGTACAGTCCCATCATTCCCTCGACCACGCAGACATCGCCCTCGCCGCGGGCGTAATTACGCTCGAGACCATCGGGCCCACAGAGCCAGCCGTCGAGCGTGCGTGACGGGCGGCCGAGCAACGCCTCGTGGTGGCTTGGATCGATGAAGTCGGGGCCGGCTTTGGCCGGTTGGACGGTGTATCCGGCATCCTCGAGGGCCTGACAGATGGCCAGGGTAGCGACGGTTTTGCCGACGTTGGAGCTGACGCCGCCGACGATGAGCCCAGGTGGGACCTCGGCGTCCGTCGGCTCCTTCATTGGGGTGTCACTCCCTTCGCGCGTTGGTCCATGCTGAACATGGCAGTCGTCATATCCCGCAGTTGGGTGACGGGGGTTATCAAAGACGAGGAACTGACGTGGAGCGACAGCCGAAAACGGCACCGTCGCTCGCGCTCCTCGAGTGAGGCTCGACCGAGCACGGTCGTCGCCGAACGCGAGTGCTGAGGTATATACCCCCCACGATATGCGGGGGATGCGGTGAGGATCCGGTGTTGAAGAGTCTCTAGTAGAACTGTCATGGGTGTTGGCATACGGGTCGAAATACGGGTCGAGGATCCTGGCACGTGTCCGGTTGCGACGGTGTCCGACGTTGTCGATCAACCGATCTCGACGATCTCCTGGAGCGCACCGGACGACACGGCGACCGTCGTCGAGGAGTTTACCACCCAGGGTACCTCGCTCCCGAGCAGTGAGGGGCTACACGACAGCATCGAGACGGTGTTCGAGACGGATAGGTACTCGCGCCATCGGTTTTCTCACAGACCAGAGCACTGTGTGTGCCGGCAGATCGAACAGCTTGGCTCCCCCGTCGAAACTGTCCGAGCCGTCGACGGGGGATTGACGATTTCCTTTTACGTTATGGACACGGCTGAGGTCAACGACATCATCACCACGCTTCGCCGGATGGCTGAGGGTGTGAAACTGAGACGGTTACACCGTGTCGCCGGTCCGGAAGCTGAACTCGCCGCGGGTGACGACCTCGTCTGGGTCGACCGCGGCGCGCTCACTGACCGCCAGCGGGAGGTCCTCGAGACGGCTCACGAGATGGGGTACTTCGACTATCCGCGACGCTCGAACGCTACGGCGGTTGCCGACGCGGTTGGGATCGGACCCTCGACGTTCAGAGAGCACCTCGCGGCAGCCCAGTCGAAGCTCCTCGATGCGGTGCTTTCGGCCGACGAATAGTTGCGTTCGAGTTGCCGCGTCGAACGGGCACGCTCAGGGCAGCCCAACGACCGGGTAATACTGTCGGCTGTAACTATGTACGGATTCTCGTCACCCTGGTCTTGCGAGAATCTTGAACGACGGACAGCCGACAGTGTAAGGAACCGGTTAGCGGTCGGCCGATCGGCCGCCATCGGGGAGCACGTCCCCTCGCGGTGGATCGTGAACCGCTGCGCACTCGAGTTGCTCGCCAAGGGACGTGAGGCCCAGTCGCTCGAGTGTGGTCCGTTCGATCCCGTCTTCGGTCCAGCCACGACAGCGGTAGTAGGCGGTTTTCATCGTCTCGAGTTCCTCACGCGTCAGGCTGGCCGGAGGCAAGTCGACGCCACCGGGATCGTCGGCGAGCGGTTTCCGCAGGCGTTTCGGCAGTCGGTCGTCGACGATCGAGAACCCCTCCCGAAGCGAGAAGAGTTTCCCGAGCGTGTAGTTCCGTTCGCCGATCTCGAGGGCGTCGTCGACTGATACGGCACGACCGGTTACCGCGCCAACGAGGGCACAGAGATCCTTGAAATTCCGGTCTGGACCGACGGTCACGACGACGTGTGAGCAGTAGACCAAGGAGTTGATGAAACTCCGGGCGTTTTCGAAGGCGACGACGGCAGTGGGTTTGTGCTCGATCGACCGAGAAGCGAGCCCCGTTTCGACGGGGAGTGCGGTCTCGAGTCGTCGTTGGACGAGGGTATCGTGAAAGCCTTCGGCGTGGGTCGCCCCGCGCGGCGAGGTGGCCGTTGACAGGCCGAGCCCCTTCTTGCCGCGTGGATCGTGCATTCCGGCGGGGGCGCCTTTGACTGTCGCGGCCTCGTCCGTTTCCAGTGCGGCGGCGGCCGCATCCGGCCCGTCTGCGAGCACGTCCCCGAGCCCGGAGCGGGTAGCGATCTGCTCGACGTACGCCAGCATCGCTTCGGCGTCACCCCAGTCGGCGTAACCCGCTTCCATCGCCGTCGCGATGACGTGTCCTACGCCGATCGTGTCCATGCCGAGTTGGTTACAGCGCTGGTTGGCGAGGGCGATCGACTCGAGGTCGTCGTTACAGAGCAAACTGCCGAACGAGGCCAGCGTTTCGTACTCCGGGCCCGATGCCGCCTCGAGCTGGGTGCCGTGACACTCGCCCTGGACCACGGGTTTGCACTCGAGTGGACACCCGTGACAGCCTCGTTGGCCAACGGTAAGTCCCTTGAGGGCCTCGCCGCCGATCGACTCTGCCCCGTCGAACCGACCGCGTTTGAAGTGTTCGGTTGGCAGTAACCCCTGTTCTGAGAGAATTTCGACGGCCGCGGTCGTGCCAAACTCCGCCCACTGGGTCAGCTTCTCGTTCTCGTGGACGCCTTCGACGAACGCCTCACGAGCCTGGTCGAAGGCGGCTCGATCGGCGACAGGTGGGGGGCAATCCCCGCCGACAACGATCGCTTTGAGCTGTTTCGAGCCCATGACTGCCCCGAGCCCGCGACCACCGGCGGCGTGACCACTGTCGTTGATGATCGACGCGAGCAACACCTCGTTTTCACCCGCCGGGCCGATAGCCGCACACGAGCGCAGCGGACAGCCTGCCAGGAGTTCGTCTGTAACGTCCGTCGCTTCTCCCCAGAGCGCCCCGGCGGGCTCGAGTGTGAGCGTTTCGTCGGTCACCCGCAGGGTGACCGGCTCGGCTGCTTGACCGGTGACGACGATCGCGTCGACACCCGAGCGGGCAAGCAGGTGGCCGAAGGAGCCACCTGCATACGACTCCCCGAGACTGCCGGTGAGCGGGGATTTCGCCCCGACCCAGTGGCGTGCTGCCCCCGGGAGCCCCAGCCCGGTCAACGGCCCGGTCGCAAAGACCAGGTGATTCTCCGGCCCGAGCGGGTCGACGCCGCCGGGTTGTCTCTCGAGCAAGAGCCGAACACCGAGGCCACGTCCGCCCAGGTGCTGTTCGTGCCACGTTTCGGGGATCGGTTCCGTCGTGACCGTTTCCGCACTCAAGTCGACGTACGCGATTCGGCCGTGCATTCCGTTCATCGGTTCGTCCCTCCGCTACTGATGCCCTGGCGCCGACAGTCCGGACAGGACTCGAGGCCGAGTCCCTCCGTCAGGTCGGCATCACTGAGCGCGTCTCTGACCTGTGCCAGGCCGGTTGCCGATCCGAAGGCGTCGCCACAACTGACGCAGGTAACGGGTTCGTGCTCGACGACTGGTTCCTGCGTTCCGAGGGGAACGCTCACTGTTTGTGTGACTTCGATGGCGTCCTCGGGACAGGCAACGCACCGTTCGCAGCCGACACAGGCGGATGGATCGAACCGTAGCGTCTGCTCGTCCGGCTGCTCGAGGGCCCCGGTCGGACACATCCCGTCGCACGCCCAACAGAGCGTACAATCGGCTGCCTCGACGACGACCGACCCGAGTGCTGGCGTCGGGACGTCGACACGCGGCTCACTGGCGAGCGCGTTGATCGCGTGCACCGAAAGTGACGCCGCGGTCACCGTGACCCCGCCATCGGTCGCCGGCGTTCTGGGGCGTGAATCCGTCTCGGTCGATAGACGGCTGAGCGGACGATCAGTGAGTCGCTCATCGACGTGTACCCGCTCGAGCGCACCGCGAACGGCGGCCGGCTCGGTCGATGCAACCCAGGATACCGCCGGCTCGAGGCCGAGCGCCTCGAGTGTCCGCGCCGTTTCCTCGCTCGTTTGCTCGAGCGCGTCGGTGGAACGTTCGGGATCGCCGACGAGGAGCACTCCGCCAGCCCCTGCCGCGAGCGCATACAGTACCAGCGCTGCCGGGACCCGCCGTGCGTCGGTCACGGGAATCGGAATCGTCGGGACGGTCTCGGAATGAGCGGTCACGACGACCGGTTCGAGGTCGTGGGTGGTGAACGCGAGAACCGGCGGTGTCTCGGGCTCATCCCGCCCAACGAACGGGAGCGAAAAGCCATCCTCGGCAGTGGTGGTAACCTCGAGGGCCGCTCCCGTTGCGTCCGCCAAAACGTCGAGGGACGCCGCTCGAGGTGAGCTGATCGACTCGGTTGGACAGGCACCCAGACAGACGCCACAATCCGTACAGGCATGGGGGTCGATGGTGACGGAGCCCGCTCCGGTACTGTCGATCGAGACGGCGTCGTAGGGACACACGGCTTCACACGCCCGACAACCCGGCGTTCCCTTTTGGCCGACGGCGCAGGTCACCTGATCGACCGTGACCGGATCTCGGCCGTGCTCACAGGCCACCCGTACCAACGCGTCGACGACCCCGCTCGAGTCGACATAGAGGCGGTCACTGTCGACGTCACCGTCGTACCCGGGCCAGACCAGGTGATCGGCCCGGAGCCGGTCGGCACCGCCCGGGCACTCGACCAACAGCGTCAGGTCCCCATCGTCGAAGACCTCGAGCGGTCGCCCCTCACGAACCGTCACGTTCCGGCGTCGCCTCTGGCCGGGTTCGCTCGTGAGCAGCGTCACGGGCACGTGCGTCGCGAGGTCAGCAGCGACCCCCGGTGCGTCGACGACCACGACCTCGCCCCGATCGATGTTCGGCTTCGCGGTGGCCTCGAGTGCCGCTGGGTGGTTCCCGGCCGCAGCGAGAGACAGCCTCGCCTGTATCGCGGCGGCGACGACACGACCTCGTTTGGGGGCGGACAAACCAGCACCCAGGCGGGCATCGACCCAGCCCACCGCAGTGACGCCGGCCGCCTCGAGGCGGGCCTCG
>SL_5KL_010_SEDDRAFT_10000703_pt1 | contig 21312 bp, 17 predicted proteins | sample SodLakKL_010_SED_FD_9118 | JGI IMG/M metagenome (IMG submission 9118)
AAAAAGCCCTGGAGGAAGCCGTTGAGCAGTATGCTTCTCTCATGGCAGGGTTGGAAGACGAGTATATGCAGGCCCGGGAGGCGGATATAAGGGACGTGGGATCAAGAATCCTGAGAATATTAAAGGGAAAAAGTGATGAACAGGCAGACCTCCCCCCCGACTCGGTAATTATTGCCCGGGACCTGACCCCATCAGATACTGCCAGGCTTGACAAGGAACGGGTGGTTGCTTTTCTAACCGCAGATGGCTCAAGGACTTCCCACTCGGCTATTATGGCCCGCTCCCTGGGAATCCCGGCTGTAGTTGGGTTGGGAAGGGATTTCCTCAAAGATGTTGATGATGGAGCTAAGGTTATTGTTGACGGCAATGAGGGAGAGGTATTTCTCAATCCTTCGGAAGATAAACTCAAAGATTACCGGGGAAGGCTGGAGGAATTTGAGCAGGAGAAAAAGCGCCTGGCTCAATTTAAAGATGTTAAAGCCGTAACCCGTGATGGAGAAGAAATAGAAGTTGCAGGGAACATAGGAAATATTTTCGATGTTGAGCCTTTATTGGAGCAGGGCGGAGAGGGAATCGGCCTTTTCCGCACCGAATTTTTATACATGGACCGGGAAGACCTACCGGGCGAAGAAGAACAGTTCGAAGCCTACAAAGAGGTTGCCCAGGCCATGGGTGATTACCCTGTAATAATAAGAACCCTGGATATCGGCGGGGATAAAGACCTGCCTTATCTTGAACTCCCCCAGGAAATGAATCCCTTCCTGGGTTACAGGGCAATAAGGTTGTGCCTTGATCAGCCCGAGATTTTCAAACCCCAGCTGAGGGCCATCCTCAGGGCCAGCCATTATGGAAATATTAAACTCATGTATCCCATGATTGCTACCCTTGAAGAAGTAAAAGAAGCAAACAGGCTCCTGACAGAAATTGAGAAAGAACTGGAAGAGGAAGGTATCCCCTTTGACGGGGAAATGGAAAAGGGGATAATGATTGAGGTTCCCGGTGCAGTAATGATAGCAGATGCCCTGGCAGGAGAAGTTGATTTTTTCAGTATCGGAACCAATGATTTGATTCAGTATACCATGGCAGTGGATCGGGGAAATGAAAGAATAGCCCACCTTCATTCTCCCTATCACCCCGGGGTTCTTAAGCTGATCAAGGAAACAATTGAAGCGGGACACAGAAATGACATCTGGGTGGGAATGTGCGGGGAAGCAGCCGGGGATGAGCTGCTTTTACCATTCCTTTTGGGTGCCGGCCTTGATGAATTCAGCATGAGTGCGGGTAGTGTTCTCAGGATTAAAGAACTCCTGGGTTTTTGGACCAAGGAAGAGGCAAAGGAAATAACCGAGAAAACCCTGGAGCTGGGAACCGCAGAGGAAGTAGAGAAATTTTTAAAAACCCATAAAAAAACAGAAAAGTAGACAAGAAGGCTCCCCTGGAAGAAAACAGCAAAATTCTCCTTAAGCTGTTTTCCCGGGGAGCTTTTTTTATTGCTTGTGGATGGGAAAAAACCTGATTGTCTAAAAGAGAAAACAGATCGAAAAAGCTCAAAATAAAAAAAGTTTCATATTGCAACTAATTTAATTTTTTGATATTATAATAAGATGAAGGAGTTGGAGCTATGGAAAATAACGAATTAGGGCACTGCATTGCAATCATTTCAAAGTACTGGGGTACAAAAATCAATCATGAGGTTTCCCAATTTAATATTAATAAAACCCAGGTGGAAATTTTGGGGGTTCTTTTTTATTTTAAGGGTCTTTCCCAGAATGAACTGGGTGAAAAGCTTTTCCTTGATAAAATAACGGTAACCAAGAATTTACAGGGATTGATCAACCAGGGATTTGTTGAAAAAAAGAGATCTGAAGAAGATAGGCGGGTCAAGAGGCTTTTTTTGACAAAGAAAACCGAAGGGATTGGAAAAGAAATTAAGGCAATAATTAAGGATACGTCTTCAACTCTTACCCGGGGTTTTTCCCAGGAGGAAGAAAACGAACTAATGAAACTTATGGGGAAGATGGTGCGGAATATTTTTGACGAGGTTTTTCAAAAAGGACAAATTTCTCGAGTGAACCGGAAAAATTGTTCTGAAACCACGGCAACGGGAAGCGAAGAACTTAAATAAGGGGTGGATAATATTGAACAACCTGTGGAAGTCATTATTTTTTTTACTGGCAGGGGTGTTATTTTTTTCAGGGGTAGCCTTCGCCCAGGATGAGCTTGAAGTCAATGAAGCCATAAACCTTGCCCTTGAAAACAGTATTGACCTGAGAATTTCAAAGATAGACCTGGATAATTCCCGCATAAATTATAAAAGAAATGAAGCGGATATTATGCGGACGGGCTCTCGGTATGCAGAACTGCAAAATGAACTGGGACTATTACAGGCTGAAAACAGCTTTACCCAGAGAGAAAACCAGCTCGTTCGGGATACAGCACGGATGTTTTTCCAGATAATCCTTTCTGAGATGGAACTGGAAAGGAAAGAAGTAACAATGGAGCTGGAAAAAAGGCGCCTTGATGAAGTTGAAAGACAGGTCCAGACAGGTCACAGGAGTCAATTGGATTTGATTCAGCAGCAGGGTAATTATAATAGTGCTGCTTTTGACCTGGAAGCAAGCCGACAGGACTTAATCCAGGACCGGGAGGAATTTAAATACAAACTGGGCCTGGAAGAACTTCCCCCACTGGACTCAGGGGCCCTGGGGCAGATTAATCCCAGGACAATTGACCTGGAGGAGTTTTTGGAAGAAGCCATCGCTGCTTCTATTGAAATAACTGTCAGGGAAAAGCAATTCGAACTGGCGGAGATTGACCTGAACCGGGCAAAGGAGGTAACCACTCCGACCCTTGATCTGCAGCAGAAGGAAAACGACCTGGAGGTCGCCAGGCTGAATATAATTAAAACTGAACGGGATATCCAGCACCGTTTTCAACAAATGTACAATAGTTTTGTTCGGAGCAGAAATACCCTGCAGCTGGCGGTAGAAAGCCTGGAAGAAGCGGAAAAAAACCACGCCATAATCATCAGGCAGGAGGAATTGGGTCTTAGAACAACAAACGACCTTCTTTCATCCCGAATTTCTCTGATGGGGGCTCAACAAAGCCTGGCTTCTTCAGTGAACAGCTATTACCTTATTTTGCTGGAAATTTTCGAAGCCATGGGTCGAAATTTGAAGGAGGTAGCCGATGAGATTCTGCAGAATTAAAACTTCCCTAGCTGCCTTTGCCTTATTGGTCGTGTTTTCAACCGGGGTTATTGGGGCAGAAGGGATGGACCTTGAAGAAATAGTGTACTGGGGTCTGGAAAATGCCCCGGCTCAAATAGAGATGAAAAATGAACTGGAAGGTGCAATCCGGGAGATAGAAAAAACCCTTGCCGGGGCCGGATGGCAGTTGAATGTCAGGGGTTTGAGTAATATAGATCTGAAGGAAACAGAAATCCGACGTCAGCTGGTAAGCCTGAACCTGGGAAGGAATTTTGTTCCGGGAATAAACCTCCAGGGCAGCCTTTCCTACGGGAAAGGAATCAGCGGAATGGTTTCCGGGGAAGCGGAGTATAAACCGGATGTTAACCTGTCAGTGGGTTACAGGGTTTTCCCCAGGACTCCTTCTGCAACGGAAAGGGAGTTAATATCTCGAAAAGCCGCCCTGGAAAGGGTTCAAAATACCTTCTTACTGCGCCAATCCCAGAATATCCTGGCCTGGGTTGAGGACTATTTAACTCTTGCTCGCCAGGAAGAAAACCTGGAAAGCGCAAAGAAGAACCTTGCCCGGGTGGAGGAAGAACTTGAAGAGGTCCTCCGACGGAAAGATATTGGGGAAGCGGGGGAGTTAAACGAGATTGATTCCCGGGTTGCCCTTTTGAGAGCAGAGAATGCCGTAATAACCCTGGAACAGGCAGCTGCCAGAAACAGGGACTCCTTCTACAGGGCTCTGGGGCTTTCTAAAGATGCTGAGATTTTATTAAATGTAGATGCAGAGCTGGTTGGTGAACTCTGGGAATGGGTTGAAAGCTTCGACTTTGAGGAAATGGAAAGGGAAGAGAAGCTCGAGGCTGCGAAAAAAGCCAATCCCGAGTTCAAAAACCTTCAACTGGAATTAGAGAGTTTTTCCCGGCAGGTGGAGTGGTTTGAAAAAGAACAGAAACCTCGCATCGATTTAAGTGGAAATGTTGATGGATGGCATGATGATTGGGGCGCAGGAATTGGGATCGAGATAAATTATAATATTTTTGATAGTGGAAGAGATAATTTGCAGCGAGAAGATTTCAGGGCCCAGGAAAGGGACCTGGAAAAAAGGGAATCCGACCTGGAAAAAGACCTGGATAACCAGCTGCAGACCCTGGAAGATGCAGTAAAGACTGCAAAAAGAGATGTTGAGGAAAAAGAACTTCTCCTGAAACGGTCTGAACTGGAGTTAGAATTGAAAGAAGAAAGTTACCAAAAAGGGCTTGCTACAATAAGGGATTACAACCAGGCGGTGCAAAATTTACAGGAAGCCCAACTGGATTACAGCGAGGCACTGGATAACCTTTTAATTTCCCGCCTGCAACTGGCGTATTTTCTTGGAAATTTTATTGATTGGGAACAGGGAGTGGAGAAATGAAAAGAAAAATTATTATTCTCATAGTTATTTTGGCCGTAATCGGGGGAGGTTTTTTTGCCTACAGGTGGTTTAACCGCCCCAACACCGATTTCAGCCTGGATAATATTCAGCTTCAGGATAGAATGTTAACTACAGTTGAAAGAGGGGCGATCCGTGAAACCATTGAATTAACCGGAAACCTTTCTTCTTCCCGGGAAAAGAACCTTTCTTTCCCTTTTGCAGCCGAGATAGAAGAAATCCTGGTTGAAGAAGGGGACCGGGTGGAGGAAGGACAGGTCCTCGTTCGAACGGATAAAACCCGCCAGGAACTTGATTACCTTAGAGCTCGAAATAATTATGAGCGGGCATTAATTAACGGGACCCCGAGTGAAATCAGGGAACAGGAATTGAATTTAAAAGTCGCCCAATCCGACCTGGAACAAACAGAAATGAAAGCCCTTTTTACCGGCTTAATTAGCGAGGTATATGTAGAGGAAGGTGACCGTGTTTCTTCGGGACAGAACGTAATAAATTTAATTGAAACCCATCAGTTTAAAATAGAAGTGGAGATTGACGAAATTGAAATGAACCTGGTTGAGGTGGGACAGGAGGTTATCGTTAAAATTGATGCCCTCCCCGGGAATAATTTTCCGGGAGTAATCGACCGAATTGCTTTTAGAGCCAGGGATAATAATGGAGTGATTACCCTTCCTGTATCAGTTCTGATTACAGAAACTCACCCGGGCTTTCGACCTAATTTGACCGCTGAGCTGCAGATAATTATTGATGAGGTTACAGATCAACTGGTAGTGCCCCTGAGTGCAGTTTACTCTGTGGAGGATCAGGCTTTTGTAATCCGGGTTGAGGACGGTAATCCCGTTCAGGCACCGGTTCGGACCGGAATAGATGATGGTGCCCGGATAGTTATCCTGGAAGGTTTGCAGGAAAAGGATACTGTTTTAATAAACGCCTACCTCCTTGGACAGCTTGCCTCTGATGCCGGGAGCAATTTGTTCGGACCTGGTATGCCCATGATGCCCAGGAGTAGATTTTGATGATTGAAGTAAAGGATCTGCACAAAACGTATATTATGGGGAAAATTAAGGTTCCCGCTCTACGGGGAGTATCCTTTTCCGTGCAGGACGGAGAGTTTCTGGCAATTATGGGACCGTCCGGCTCAGGTAAATCAACCCTGATGCACCTGATTGGCTGTCTTGATTATCCCACCTCGGGAGAGTACTGGATTGATGGAAGGGAAATCAGCAGTATTTCCGATGACCGGCTTGCGGAAATACGGAATCAGAAAATAGGATTTGTTTTTCAGCAGTTTAACCTTTTGTCCAGGACCACAATTCTACAAAATGTAGAAATCCCTTTGATTTATCGGGGGGTAAGTATAAGGAAAAGAAGGCAAATGGCCAGAGAGGCCCTGGAAAAAGTTGGGCTTGGACACAGGTTGACTCATAAACCAAATGAAATTTCTGGGGGGCAGAAACAAAGAGTTGCAATTGCCAGGGCGCTGGTTAACAACCCGGCAATAATTCTTGCTGATGAACCAACGGGAAACCTTGATTCCAAAACAGGCCAGGAAATCCTGGAAATTTTTACAGACCTGAATAACCAGGGCCATACCATTGTTCTGGTTACCCATGAAAAAGAAATTGCCGGTTATGCCAGGAGAGTAATTGAGCTTCGCGACGGGGAGATTTTGAAAGATGAGGTGGTAGCATGATCCTGGAAACTTTACGGATTGCCCTGCGGAGCATGGCCAGCAATAAGCTCCGGACCTTCCTTTCCATGCTGGGAATTATAATTGGTGTCGCTGCAGTTATTGCCATTGTTTCAATTGGAACCGGGGCCCGGGGAGAAGTAACAAGTCAGATTGCCAACCTGGGATCAAATACTATAAATATAAACCCCGGAGTGCAAAGGGGAGAAGGGGGACGGATCAGCCGTCCCTATACGGATATTTTTACCCTTGCCTTGGGAGAAAATATTCAAAAATATAGCCCTGCAGTCCAATCCCTTGTCCCTATAGGCCAGGGAACGGGTCTTTTGATTACCGGGAGCACCAACGTTCGGGCCACTGTCGTGGGCACCGCCCCTGACTACACGGCCATTAACGATTATTATCCAGCCGGTGGACGCTTTTTGCAGGAGGAGGACCTGGAGCAAAATAGCAATGTAATAATTCTTGGTTCAGAGGTGGCAGAAGATCTGTTTGGAGACAGGGACCCCCTGGGCAGGACGGTGAGGTTGAGTTATGGTAATCGAACCCATATTTTTACGGTTTTTGGGGTGATGGAGGAGAAAAGCCAGGGACTGGCAGGAAATTTCAATGCCCAGGTATATATTCCGATAACAACTTTTATGCAGAAAGTTGCCAATACACGTTATGTGGATTCTTATATGGCCCAGGCCGGTTCTTCTGCCGATGCCAAAATTGCAGTAGGGCAGATTGAATATTTCCTGACCCAGAGCCTTGGAGGATCAGACAGGTTCAGGCTTTTAAGCCAGGACCAGATTCTGGAGGTAATTGACCAGGTAACAAATACTTTGAATATAATGCTCGGTGGAATAGCGGGGATATCTCTTCTTGTCGGGGGAATCGGCATAATGAATATTATGCTGGTTTCTGTAACCGAAAGAACCCGAGAAATTGGGATCCGCAAAGCCCTGGGAGCAAAGCGAAGGCATATTATGCGCCAGTTTTTAATTGAAGCCCTCAGCCTGGGAGGGATTGGCGGGGTGGTTGGAATAGTTTTCGGCAGACTTGGAGCGGGAGCAATCGCTCGTTTTGGGGGTTGGGCTCCAGTTGTTTCAATTGTTTCTGTTTTACTTGCCCTTGGATTTGCTCTATTGGTAGGGCTTTTCTTTGGAATTTACCCTGCCTACAAGGCTTCCCGCCTTGATCCGGTTAAGGCTTTGAGTTATGAATAAAATTAAAAGGTGTGAGAAGAGCCGAATCACTCGGGATTCGGCTCTTTTTTTGCTTCCAGGGGGAATTTTTGCTAATAACCTTGCTAATCTTGAGGGATTGGTACCCTAAACCTTTTATCTGCTTTTTTTAACTCTGCCCTCCTTTGGGAGAAAATAGGGAGAATTTAGTTTTTGCTCTGCATTAAGGTAATAAAGCGTGCAGTTAATTCCTTGAATTAATATGTTATAATAATATTACCCCAAAAGATTGGAAAAAATGTTAAGAGGAGGTTTTTTCAATGGGTGATGCTTTAAATTACTTACAAAAACCCCAAAATGAGCCAGTAAAACACTACCCTCCTGGAAGTCCCGAAAAGGAAGCAATTAAAAAAGAGCTTAAAAAAATGCAGCAGCAGGAAATAGAAATCCCATTAATCATTAATGGAAAGGAAGTTAAAACGGGGAACCTTGGTAAAGCGGTAATGCCTCACAAACATGGACACGTCCTTGCTCGTTACCACAAGGCGGGACCCGAGGAAGTTGAAATGGCAATTGAAGGAGCGCTGCAAGCTCAAAAAGATTGGGCAAACTGGCCCTGGGAGGAAAGACTGGTTATTTTCCGCAAACTGGCCGACCTTATAACCGGTCCTTATCGGCCAACAATTAACGCTGCAACAATGCTTGGGCAGGGAAAAACAGTCCATCAGGCGGAAATTGAAGCAGCCTGTGAACTTGCTGATTTTCTCCGTTTTAACAGTTATTTCCTTACAGAAATCTACAGGGATCAGCCCTATTCCCCAGAAAACATCTGGAACCGGATTGATTACCGACCCCTTGAAGGTTTTGTTTTGGCGGTCACTCCCTTTAATTTCACCGCAATAGCAGGCAACCTGCCAACCGCGCCGGCAATGGCCGGGAATGTGGCCCTCTGGAAACCAGCATCTACTGCTGTTTTTTCTGCCCACTACTTTATGCAGATGTTAATGGAAGCCGGCCTTCCCCCGGGAGTAATAAACTTTATCCCGGGGCCGGGATCGGTAATTGGAGATACAGCTTTACCCCACCCAAAACTCTCCGGAGTTCACTTTACCGGATCAACAGGGACCTTTCAGCACATGTGGAAAAAGATTGGAGAGAATATCGAAAAATACCACTATTATCCACGGATAGTTGGCGAGACAGGGGGTAAGGATTTTGTAGTTGCCCATACTTCTGCTGAACCTTCAGAGTTAATTACGGCCTTAGTAAGAGGGGCGTTTGAGTACCAGGGGCAGAAATGCTCCGCCGCTTCCCGCGCCTATATCCCCCGCTCCCTCTGGGAAGATATTAGAGATCACCTGGTGAAAACTGTTGAAGGGATTAAGGTAGGGGATATTTCCAATTTCACAAATTTTATGGGAGCAGTAATTGACAAAAAAGCCTTTGATAAAATAAAGGGATATATTGACCGGGTCCGGGAAAATGATAAAGCGGAAATAATAGCGGGTGGAGATTATGATGATAGTGTTGGTTATTTTATAGACCCCACACTGGTTCTTACTACCGATCCATTTTCTGAAACCATGGTTGAGGAAATCTTTGGTCCCGTGCTTACAATTTACGTTTACCCCGACGAGAAGTTTGAAGAGACCCTGTACCTCTGTAATGAAACCTCTCCCTATGGATTAACGGGAAGCATCATTTCCCGGGATCGGAAGGCAATAAAGAAAGCCGAAAGGATTTTAAGGCAGGCTGCAGGAAATTTCTACATTAACGATAAACCAACTGCAGCAATTGTTAACCAGCAGCCCTTTGGCGGAGCCAGGGCTTCGGGGACGAATGATAAAGCAGGGACAAAAATCAACATGTACCGCTGGTTATCAGCCCGGGCAATCAAGGAAAATTTTGTTCCCCCAAGAGATTACCCCTATCCCTACATGGAAGAAGAGTAGGGAAGGGAAAAGGAGATAGAAAAGGAAGGAAAATTAAAAGCTCCTGCCAAAGTTCTGGCAGGAGCTATATTTTTGCTTATTCTTTTTCTTTTTCTTCTTCTTGGGCTGATTCTTCTTTTTCCGGTTCCTTTTTGGGAGTAAGGCCTTCCCAGAGGTGTTTCAGTTCCATGGGCAGGGGAAAGGCAAGAATTGACCCGGGCTGGCCAGTGATTTCGGGAATTGTCCGCAGCAGCCTTACAAACATACCGCCTTCTTCTGAGGAAAGGATTTTTGCAGCCTGGGAAAGGCGCCTTGCCGCCTGTTTTTCACCTTCAGCCTGAATTACAACTGCACGACGCTCTCTTTCTGCTGCTGCCTGGCGGGCAATGGCCTTTTGCAGACCCTGGGGTATTACAACATCTTTAATCTCAACTGCGGTAACCTTGATCCCCCAGGGATCAGTTGCCTCATCGAGGATCTGTTGAATTTTCTGGTTCAGCTTGTCCCGCTCAGATAAAAGCTCATCAAGTTCGGCCTGACCTGCTACACTCCTCAGGGTTGTCTGGGCCAGCTGGGCTGTAGCCATCCGGTATTCTTCAACATTGACAACCGCCCTGTTGGGATCTACTACCCGGTAATAAATTACGGCATTCACGCTGCATGTAACGTTATCCCTTGTGATAACTTCCTGGGTAGGAACGTCGAGGGTAACAATCCGCAGGGATATGCGAACTGCCCGATCAATAATGGGGATGATGATTACCAGCCCGGGCCCTTTTTCTGCTATAAGGTGCCCCAGGCGAAAAATAACCAACCGTTCGTACTCCTTGGCGATTCTAATGGCATAAACCAGAACCAGGATTAATATGGCGGCCACAATACCAAGAACCTGTATCGGCATTAAGGACTCCCCCTTTTTAAGGTTTTATTCTTCCTTTCTAACCAGGAGTTCCAAGCCCTCCTGTCCTACAACCTTGACATCCTCGCCTTCTTCAATGGTTTTACCATCAACATCCCGGGCATTCCAGATTTCACCCTGGGCTTTTACAGTGCCCCGGGGATTTAAGGTTTGCATTACCCGGGCCGTTTTTGGGGCCATGAAAGCCCCCCGGTGTTTTCGGCGAAGCCTGGAGCTGATAACCCGCTGGATTACAATCAAAAGAAGGATTGAAACAGCAATTCCAACACTCAGGACCGTGGTCCGAAAAGCCTGGTACCAGTCGGGGTCCATAAGGGGTTCATGGGGTAAAAGTATGGCGCCAAAAACAAGAGCAATTGCCCCCGAAACTCCCAGGATTCCGAAACCTGCCGTGAAGGCTTCTGCAATCATTAATCCAATTCCCAGCACCAGGAGAATTATTCCCGTTACATTGGTTGAGAAAAGGCCAAGACCGTAAACGGCCAGGATCAATGCAAGGGAACCCAGTACTTCGGGGACAAAGGTTCCTGGGGCACTCAGCCCCAGATAAATCCCCAGGCCGCCGAGCATAAGAAGAAGAAAAGCGATCTGGGGGTTGCTGACAAAATTCTGGACCTGTTCGCGAAGGTTCATTTCACTTTCAATTATTACCGGGTTTTGGGTATTAAGGGAAAAAGATCGACCTCCTTTTTCCAGGGAGTACCCATCAAGAAGGCTCAGCATTTCTTCCTTATTGGCAGCCATCAGGTCGATAACTTCTTTCTCCAGGGCTTCCCAGGCATCAAGGGTCAGATTTTCAGTTACAAAACGTTCTGCAATATCAGCCGGCCGGTTATTTTCCCTGGCCAGGCTGCGGAGATGGGAAGCCATGAACTGGACGGTTTTATCATCTGCGGGCTCTGTTCCCGCCGGAGTCATTGTAATGGGCTGAGCAGCTCCAATTGTAGTTCCCGGGGCCATAACCGCAATATCTGCTCCCAGGACAAGGAAAGCCCCTGCGGAAGCAGCCATTGCTCCAGTTGGAGCTACAAGGACGATTACTGGCTTGGGGTGGGCTCGAAAAAGGCGATTTATTTTTAGGGTGGCATCAACTAACCCTCCCGGGGTATCAAGAAGGATAATAGTTGCCTGGACTTCTTCGGTTTCCGCCAGCTGGAGGTGGCGTTCAATAAATGAAGCGCTTCCTGAGGTGATTGTTTCCTGGATGGGGATCAGGTAAAAGGTATTTTGGTTATCCTGGGCGGAAAGTGCCGGAGAAAAAAGAAAAAAAGAAAGCACAAAAAAGATTAAGACAGGGAAAATAATTTTGCCCATTACCTTCCACCTCCTCAATTTTTCCACTTTCTACAATTTCAGAATAACACAAACATTTTAATAAAGCAAAAAGTTTTTCCTTTAAACTAAAAGACAATACAGAAACTGGCAGGTTTTTTTGCCGGCCTGTCGAATTTAAATCTTAAAAGTAAATAAAAGGTTTATTTTGTAAAAAGGGGGAACACCGGTGTGTTAAAACGGGGCCTCATTTTTGTATTATCCCTAACAATTATTTTTGGGTTTTCTGCCTGCCTGCAGGAAGAAGACCCGGAGCCTGTGAAAATCGGGTTTGTCGGGTCTTTAAGTGGGAGGGTTTCCGACCTTAGTGTTTCCGGTCGGGATGGGGTAATCCTGGCAATTGACCGGTTTAACGCTGAAGGTGGTCTTGATGGCAGGCCCGTTCAGCTTTTAACCAGGGATGACGAGCACAACAGGGACCGGGCACGGGAGGTAGTTAGAGAACTAATAAATGAAGAAGTGGTTGGGATTATCGGGCACATGACAAGTTCAATGACCCGGGCAACCCTGCATCTGATAAACCAGGAAAAAGCCCTAATGGTTAGCCCAACTACGAGCACCAGTTTCCTGGAAGGCCGCCGGGATTTTTTCATGCGGGTTTTCCCTGGACACAGGGCTGAAACAGCAGCCCTGGCCGATTACATATATAATGAAAAAGGGATTGAAAATGTAGGGGTTTTATATGACCTCTCCAACCATGAATATACCATTGATTGGTACTCTCATTTCCGCCGGGAATATCGTGCTCTCGGTGGGGAAATTACCGTTTCTACTCCCTTTTCTTCGGGAACTGAATTTAGTTATAACATGGTTGTGGAAAGGGTCCTTTTTCATCAACCCGAAGGCATCGTAATAATCGCAGGAGGGGTTGATTCAGGACGCTTTTCCCAGCAGATAAGGAATGCCGGCTTTGACAAACCTCTTTTCGGAGCGGCCTGGAGCAAAACCTATGATTTAATTTACCACGGGGGACGGGCAGTTGAAGGGTATCACCTTGCCCATTATTTTGATCCGGGTTCTGAGGAAGAAGCTTACCTGGATTTCAGGGAAGAATACCTGGAAAGATTTGGTCGGGAGCCTGAATTTGGATCCTTATTTGGCTATGAAGCGGCCATGGTTCTGCTCTGGGCACTGGAAAACACTTTAGATTGGAGTTCGGAAAATCTGCGAGAAACCATTGTTGAAAAGGGAACTTTTGGGGGCTTACAGGGAAACTTCTGTATTGACCGGTTTGGTGATAGTGTAATGGAAGAGAAAATTTTTAAGGTAGAAAATGGTTCTTTCCGGAAGGTGGATTATTAATGCGTAAAAAAGGGCGGAGCATTAAAACAATCTTAATAACTACATGTGTCCTTGTGGCAGTTCTGCCTCTTTTTGCCGTTGCTTTTTCCGCAATGGATATTATGACCAGCTCCCTGGAGGAGGAAATAACCACAAATAATATGCAGCTTGCTAGGTCCCTTGCGGGGGAAGTGGAAAAATTCCTGGATGAACCTGAAAATATCCTGGGGCAGGTAGGGGATTTATTTTTGAAAGATTCCCTAAATCCGGAACAGTTTGATCTCTACCTGGAAACAGTTACAGAAAACTTCGTTTTTTTTGAAATGATCCAGGTTCTGGATTCAAATGGAAATGTAGAACATATTGCACCCCTTGATCCTGAACTGGTTGGTCTGGATATGAGCCGCCAGCCTTTTTACGAGAAAAGCCTTGAATCTGAAGAAGTTTTCTGGTCAGAAACTTTTATTTCCCCCCAGACTGGCGATCCAACTTTAACCGTAACCAAGCCAATTGAAGAAAAAATGGTTGTGGGTTACCTTAATATTGCAGAGTTAAATAATATAATTGCCCGCCGGGTGGCCATGCCCGACTTCTTTTTCGTTGGGATTACAGATACCCGGGGAACCTTTATCGGCCACACCGATCCCTCCCTTCCCAGGCAGAGGGTAAACGTTTCAGACCTGGAAGTTGTCCAGCAGGGGCTTGCCGGGGATGAAGGGAATTACCGGGGCCCATTTCAAAACCATGATATCCTGGCCAGTGTTGCCCTGACCTCCCAGACCGGATGGCCTGTGGTTGTAACCCGTTTTACCCAGGAGGCTTTTGCCCCTGTGGACAGGATAACAAGGGTCTTCTGGATGTGGGGAATTGCCGGCCTTGGCCTTGCAATTTTCCTCGCCATGGTTAACCTCCGCCAGTTTATGGTGGCTTTTAACACCCTGGCAGAAAAGGTCAAAAAAATTGCGGGGGGAAATTATGAACTGGAGTTAGCCCAGGGTAGCTACAGGGAGTTTAACGACCTTGCGGGTAACATTAAATTAATGTCTGAGTCAATAAGGGCAAGAGAAAGGGCCCTCCGGGAAAGCGAAGATTGGCTTAGTACAACCCTTAACAGCATAGGGGACGCAGTTATAGCCTGTGATGTGGGAGGTTATATTAAATTAATGAACCCGGTGGCAGAAAAACTTACGGGTTGGAGTAACCAAGAGGCCAAAAACCAGCCCATGGAGAAAATTTTCAATATTTATAATGAAAAAACGGGGAATAAGGTTGAAAACCCAATAAAAAGGGTGCTTTCAACCCATGAGATAGTGGGTATTGACCGGCACACAATGCTAATTACAAAGGATGGGCGTGAGCTGCCCATTGATGACAGTGCAGCCCCGATAAAAGATGAACAGGGGAATATTGAAGGAGCGGTACTGGTTTTCCGGGATGTTACCCAGCAAAAAGAAATGGAAGAAGCCCTGAGGGAAAGCAAAACCAAGATTGAGAAACTCCATGATGTTGCCATAAAAATGGAGAGAAGCCAGACAGAAGAAGAGGTTTACAATTTAACAGTGGAGGCTGCCGAGGAAATACTTAATTTTAACATCTGTACACTGGACATTGTTGAAGACGGTTTTTTTGTTCCCAAAGCTACCTCTTCAGGAGTTCCCATCGATGGGTCGGCTACCATGCCCTGCGATAAGGGACTGGGAGGACAGACCTATATGCAGGGAAAAACCTTCCTGGTTGATGATATTCAAAAAGCTCCGGGGGCAACCCCGGTAAAATCCAGGTATCGGTCTGCAATTAGTTTGCCAATCGGAGATCTGGGAATTTTCCAGGTTATTTCCGAAGAAGTCGGTGCTTTTGGACAGGAAGACAAGGACCTGGCGGAGCTTTTAATTTCCCATACAACAGAAGCCTTAAAGCGGATAAAATCCGAGAAAAAAATCCGTTACATTAGTTTTCACGATAACCTGACAAACCTTTATAACCGGGCTTATTTTGAAGAAGAACTTAAACGACTGAATACCAGGCGGCAAATGCCTGTAAGCATTATTATTGGAGATGCCAACGGGCTGAAGCTAACCAATGATGTCTTTGGCCATCAGGAGGGGGACCGCCTCCTCCAGGAAATGGCGAGAATTCTTAAAGAAACCTGCCGAAATGAAGATATTATTGCCCGCTGGGGGGGAGACGAATTCGCAATTTTGCTCCCCGCTACAGACGGAGAAGAAGCAAAAAACATCTGCAGACGGATCCAAAAAGTCTGCCAGGAAAGCGAAAACACTCCAATCCAGCCCAGTATTTCCCTGGGAGTATCCAGCAAAGAAGACCCGGTGGAAGATGTGGGAGAGGTATTGAAAAGGGCAGAAAATGACATGTACAGCAATAAACTTACAGAAAGCCGTAATATCCGGAATTCTATTATTTCTTCTCTGCGGAGAAATCTTGCTTCTCGAACCAACGAAGATGAAACCCACGTCCGCAGGATTCGGGAATTGGCAAATGCCCTCGGGGAAAAGCTTGGATTGAAAAAAGGGTACCTGGAGAAGTTGGAACTCCTTGCCGATATTCATGACATAGGGAAAATTGCGATCCCCGAGGAAATTTTAAAGAAAGAAACTTCTCTTTCCCGGAAAGAGTGGGAAATTGTAAAAAGGCACCCGGAAATTGGCTATCGAATTGCGGAATCTTCCCAGGAATTTTCCCAGGTTGCGGACTTAATTCTTACCCACCACGAAAGGTGGGACGGTAGAGGATATCCCCAGGGCCTTAAAGGAGAGGAGATCCCATTACCCGCAAGGATAATTGCACTTGTAGAAGCCTATGAGGTAATGACCAGCGGGAGGCCATATAAAGAAAAGATGACCAGGGAAGAAGCCCTTGTTGAACTGGAAAACAATTCTGGATCTCAGTTTGACCCGAATTTAGTCAAACTTTTTAAAGAAATTATTGAAGATTAAGGTGAAAACCAGGCGAGGAAAAGGAAGGAGCTTAAGTATGGCCAGAATTAAAATGATTGAAGCACATGAAGCCCGGGGGAAAATGGCCCGAATTTATGAAAAATTCGGAGGAAAGCTCCCCAATATTTTAAAAATCCATTCCCTTAACCCCGGGTCTTTGGAAACCCACCTGGATTACTACCGGACAATAATGTTCGGCAGCTCACCCCTTTCCAGGAGCCTGAGGGAGATGATTGCAACGGTGGTTTCTGCAGAAAATTCCTGCCACTACTGAATAAAACACCACGGAGCGGCGCTCCAAAGGCTCATTAAAGACGAAGAACTGGTTGACAAAATAATAAAGGATTACAAGAAAGCGGGACTCCCGGAGAAAACTACAGCCGTTCTTGATTTTTCCATCAAATTAACCCGTAATCCCGAACAGGTTTCCAATGATGATACTGACGAATTAAAAAACCTTGGTTTTTCTGACCGGGAAATCCTTGATATCTGCCAGGTCACGGCCTATTTTAATTTTGTCAACAGGATGGCTGACGGCCTTGGGGTAGAGTTAGAAGAAGAGCAATAAAAAATTTGATTTCTCCTAATTTGATGGTATAATATAAAAAGAAAATTGAATATTGAAGTCTTCGGGGCAAGGTGAGAGGGGAACCCCTCAATTCCTGACCGGCGGTGAAAAAAGCCCGCGAGCTCCTCCTGGGAGTTGATCTGGTGAGAATCCAGAGCCGACAGTATAGTCTGGAAGGGAGAAGACATTTTTTGTCTGTTTTTTGGACAAAAATTTTCGTATATTTTATTAAGCCCCGAGTTTTTGGGGCTTATTTTTTTTATTAGATACCGGGAGGCGAGAAAAATCCAAAAATTTATCCAGAGAGCACTTGTATTGGCCGAAAGGGGAAAAGGGGCAGTTGCGCCTAACCCCCTTGTTGGAGCGGTGGTTGTAAGGGAAGGGAAAATAATTGGGGAAGGGTGGCATAGAAAATATGGAGGTCCCCATGCGGAAATAGATGCACTAAATAAAGCAGGAGAAAGCAGGGGAGCAACCCTTTACGTTAATCTTGAACCTTGTTCTCATCAAGGCAAAACCCCTCCCTGCACGGACAAAATTATTAAAGCCGGGATAAACAGGGTTGTTTGTTCCATGGTCGACCCTAATCCAAAAATTGCGGGCCGGGGTATTGTTCAGCTGCGGCAAGCAGGTATTGAAGTGGAAGTGGGTGTTATGGAAGAAGAAGCTCGTCTCCTTAACGAGGCCTTTTTTAAATATATCCAGGGGCAAAAACCTTTTGTTTCCCTGAAACTTGCCTTAAGCCTGGATGGTAAAATTGCAGCCGAGGATGGTTCTTCCAATTGGATTACCGGACCTGAAGCCCGGGAAGAAGTTCACAGGCTGCGGGAAAAGCACCAGGGGATTATGGTTGGCAGCGGAACGGTCCTTGCAGACGATCCCCGACTTAACTGCCGCTTGGATGAAAGCTCTTATCAACCTTTAAAAATAGTCATTGATAGGGGGAACCGAATTTCAGGGGAAAGAAAAATCTGGGAGCAGGGAGAAACCTGGGTTTTTTCTTCGGGAAAAAAATTTCAATTAAAGCCTCCCCACAGGCTTTTTCAAGTTAAAAAAAATGAAGCCCCTGAGGAAATCCTTTACAGGTTGGGAAAGGAAAAAATAAGCAGCATTCTTCTTGAGGGCGGAGGAGAACTGGCAGGGGATTTTATTTCCCGGGGTTTAGTTGACAAGTTTTTTCTTTTCTTCGCTCCAAAAATCCTTGGAGGAAAAGGCCGGGGTTTCACGGATAAAATAAATCCTGTAAATATAAGCGAAGCTCTAAAGTTAAAACTTTTTTCCCATAGAAGGTTTGGGGAAGATATAATGGGGGTTTATTACCCGGAGGAGGGGGAAAATGTTCACAGGGATAATTGAAGAGAAAGGGATTTTGCAGGATATTAAGAAAAAGGAAGACCATCTCCGTTTGAAGGTAGAAGCGAAAAGGGTTATTAAAGAAACCAGGTTAGGAGAAAGCATAGCCGTTAACGGGGTTTGCCTGACAGTAACTGATCTGGAAGAAAATTATTTTTACGCCGATGTAATGCCTGCAACTTTTCAGCGGACCAATCTTTCCAGGCTTAACAGAGGAGAAAGGGTTAATTTAGAAAGAGCCCTGACCTTAAAAGCCCGCCTGGGAGGTCATATCGTCCAGGGGCACGTGGACGAAGTTGGTGTTGTGGAAGATGTTAAGAAAAAGGGAAATGCCTGGGAAATATATGTAAGATGCTCGGAGGAATTTCTGGATTATACGGTAGAACGAGGATCTGTGGCTGTAGATGGGATCAGCCTTACTGTTGCCGGTTTGGGGGATAATTATTTCATGGTAGGAATTATTCCCCATACACATGCTGAAACAACTCTTGAGGTTGTCAGGCCCGGGACCCATGTAAACCTGGAGAGTGATATTCTTGCTCGCTACGTCCAGAGGTTTTTGGAAAGAAAGAAAAAGGGAAAACTAGACCTGGAGAAATTATTGGAAAATGGTTTTTAAGGGAGGAAAGACTGATATGCTTGTCAGTATAGAAGAAGGAATTGAAGAGATAAAAAGAGGAAAAATGTTGGTGGTTGTAGATGACGAGGACCGGGAGAATGAAGGAGATCTGGTAATGGCTGGGGATCTGGTAACTCCAGAAGACATTAATTTTATGGTTACCCATGGTCGGGGTATGGTTTGTGCGCCCCTTACCGGGACAAGGGCTCGAGAATTAAACCTGGAGTTAATGACCCCTCAGAATACCGAAACAATGAATACTGCTTTCACCGTTACCGTTGATGCCCAAAGGGGAACAACCACGGGAATTTCTGCCCATGACAGGGCCGAAACAATCAAAGCCCTGGTAAACGAGGAAACAAAACCGGAGGACCTGGCGAGGCCTGGCCACATTTTCCCCCTCATTGCCCGGGAAGGAGGGGTTTTGAAAAGGGCGGGGCATACGGAAGCGGCAGTTGACCTGGCCAAACTGGCCGGAAGAGCCCCGGTAGGAGTAATTTGCGAAATAATGAACCCTGACGGGACAATGGCCAGGCTACCTCAACTGGAAGAATTCTGTTCCCGACACAATTTAAAAATGGTTACCATTGCCGCTTTAATTGAATACCTCCGGAGGAGAAGAGAGCTGGTTAAAAGGGAAGGTGAAGCCAATCTTCCAACTGCTTTCGGAGAGTTCAAGGCTATAGCTTACCGGGAAATTTATAATGATCAGACTCACCTGGCCCTTGTTTATGGTGAGATCAAGGAAGAAATGCTGGTCCGGGTCCATTCAGAGTGTTTGACAGGAGATGTTTTTTCTTCTCAGCGGTGTGATTGCCAGACCCAGCTTCACAAAGCAATGGAAATGATAGCCAAAGAAGGTTCGGGAATTTTGCTATATATGAGGCAGGAAGGCCGGGGAATAGGGCTGGCCAATAAAATAAAAGCATATAGCTTACAGGAAAAAGGCATGGATACTGTCGAGGCTAATTTGAAGCTTGGTTTCAAGGCTGATCTCAGGGATTATGGTGCGGGGGCGCAGATCCTAAAAGACCTGGGAGTGGAAAAACTAAAACTGATTACAAACAATCCCCAGAAAATTGTTGGGTTAAAAGGTTACGGTCTTTCAATAACGGAGAGAGTTCCCATTGATGTTGAACCAGGTAAGGATAACATTTGTTACCTGGAAACAAAGGCAGAAAAAATGGGCCACCTACTACAGGGAATTACAGGAGGGAAAAATATTGAAAATTTATGAAGGAAACCTTACAGGAAAGGGAATTAATGTTGGGATAGTGGTCAGCCGTTTCAACGAATTTTTTTCCAGCAAACTTCTAAGCGGTGCCCTGGATTCTTTGAAAAGGCATGGGGTTGACGAAAAGAACATCCAGGTTTGCTGGGTTCCGGGAGGATTTGAAATTCCCCTTGCGGCCCAAAAGATGGCCGCAAAGGAAGAAATCCAGGGAGTTATCTGCCTGGGAGCAATTATCCGGGGCAGTACACCTCATTTTGATTTTGTCAGTAATGAAGTGGCGAAGGGCATAGCCCGAGTGGGGCTTGATTCAGGGAAACCGGTAGTTTTTGGCGTAATAACCACAGATTCAATTGAGCAGGCCGTGGAAAGGTCTGGAAGCAAAGCAGGAAACAAGGGCTGGGAAGCAGCGATGACTGCACTGGAAATGATAAACTTACAAAAAGAGTTTTAAAAAATAAATCCTCCGCCAGTGGGCGGGGGATTTTTTTATTTAGCAAGAAAATATTTTTGCCGGGGAAAGAAATCCAGGAAGGAATTTTTACTCGGTTGTATAAGTTTTTATTTAGTATATGGAGGTGATTGTGTGGTAAAAAATAATCTGGAAGATGCCCAGTTGCGGATTGGTAGTCTCTATGATTCCCTGAAACCCGCGGAAAAAAAAGTAGCCGATTTTATTTTAAAAAATGTTCCCCTTGTAATCCGGTATTCAATAACCCGGGTTGCCGAAGAAGCAGGGGTAAGTGAGGCCACTGTCGTTAAGTTTTGCCAGCGCCTGGGATATTCGGGGTACCAGGAATTTAAAATTACCCTTGCCCAGAACCGAAAAGAGGCAGAGGTTGAAGAAATTTACGATGCAATTGCCCCTAACGATGATTCGAAAACTATTATTAATAAAATATTTCAACTCTACGAACGGTCTTTTGCCGATACAAAAAAACTAATTTCCGGAGCTAACCTGGAGCAATGTGTAAAAATGCTCAGGGGAGCACAAAGGATTTATTTTTTCGGCTTTGGAGCTTCTGCTATTGTTGCTCGGGATGCCGAGCAAAAATTTAACCGGATTAACTATTTTTCCCGGGCCCTGGTTGAAAGCCATTCTCAGCAGACAACTGCTGCCCTCCTTGGGCCGGAAGATCTTGTTGTGGCCATTTCCCACTCTGGGAGGACTACTGACCTTATTAAATCCCTGGATATTGTCAGGGAAAACGGAACTCCGGTAATTGCCATTACCTCCAATTTAAAGTCCCCTGTTGCCGAAAAAGCCGACGAAGTCATTCTTTTTGCTTCCCGGGAAACTCCTTTCCGGGGGAGTGCCATGGCATCAAGAATGGCTCAGCTTGCTGCAATAGATGTTTTGTTTTTGGGAGTTGCCACTTCGGAATTTGAGAAAACTACTTCTGCCCTGCACCGAACAAGGGTAGTTATGAGCCGAACCAAGATTTAAAGGAGGTTAGCTATGAGCAAAAAGGACAGTAACACTCTCACCACTGAAAACAGGAATAATAAAAGTATGGAATTGGATCGGATGAAAACCGAAGAGATTGTTAATTTAATAAATCAGGAGGACGCTTCCGTTCCCGGTGCGGTAGCCGCAGAAGCCGGTAAAATTGCCACTGCTGTAGACCTAATTTACCGG
>SL_5KL_010_SEDDRAFT_10000704_pt1 | contig 21301 bp, 15 predicted proteins | sample SodLakKL_010_SED_FD_9118 | JGI IMG/M metagenome (IMG submission 9118)
AGTGTGGCCGGACAGGCCGAACTGGATGAACTGCTGTCGGAACGGGACAAGCTCAATCAGAAAATTCAGCAGATCCTGGACGAAGCTACCGATCCCTGGGGCATCAAGGTTACCGCCGTAGAAATTAAAGACGTGGTAATACCCCAGGGACTGCAGAAGGCCATTGCCCGCCAGGCCGCTGCCGAACGGGAGCGCCGGGCAGTCGTTATCCAGGCGGAAGGTGAAAAGCAGGCCGCTCAACGCCTGGCCCAGGCTGCGAGCATACTGGGATCCGAGGAGGGTGGTATGTTTGTCCGCCTGCTGCGGACCATACCAGAAATTGCCGGCCAGCCCGGTTCCATCCTGGCCTTTCCTCTGCCCATGGAACTCCGCCATCTCTTTGAAGGGCTGACTGGTGGGGGCAAATCAGGCGCAACACCAAGCGGCGAAGAAGAGGTGGAAGGAAAAGGCGAAGGAGAAGAAGATAAAGAAGAATAAAACAGAGTCAATTGAGAACAGCAAAAGATGCTCCCGCGGGAGCATCTTTTTTTACCTTAAATCTTTTCTATCTCTTACTTTTTTATTGACTGAACCCTATTCTTCTTCCATGTAGGGGTAGGGGTAATCCCGGGGAGGCACAAAATTTTCCTTGATGGACCGGGCCGAGACCCAGCGGTACATATTGATCTTACTGCCCGCCTTATCATTGGTTCCTGATGCCCGGGCTCCCCCGAAAGGCTGCTGATTTACAATAGCGGCGGTGGGCTTGTCGTTGATATAGAAGTTGCCAGCTGCCTGCCGCAGGATTCGATCCGCTTTCTGAACCGCTTCCCGATCCCGGGCCATGATACTGCCGGTCAATCCATAGGGTGATGTTTCATTGCACAGGTACAGGGTCTCTTCAAATTTTTCATCGGGATATACGTAGATGGTCAATACCGGCCCAAAAAGCTCTTCGACCATTGTTTCCGAGAAGGGATCGGTAGTCAGGATTAGCGTGGGATCAATAAAAAACCCGGTGCTGTCATCATAACTGCCTCCGGCAATTATTTCCGTCTTCCTGTCTTCCCGGGCCCGGTCAATATAGCCGGTTATTTTGGTAAAGGCCTTCTGATCAATTACCGCCCCCATGAAATTCTGGAAGTCGGCAATATCCCCCACCTTTATCTCTTCCACCTTTCTGATCAGGTGATCTTTAATCTCTTCCCACAGGGAATGGGGAATATAGGCGCGGGAGGCAGCCGAACATTTCTGCCCCTGATATTCAAAGGCACCGCGGATCAGGGCCGTAATCAATTCTGCCGGTTCGGCGGAAGTATGGGCCACAACGAAATCCTTGCCCCCGGTCTCCCCAACAATGCGGGGATAGGTATGGTAGCGATCAATGTTTTCCCCAATTTTTTTCCACATGTGCTGGAAGGTTCCCGTGGATCCGGTGAAGTGGACCCCGGCCAGGTTGGGACTGTTCAGGGCCAGATCCCCTATCACTGCCCCCGGACCGGGCAGAAAATTGATAACTCCCGGGGGCAATCCGGCTTCCATTAACATTTCCATGAAATAATGAGCGGAATAAACGGCGGTGGAGGCCGGTTTCCACAGGGCTACATTCCCGGCCATGGCCGGAGCAGTAGGCAGATTACCCGCTATGGCGGTGAAATTAAAGGGCGTAACTGCCAGGACAAAGCCCTCCAGGGGACGATAATCCACTCTATTCCAGAAACCTTCCGGGGAAAAGGGCTGATCCTGATATATTTCGGTGAGGAAATAGCTGTTAAAGCGCAGGAAATCAGCCAGCTCACAGGCAGCTTCAATTTCTGCCTGATGAACTGTCTTACCCTGACCCAGCATGGTGGCAGCATTTATCCGGGCCCGGTAGGGGCCGGTTAACATATCGGCCAGCTTCCGGAAAATAACCAGGCGATCCTCCCAGCGCCAGCTGGACCATTCTCTGGCCGCCTGCAGGGAAGCCTCGATAGCCATTTCCACCTCCCGCTGACCGGCCTGATGGTAGCGGGCCAGGACATGTTCCTTCCGATGGGGCATAACCACCTGTCCCATTTCACCGGTTTTTACCTCTTTGCCCCCGATAATCAGGGGGATTTCTATTTCCTGCTGCTGCATCCTGTTCAGTTCATTTTTAACTGCTTCTCTTTCCGGGCTTCCAGGAGGATAATTTTTGACCGGTTCATTGGGGGGTTTCTGTAAGTAATAAAAAGCATCTCCCATGTTTACCTGCCTCCTCTTGACATTTTTTCCAGTCTTTAAGCCTACCAATATTATACCATATCCTTTCAAGGGAGCTTTAGCCAGGTGAAAAAAGAGGAAAGAGGGGCTCCTCCTGCGGGGCCCCTCTAGTCTTCATCAGGGTGATCGGAAAAGGAAAAAGGCCCTTCTTCCCGATCCCGTTCACTTCTTTTTTCCAGCCAGATCAAATACCCACCCCGGAAGGCAATGGCCAGTCCGACCATGGAAACAGCATAGATTAGAAAATTGGCGGTGAAGGTAGAGGCCAGCAGATTGAGGATAATGGCAAACATGAATAACCAGGACCCAATCATCAGCCCCACTCCAATAATTATACTCAAAACCGGGGTCATGGTATCAACCCTCTTTTTCATAAAGCCAGCAGGATACTTTATGCTCCCCACCCAGTTCATATTCCGGTGGAACTTCTTTTTCACATTTTCCTTCTATAAAATCCGGGCACCGGGGATGAAAACGGCATCCCGGAGGTGGGCTGGCCAGGCTGGGCGGTTCTCCCGGAGGAACCTTTTTAAAGGTATTCACATTTTCCGGGTCCGGGTCAGAAATTGCTTCCAGGAGGGCCCGGGTATAGGGGTGGCTGGGGTTTGCTAAGATATCTTCTACCTCTCCTTTTTCAATCAGTTTTCCCCCATACATTACAAATATCCTTTCGGAAAAGTAGCGAACTGTAGAAAGGTCATGGGTAATATAAATAACCCCCAGGTTATAGTCCAGCTGCAGTTTTCTCAATAATTCCAGGATCTCTACTCGCACCGAGGGGTCCAGCATGGACACCGGTTCATCAGCAACCAGAAGGCTGGGCTCCAGTATTTTGGACCGGGCAATAACCACCCTCTGCTGCTGTCCACCGCTGAGCATGTGGGGGAATTTGTTGATAAACTCTTTTACCGGGGTCATCTTGAGATCTTCCAGCACCTGATAGATCCTTCGTTCCCGCTCTTTGTGGTCTTTGATGCCGTTGATTACCATGGGCTCCTCCAGGATCCGCCGGACGGTCATGAAGGGGGGTAATGCGCCATAGGGGTCCTGCTGAACATAGCCTACCTGGGAACGATACCATTCCAGGTGCTCTTTATCGGTAATATCGATGGCCTTGCCGTTAAAGTAGACCTGCCCCCCTGTAGGCTGCTCCAGGGCCAGGATTGTTTTGGCCAGGGTGCTTTTGCCACAGCCAGATTCCCCAACAACCGATACTGCTTCTCCCCTTCTCAGATCAAAGTCTACCCCATCCACTGCTTTAACCTCACCCACCCGCAGAAAGCCCCATTTGCGGAGGGTAAAATAAGTCTGCAGTTTCTTTACTTCCAGGAGTTGTTCATTTTCCACGGCTTATCACCTCACTTGTAGAGCCAGCATTTGACCTGATGCCCTTCCTTAACCTCTATAACCGGGGGTTCCTGCTCGCAGCGCTCGAAACTGTCCGGGCACCTGTCAAGAAAGCGGCAGGTCTGAGGCGGCTCCAGCAAACTGGGGGGCTGTCCGGGGAGATATTCCAGCTCTTTTTTCTCCTGCAGAGAGGGAACGCTGGCCATCAATTTCCGGGAATAGGGATGGAAGGGCTCCCGGAAAAGATTATAGGCCCGGGAAAACTCCACCAGCTGCCCGGCATACATGATCCCGGCCAGATCGGCCAGTTCACTGGAAGTAGCAATATCGTGGGTTATCAGGATAAAGGTAAATCCCCGTTCCTGCTTGATCCTCTTCAAAACATTCATTATATTGGCCTGGGTCAGAAGATCCAGGGCCGAAGTCGGTTCATCCAGGATTACCAGGTCCGGGTTGGTAATTAAGGCCATGGCCAGGATAACCCGCTGGCGCATACCCCCACTTAATTCAAAGGGATAGCGTTCCAGGAAGTCCTGGGGAACCCCCACCAGTTGAAAGACCTCCCGGGCTTTTTCCATGGCCTTCCGCCGTTCTCTGCCCGTTCCCCGCTTAATCAGGGGTTCTATCACCTGCTCCGATACCTTTATCACCGGGTTAAGAGAATTCATTGCGGCCTGGGGTACCATTGCTATCTTTTTCCAGCGAATTTCCCGCCGGAACTTTTCCCTGGAAAGCTTCATTATATCCTGGCTGTTGAGGAAAACCTTACCCCGATAGTCCTGGACATTGCGGGGCAAAAGTCGCAGAATAGCCCGACCCAGGGAGGTTTTCCCACAGCCTGACTCTCCCACCAGGACCATGGTCTGGCCCCGGTTCATGGTAAAGGTTACATCTTCGACGGCCTGCACGGTGCCCCGGCGGGTACTGAAGGAAAGATACAGATTTTCTACTCGGAACTGATCGTTTTGGGTATTCATTATTACATCCCCCTTAACCTGGGATTAAGAATACGGTCCAGGGCAAAACCCAGCATGGAAAAGCCCATTCCGGTTAATATCAGGCAGATGGCCGGGCTGAGCACCCAGTAGTAATAACCCAGGTACAGGGCCCCGTGCTGCTGGGCATCCTCCAGGACTTTACCCCAGGTGGGCAGCACCGGATCACCCAGGCCCAGGACCGCCAGGGTTGCCTCCAGGAAAACCAGGGAGGGTATGAGGATAACAAACTGGGGAACCAGAACCGGTATGGCCCGGGGAATGAGATAGCGGAAAATTATCCGGAGATTTCCCGCTCCATAGGAACGGGCCGCTTCCACATAGGGTGCTTCTTTAATCTGCAAGAACAGGGAGCGGTAGACCTTAATCGCCCCGCTGAATATATTCAGGACGATTATCACCGCCAGCATCACCCAGATGCTTCGGGAATAAAGGGTTCCGATCATAACCAGAACCACCAGGGGGTGCAGAATGAGGTTAACCTCCGTTATCTTCTGAATCAGCCCATCAACCCAGCGGCCGAACCACACCCCAACTCCGGCCAGGATCATGGTGGTAATCGTGGAACCCACTGCCGCCAGCAGCCCAAAAGCCAGGGCTATTGGTGTTCCCCAGATCAGGGCCAGGGCAATATCCCGGCGGCGATGATCGGTTCCAGCCAGCCCTTCAACCTGTCCGTAATTAATCAGTCGGGCTTCCAGGTCAGCATCCGGTTCAAACAGATAACCTTCAATTCGCAGTTCATATTCACCATGCAGAACCTGCGGCGGATCTGTATCCTCCTCGGCAAAAAGGCCAACCCGGGGCCGCAGACCATCCAGTTGTCGTCTCTGCAGATCCCGGTCCTGACCGATGCGATAGGAGGTCCCGTCAGCAACACTACCTTCCATCATCTCAATTTCCCGGCCGTCGGGCATAACCCAGTAAACATGCACAAAGGGCCGGGTCTGTTCATATTCTGCAGCGAAAAACAGGCTGATCTCCCGGGGAAACTCATCGTATTCGTAGGTGAAGGGCATGGAAATTTTCACCTCGGAGACCTCTTCGGTTTTCTCCGCTACTTCCTTTAATTCCGGCCGGTCAATGGAGTCCAGCATCTTGGTTTCGGGGCGGTTGACCCCGGGAAAATAGTTTACCCAGGCCGGAGGGACGTTGCGGGGGTTTTCAATCCAGACCCCCTCACCTCCCCGCCACATGCGGATCGCTTCATCATAGGGAATGGCTATTATGGCATAGAGGGATATCCCAATCAAAATCCCAATTATAACCATGCCCAGGATAGCCGACGGATATTCCTTTAACTCCTTCAGCCTTCTTTTGATCATACTCATGCTGCCTGCCCCCCTTCTCCACCGACTTTAACCCGCGGATCAACGATGGCATAGATAAAGTCAAGCAGGAATACGGTTATGGCCAGGAGAAAGGCAAAGATCACTATTACCCCGATAATAACCGGTGTATCATAAAGTCCTATGGCCTGGAATAAGAGCCGGCCCAGCCCGGGCCAGGTAAACACGGTTTCCAGGACAATCTGACCCATCCACACCGTTATAATTCCCAGCAAAAAGCTGGTAATGATCGGCGGCAGGGTGGGCCTCAGGATATAGCGGCGTTCAATCTGACGCCCGGATAAGCCCTTGGCCCTGGCCATTTCCACATAGTCCTCGCTGGAATAAATCAGGAAATAGGTTCGCCACTGATATATGGTGAGAAATAAGGCCCCCAGCACTATGGCCGTTACCGGTAGTATCAGGTGGCGGATCACACTCATTGCATACATCAGGGTATCATCCGGGGGTGGGGCAGCAACCATGCGGCCGAAGGGCAACCAGCCCAGGAGAGCGGCAAAAATCAGAATCAGGAATATCCCGTAAAACCAGGATGGGGCCGCAGAAGTTGGTGCCAGGGCTACCATAAACTTATCCAGCTTGCTGCCGTACTGGCGGGAAAGGGCCAGGGCAATGAAAAGACCGGCAAAAAAGGTAATAATCTGGGCGGTAAGGAATAGAAACAGGGTGGGCGGCAGCCGTTCCAGGATAATATGGCGAACCTGGCGGGAGCCAGCATCACTGGTCAGGTTTTCTGAGCGCCCCAGATCCAGGGTCAGGGCGTCGCGCAGATAATAAATACTGCGGAGATAAAAGGGTTCATGCAGTCCCAGCCTTTTTTCTTCAGTTTCAACCATTGAATCCATTATTTCCCGGCGCCTCTCCTCGGGTAACTCGGCAAATTCAGGACTGCCCCGAACCTGCTGGGCCACATTGAAAGTTATTTCTGCCCGGCGAATCTCGTCAACATAACCCCCCATGTTGGCGATTAAAATCATCAGGTAAACCCCCACCACCACGGCGATAAACAGTGCTCCCAGGCGCAGCAGCGAATACCGGAGCAGACGCCATAAATCCGATTCACCTTTTGGGGTTCTTTCTTCAGTTGATTCTTCCTGCAGTTCCTCCTGCGGAGGATATTCCTGAGGCATTATTTCACCTCCCGCTTTTAAATCGGGCAGAAGGGAGACCTTATCCCCCTTTTCCCTCATCCCGGAGTATGCGAATTCCAGCTGAGGGAAATTCTCAGGGGGAAAAATATCCCCGGTTCCAATCCAACTGTCCGCCACTCCACTTTACCGTTCTGACCTCAAATCTGCATTCAGTCCCACAGTCATTCTCGGCCAGGCTCTCCATCTTCTCAGGTATGCTTAAAACCGGTCGACAACAGAATTCTGTTTTCCTCTCCAGTAATTATTGCCCTGAACTCCACCTGCCGGACTGTAAGACTGTCTTTTTCTGCTCCAGAAGTTGGCCAGATTCCTTCCTTTTTCCACTCTCATTAATCATAACGGGGCTGAGGGGCAAACCCCCCCGGCCCCGTTATCAGCCCCTTTATTCTTTTCCAATTTTCCTTTTCCTTTTTTGCTTAGCGGTAAATTACAAACTCCCTGTCTTCAATGGTGGGAATGGCCACCAGCATCGGTGTTGCTACAAATTCAATCTGGGCACCACCGGTGGGCAGTTCCTCGGTTACTTCTTCCGGGAGTTCGGCCCGCCACAGTCCATCTTCGACTGCATCGACTTCGCGGCTTTCTACCAGTTCACCGTCAGCATCAAAGATCAGGATGGCCACGGTATCCATTTCCTCAACGGCATAGGGTTCATCTGCAAAGGTAATATGGGCATCAAATACAGCTTCCTCGCCAGCTTCAACCAGGTGGGGTCCATCTATGCTTATATCTGCAATAGGCGGATCTTCAAAGTGAACCCAGCGATCCGCATCATCAAGGAAATCTTCGTTGCGGGCCATTTCAACAACGCCCTCTACCGGGTGGACGTCCCGCAGGTAGAAGGGGCCGTTACCTACCCAGAAATGCTCTTTATCATCGTACCACTCCTGCAGGTTGCCCCAGCGGTCAGCAGCATCTTCCTCATCGATAAACTGGCCTAAGGTTGGTTCATAGGGAATGAAATCGTCATCCAGAGCTTTCTCCAGGTGTTCCTCCAGGTAATCCAGGCTGGGTCCGCCAATCATGCTCAACCACTCTACACCAAGGGCATCGGCCTTGGAAGCAGAATGGGCGGCCTGTTCAGCGGCTTCAACCTCCAGTCCCAGTCCCAGGGTATGCCAGGCTCCAATTCCCTGATCATACCAGGGGAAAAGACTCCAGGCAGCTGTATAGGCATTCCATTCCGCATCGAGGTAGAAGGTATCGCTGTAGTATTCAAATACAATGGGGTCTTCGGAAACAATCCGAACGCCGCGGAAATGTTCAATAAAGGTTTCATATCCTGGAACCTGGGCTTCGTCAAAGACAGGGCTATCTTCTTTGGCCCGGTCATAAGCCAGGATCAGCGGCAGGATCATATCCGCCAGATCAAAGGTACTGCCATCATGCCAGACGTGTTCATCCTGGAATCCTTCTGGATAGTAAACAGTTACCTTGCGGTTGGCAGTCAGGCCATCAGGATGTTCCGTTCCCACATCAGAGAATACCTGCTCTTCCGGATCCCAGCCGATCCAGGCATCTTCCGGCACTTCAATTTCTTCAGCGAAATCCAGTTCAACCCAGTCCAGGGTTCTTTCTACCGGCAGTCCATCTTTTATGGTTACTTCGGCTTTTTCAATCAACTGATCCCAGTGCAGTCCGGTGAAGGGATCAAACATTGTGGGCCGGCTGGAGGTGCCTCGAATCAGCATCATGTCGTAAATCCAGTTACTGCCGTCAGTGGGATTCCAGGGATCAGGAATAATACTGGGCATGGCCATGTCGATGCTTGCATCCTTTTCTACCTCATCCCGCAGGGTATAGGCCCACATGTAGGACCCATGAACACCCCCGGCAATATCAGCGGCCACATTAATGTTTTCGGCCATGGGAGCGACACTGCTCTCATCCACCAGCATGACCCGCTTGGAGGTTTCGAGAGCCAGTTCCAGGGCCCGCTCCATCATTTCTTCTCTCTCTTCCATGGTGGAAAAGTCCCGGCGGGCCAGGCGATCAGACAGCTCATCAAACTCTGGCACCGGGTCATAAGCCATGTACAGCGGCTGCGCCATACCACGGGGAGTAAAGAAGAAGTCAAAGTTTCCAGCCTGATCCCGGCTGACAACAGTGGATATCCAGCCTCCGGTATAGAGGTGCCACTCGCCAGCGTGGGGATCTCCGGCCATCCAGATGGGCGAAGCTTCCGCTGCGGTCATATACTGGCGATCGACTGCAAAACCGATATCTTCCAGTTCGGTAGCAATATAATCGCCAATTTCCAGGCGCTCATCTTCACTGCGGATAATGAAGATCAGCTCAACCGGGTCACCGTTGTAATGCCAGGTACCATCAACCATATTTGCGCCGAGTTCTTCCATTTCTTCAGTGATCTGTTCTTCAGCCCGGGCAGGATCATAGGAATAATATGCTTCCAGTTCGCGGGCTTTTACAATATGGCGGGCATGGTCGGGAAATACAGTATTAAGGGGCAGCACCCTCTCGGCAGCGAGACCACCGAAAATTTCATCGACAATATACTCCCGGTCAACCAGCCAGTTTATTGCTTCTCTAATTGCAGGCACAGCAAAGGGATTGAGTTCACCGGTCCCTTCAAATTCCGGTCCTGCCGGGTTAAAGGTAATTTCATTGTAGGACCCAAAAGATTGTTCATATCTGAGTTCTTCAGTTTCCAGAATTTGATCATACAGTTCTGGATCGGAAATGGTGTACGGATAAAGATCCAGCTCGCCAACTTCAATCTGGGTCAGTGCCGCACTGGCACTTTCTTCTTCAGTTACAATGATTTCTTCAACCCAGGTTCCCACAGGAACCTCTTCTTCGTCAGCCTGAACATTTCCACTCCAGATCAGCATAAAAGCCAGCAACACTACACTTACCCAGCCCATCTTGCTGTTCACCAGGCATCACTCCTTCCTGAGAATTTGTTCTGCCTCAAACCCTAAAATACAACCTGATCCCAGCTGCTGTAAAAACTTCTCGTACGCCAGAAACCGCCTCCTTATTACCGGGAAAGAATATAGGATTGTTGTCCAGAATTATACGGAGCAAATTCCCGGCCAGCTCTTTTTTTCCCTACAGCCAGCTTTTGTGCCCTGTTTCTGTACTTTATCCCCATTCTCAGGCAATTTCCGAGACGGCCACGTTATGGTTTGGATATTTTTTCGCAGAATTTTCTGTTGCTGCAATGGCCACAGTAACATACCTTTTTGTCTTCTTCAATAGACATTCTGGACATTATTTTTCTTCTTTGAAAACCATAATGGCTAATATTAGAGCTGATTTCTATTAATCAGAAACAATTGTCACTCATGCTTCGACAAAAGGCAGGACTGTATTTTTAACCATTTTCTTGCTTTTTTTGCTTAATCTTTCTGTTCCCACTGGGCCAGGTAGGCTCCTCCTCCCCCCAGCAATAAATTACCTGTGGGGCACCAGCTCAGGGCACTAACTTCTCCCCGGGGGGCGGGCAGGGCTTGCAAAAATTCCATCTGGGGGAACTGCCATAATTCAACTTTTTCCCCGGCAGCCAGGGCCAGGTAGCGGCCGCAGGGAGAGAGATCAAGGTCATTTACCGGCAGGGGAGAACTCACCTTTTTTATTTCTTCTCCCTCCGGCCAGCTCCACAACCGGGTGGTGTGATCAAAACTGCTGCTGAGCAGGTAATCACCACAGGGGGACCACAGCACCTGCCTGATGGAATCTTCATGCCCCCGAAGTTTTTGCAGGGGTTGCTCCGAATTTTCCTCCCAGATCCGGATTATCCCATCGCCACCGCCGCTGATCAGGTACTGCCCCTCCGGGGACCAGTCCAAAGCCCGCACCCAGCCCCCTCCGGCCACAATCCTGCGGTCCTTTTCCTTTTCCCCAACATCCCAGATCAGGATATTGCCATCCCAGCCTGCAGTGGCCAGATAGCGGTCATCGGGAGCAAAGCAGACCTCCATCACCCAGTCCTCGTGACCTTCCAGGGTGTACCAATCCTCTCCCAGAAGACCCTCAATCACCCCGGTGAAAAGCCCGAACCTTTCCCGGATATCACGGGGCTCCTTGAAAACAGCCAGGTTTTCTCCTTCCTGATTCCAGATTTTAACCTGGCTGTCCAGACCTCCACTGCCGATTAATTCCCCTGCCCCGGACCAGTCAATAGCCTGAACACTGTCACCATGCGCATAAATCGGTTGCAGGAGTTCTCCGCTTTCCAGGTCCCGGACATGGATATAGCGGTCTTCACTACCGCTGACAACTTTATTTCCCCCCGGAGCAAAAGCCAGGGTATTAATGCGGTCGGCGTGCCCCTCAATAACCAGCATTTCCTGTTGCTGCTCCCAGTCCCAGGCCCGGATTTTTCTATCCCGACAGGCCGCAGCCAGGTGATTTCCCTCCGGGGACCAGGTCACGGTAGTAACCCAGTTATTAAACCTGAAATCAGCAATGCTCTGTTCATCAGACTCCGGCTCCCAGACATAAAGATTCCAGTCTTCTCCACCAGCAGCCAGGTAGCGGCCCCCGGGGGACCACTGCAGATCCCTGATCCCGCGGCTGTGTTCCTGGCTGGAAAATATTTTCCTATCCTCTTCCAGGCACCAGATCCCCACCAGTCCATCGGACTGACCGTAGGCCAGGTTACCGGTTTGGGGGTTCCAGGCCAGACTGTTAATTCGATCGGTTCCCTCCAATTCCTCAACCAGTTCACCCTCGTGGGCTTCCCACAGGGAAATAACTCCTTCCTCTCCTGCCCCGGCAATATAATGTCCATCGGGGGACCAGGCCACTGTTCTAATCCATCTCCAGCTCTGCTGCCGTCTGAACAGTTCTTTTTCTTCAGCCCAGTCCCAGACCCGCACCGTAGAATCCCAGCTGCCGGTTAAGAGCCGCTCTCCTCCTGGAGACCAGTCCAGGGCAGATATCCAGTCTTCATGGCCCTCCAGAACGGCCACTTCTTCATCAGCCTGCCAGTCCCAGATCAGGACCCGGCCATCGCCCGCCCCGCTGGCTATTAAATCTCCATCAGGGGACCAGCGAACAGCATTAACCGCCTTCTCCTGCCCGGAAAAGGCCTTTATTTCCTCCCCGGTAGCCACCTCCCAGATTATCAGGAGCTGATCTCCCCCACCACTGACCAGGTAATCACCACAGGGAGACCAGTCCAGGGTATTGATCAGGACCTTATGACTGCTCAGCATCCGGGACAGGGACCATCCGGAAAAATCCCGGTCAGGCAGCTTTTCAGCTTCCAATTCCACTTCCTGCTCTTCGGATAAATCTATTCTGGCCGGATTAAAACGATAACCGGCCCGGAAGGGCTGGAGCTGAATATTGCCCCGCCCCTCTATTTCTGCTGTGCCCCCGGCATCGGTTATCTCCTGATAATTGAGATCCCCGAGAACATTGATAGTGACCTGGTCCAGGGGTTCTTCCCCCTCCTGAACCTGCACCAGGACAGAATAGGTGTCCTCCCGGCCGCAGCCTCCGGTCCCGGCCAGGATCAGGAGCAAAAAAACTGCCAGCACCGCTTTTTTTTCTATCATTATGAGTTCTCCTCTCCTTTTTAGCTTGCCCCACAACCAATCTAACCCAGGGGGAAAACAGGGGCAAAAAAAACTGAAACCGGTTTGACCCTGCTTATGGCCAATAATTCCTCACAGGTTTTTTTAAAACCCTCAGACGCAAAAAAAGAGCCGTATTCCTCGGAACACGACTCTTTACTCTTTTTGCTTATTATTCATAGCTCAGGGCCTGAACCGGATCCAGGCGGGAGGCCTTGTAGGCGGGGTAGATCCCAAAGAAAAGACCTACCAGGAGAGAAAAACCCAGGGCCAGGAGAATTGAGGACAGGGATATAACCGGGGCCCAGCCTCCATAGCGGGCAATGGCCACCGCTCCCAGGCGGCCAAATAATATGCCGACCACTCCCCCCAGGGCCCCCAGGGTCAGGGCTTCTACCAGAAACTGGCGCAGAATATGGCCCCTTTTCGCTCCCAGGGCCTTGCGAATCCCGATTTCTCGGGTCCTTTCAGTTACCGAGACCAGCATAATGTTCATTATGCCAATTCCACCGACCAGTAGGGAAATGCCGGCAATTCCCCCCAGCATAATATTCAGGGTACCCGTCACCTGATCAATTACATCCAGAATCTGATCCTGGCTTTGAATCCAGAAGTCATCAGAACTACCCAGATTACGGGTCAAAAAGTATTCAATCTGCCCCACCGCAATACGGGCCTCAGCTGAGTTGGCCCCCCGGGCCAGGAATGACCCGACATAGCGGGTACTGGCTATTTTATCCATGTAGGTGGTATAGGGGATATAGACCTGATCGTTTAAATTCACCCCGAGACCTGCAGCTTTTTCTTCCATTACCCCGATCACGGTAAATACATGGATCCGGTTTCTGGCCAAAAAGCGCACCCGGCTGCCCAGGGGGTCGGATTGCCCAAATAATTCCCGGGCTACCTCTGCTCCCAGCACCATTTCATTGCTGCGGGCTTCCACTCCACCCTGATCAAAAAAACGGCCCAGGACCGGGAAGTACTCGTTAATCACCTGATAATCCGGACCGGTTCCCACCAGGGTGGCCCGCAGGTCGGTGCCCTCCCGGATTAAGGTGCCTGATTCCTGATTGACCGGAACCAGGCTGGCCACTGCCGGACTGGAGCGCTGCAGCTGCGCACCCAGGTCCAGGGTGAAAACGCTGGAGGAGCCCCGGCCAAACAACCCCCCGGCATTGATCTGAATGGTATTGGAGCCCAGGCCGGCAATCTGGCGGGTAACCTCTCCCTGGGCGCCGGTGCCGATGGAAACAATAGCTATAACTGCGGCCACTCCAATTATTATTCCCAGCATGGACAGGAAGGTTCGCAGCTTATTACTGGTCATACTGCGCAGGGCAATGCGGATGGTCTCCAGGATCATGCTACCACCTCATCCCTGAGCACTTCTCCATCCCGCAGTTCAATTATGCGGCGGGCTTCTCGGGCAATTTCTTCTTCGTGGGTTACCAGGATTATGGTATGGCCCTGTTTGTTTAAATTCTCAAAAATATCCATGATTTCCCCGCCGGTTACCGAATCAAGGTTTCCGGTGGGTTCATCAGCCAGGATTATTGCCGGATTATTTACCAGGGCCCGGGCAATGGCCACCCTCTGTTTCTGTCCCCCGGAGATTTCGTTGGGCTGATGGGTTAACCGATGTCCCAGGCCAACTCTTTCCAGGGCTTCCCGGGCCATCTGACGCCGTCTGCGCAGCCCCACCCCGCGGTAGATGAGTGGAACTTCCACATTCTGCAGAATGGTGGTCCGGGAAAGAAGATTGAACTGCTGAAAGACAAAACCAATCTTCTGATTGCGGATTTCCGCAAGACGATCATCAGAAATACTGCTTATCTCCCGCCCTTCAATCCAGTATTCTCCTGCAGTTGGATAATCAAGGCAGCCCATCAGGTGCATCAGGGTAGATTTCCCCGAGCCCGAGGGCCCCATTATCGCGACAAATTCGCCCTCCTCCACTACAAAAGAAACCCCCCGCAGGGCGTGGACCTCTATGGTCCCCATATAAAAGGTTTTTTGCATTTCTTTTACTTCAATCATTAAAAATCTCCCCTGGCATTCATGGGCATACCCGCGCCAAAAATTCCCGTGGGCTGATCTCTGAATTCAGCATCCAGGAGATAGGCGTTGATCAAAACCTGTTGATTGAGCTCCAGCCCTTCCCGGATTATAATATTGACTCCGTCGTCGGGTCCGGTTATTACCGGATGGGGCACCGGGTTGCCATCTTCTACCCCAACCACGTACTGCTGTCCTTCCACGGTGTACACTGCGGTAAGGGGCACCACCATTTCATCAGCCACTTCTTCAATGATTATCTGTAATTCTGCAGTCAGGCTGGGGCGAAAATCCTGATGATGCTCAGTAAGCAATACCGTAACCGGCAGGGTCACCACGCCACCGGAATTACGGGCCCGAAAAGCCATACGATCAATTATTCCCGTAAAGCTCTGACCAGCAATAGCGTCGACTTCGATTAAGACCTCCTGTCCCGGCTGAACCCGGGTCAGATCAACTTCGTCAATTTCCACCTCAACCTTATAGCTGTCCGTTGCAATCAGGTTAATAACGGGTTCTCCTGCAGTAAAACGCTCCTTATTTTCCACCCGCAACTCGCTGATTATTCCGGCAAAAGGTGCAGTCAGAAGGGTTGCCTCCAGGTCAGAACTGGCCACCTGCATATCCAGCTCCCTCTCCCTGATTTCACTGTCTGAACCGTCAATTAGAGCCCGCTCATAATTGTTTTTGGCCCGCAAATAGTCACGTTCCTGGCGGGTCTGATCGGCCCGCAGGAGGAGTTCCCCCTCCTGTACCAGGTCCCCTTCTTCTACCAGTACTTCCACTATATCTCCGGAAAAAGGAAAAGAAAGGTCCTTTTCCTGCACCGGCTGCAGATTTCCGGTTAATTCTATGGCCTGCACTATGGAACCCTGTTCTACCCGGGTCAGCATCCGGTCCTGGAGGTGAATCTGATCCAGGCGGAATTCATTATCCCCGCCAAGAATACGCCAGGCCAGGAGGCTGCCCAGGGCCACTATAATTAACAAAACTATCAGGACTTTCCGTTTCATAGCCTCACTTCCTTTTCCCAATCCCAGAAATACCCCAGGAAATAAGCCAGGTGCATTCGGGCAAATAAGAGTTCTTCCCGGGCCTGACCATAATCCAGAACGGCCTGCTGCTGATTCTGCAGCGCCTGATTATAGGTGCGGGAGGTAATCAGCCCCTGTTCCAGTCGCTCTGCAGCCATGGCAGTTTCCAGTTCAGCCCGCTGCAGGGCCAGATCTTTTTCCTTCATTGCGGCCTGCCGGCTCTGCAGGGAATTCAATAGTCCCAGCAGGCGGGTTTCTGTTTCAGCCTGCAGGTCAGCCATGGTTCGTTCCAGGGCATCCTTCTGATCGGCCAGGTCTTCCCCCTGCAACCGCTGTTGACCTCCATCTAAGATACTGTAGCTCAGATTAATATTAACCTGGAACTCCCAGTCATCCTCCCAGCCCCCCACAGTTCCGGTGAGGTTTAAATCCGGCCATCGGTCTCTTTCAAACCAATCTATTTGCTGCTCTAAATGTTTTTGATCTAATTTAAGATTCCCTATTTCCGGGCTTTTTTGCCGGGCAATTTCCAGCATTTCCTCCTGCTCCAGCCCCAGGAGGTCCAGCTCCTCCACCCACTGCTCCAGGCTCTGCAGTAAAGCAGGGGCGGGTTTTAAGTCAATTGCTATTTCATCGGGCAGTCCCAGCAGCTGATAAAAATCCCTCAGCCCAATCTGCCGGGCCTGTTTAAGCTCCCGCAGGCTGTTTTCTGCCCGAATCAGGGCCAGGCGGGAATCAAGAACCTCCAGTTCTCCTGCCTCCCCGATTTGTTCCCGGCGCAGAACTTCATCCAGTTCCTCCTGCACCCGCTCCAGGTTTACCCGGGCCTGCTCTATATTTTCCACAACTCTGCCCAGCTCCAGATAGCTTTCCACCCAGTCCAAAAAATTATTGTTCTGCCTTAATTCCAGGGTATTAATCAGCTGGGCCAGGTTTTTTTCCTGGCGTAAAAGCTCCCGCTGCGCGGGACCGGGAGTAAAGGGCAGCACCTGATAGCCCAGGGATAATCGGGCCCGGGTCTGGAATTCATCCTGCCACATGGTTTTTCCGTAGGAAATACTGCTGCCCAGGTCAATTCCCGGTAAAAAAGTTCGACCCAGATTGAAACCCAGGGTCTGGTACTCCACCTCCCGGTCCTCGGGATCAATATACCTTATGGCCTGGACCCCGGCCTGCCAGCCGGTCAATGCCTGCACCCTCTCTATTTCTCTTTCACCTCTGACTAATTCCTGGCGCAGATCTATCTGGGCGGGAGCATTTTCCAGGCCCCACTCCAGGATCTGCTCCAGGTCCCAGGTTTCAGCCCCGGCTCCAGTCGAACCCGGGAGCAGAAAAACCCCCAGCAGCAGGATCAGCAGTTTAATCGGAAATAGCTTCATGGAGAACCTCCTTCAAACTGTGTCCCCGGGCCTCTTTGATATCCAGAGCTCCCAGCAGATAGGTATTTAAAGCAGCCAGATAGCTGCGTTCGCTGTCCATCAGGTTAATTCGAGAAGCAAGAAGATCTCTGCTGGTTATCAGGCCCGCTTCTTCCTGCCGCAGGATTATGCTGTGGCTTTCTTCTGTTTCCTGCAGGCTCTCCCGGGCCAGTTCCAGGTTATTAAACACCCGGGTCAGATTATTAAAGGTTCTCTGCAGCCGATGCCGCCCCCCCTGCTCCGCCTTGATTATCTCCAGGGCAGCGATTTCCAGGCTGTTTTCCTTTTCCTGGAGATCCAGGGATGGAGTATCCGCCTCCAGGGCCCTTTTCAGGTCCATTTCCGCCAGGAGGTACTGTTTGTCCCGAATCTGAATATCAATGCTGGCGGCCAATCCTTCTTCGATAAACTTTTCCCGGTCAACTTCAATTATTTGAACCTGCAAAAGGGCCTCATCATCAAGTAAAGGCATGTTTCCCAGGCCCAGCCGGTACTGGAACTCCTCCTGATCATCCAGGAGATCCTGCCGGCTTTCTTCCAGGTCAAAGGCGGCCCGATTATAGATACCCTGCTGCCGCATTAAATCCAGCTGCCCCCGGTGGCCGGTGGCTACCTGTTGTTCCATTTCTTCCAGGCGGCGTTTCTCCAGGGCCAGGGTTTCCTCTTTACTCCTTATTTCCTTTTCCCCCAGTATTAGCCGGAAATAACGGTCAATGGTATCCCGCACCACCTGATTTTCGGTCTGCTTAAACCGATCCTCGGCCTGGAGCAGGGTCAAATCATTCTGTAATTCAGCGTAGCGGGAACCGGTCCGCATAATATCCGCCTTATTTTTTTGATAGATAATGCGGGAATTGTCCAGTTCACTGCGGGCAATCAAAAGATCAAGGTTATTTTCCAGGGCCATCTCCACAGCCTGGCTGACGCTTAATTCTTCTGGGGCAGCCTGCCCTCTACTCCCCAGAATCAGAAAAAGAATTAATAAAATAAGTGCACCGCTTTTTCTTTTTAACAATTAATCCACCCCCGGGTATGAAATAGATATTCGAGCCCGCTATCAAATAGGGGCCCCCTGCAGTTAAACCTGATCCCGGACCTCTGGGCTGCGGGATTTATTTCCATCTTCATTTCCACAAACATCTTCATAAATGTTACAGGCCATCCGCTCCAGTAATTCTCCCGCCAGCTGTTTTTCGGAAGGAGAAAAGCCCTGGGTCAAACTATCTATCCCCTGCAGGACCACTTCCTTGAGCTCATCCCCGATAGAATAACCCCGGGGAGTAATGAAAAGGCGGTTAACTCTCCGATCCATGGCTGAAGGCCTTTTTTCCACGTAGCCTTCGTGCAGCAGGCCTTTAAGATTTTTGGTTATAGTTATTTTATCCAGCAGTAATTTTTCTCCCAGTTGATTCTGGGAAACACCCTGATTAAAAAAAAGAACTCCCAGGATTTCAACCTGGGTTTTATTGATATTGAACCGGCTGACCTCGCTGTTAATTTTATAGCCCCAGTATTTTGATATTATTGCCAGGTACTTCCCCAGGGAATCTCTGTCCATGTCCTCAACTCCTTTGCCTTATAATAATAACAGAAAAATTTTTTAGTTGCAATAGGAAACTTTTTATTTTTAAATGGTTTTTTTGCCCGGGATAAATATGTTTATCCAGGCGAGTTAATGGGTTTAACCCTGCTGGAGAAAAACTATCGCTGCCCCAGCGGAGACTCTGGCAATACTGGCTCTTTTACCCTTGGAGCTAAATTTCAATCCCCCTGAAAATAAATTGCTCTTAAAAACCCTGCTCCATTCCCTCCCATAATTGCCTGACCATAACTAATTAGCAATACTCCCCCGTACATATCCACCACCCGATAAATCACCTCCTCTAACTATGGGGCAATGTAAACTAACTCTATCCAGAAAAAAGCCCCTGAATGGGACCTTATTGGTAATACTGCCTTTTTATTATTCGCCAAAAAATAAACGTTACACATTATACAGGGAAAGTCCAAAATGTGTTTGGTTATGCAGGGTTTTCTCCGCCCAAAATCAGCTTTCAGCCATTGACAAGAGCCTTATTTGGGTTTATTTCTGAGGCTTTTTGATCAGTAACCATCATGAACCTGAACCCCCATGAAGGTCCATGTTTCATAGATCCGTGTTTCAATCTCCGGAAAACTGTCAGCCTCCAACCATTTATGCGCCATTTCCTCGGATTCTCCCGCCGGATCCCACATAACCCAACCTGAAGGGCTCCATTCCCAGGGGGTTTGGTTCGCAGAACTCTCACTACCACTCCCTTAAGGTATTTTTTTAGTAATACTTTCCCAGTCTAAGCTCTGCCAGAGATTTTTTCGCATAGTTACCCTTGCTTCACTGTAACGACTGGCCCCAGGGGAGAAAAACATAGCAGAGGTGTTTTCCCACCATTCTACCACTATCAGTTTAATAGTACCCTCCGCTAATTTCTCATCAAAAAAACCAGGTTTGATGGCTACCACCGCTCTTGCTCCTTCTTGATCAGGGCTAACTAAACCTGAGGGCCGCTCAGCTTCATGGCTCAGGGGCACAATATGTTTTAGCATGTGAGGAGCCAGACCGGGAATATCAAATCCATAGGCCGGAGCAGCACGCTCAGCAGCTGACATCTGCTGCAGCTCAGTTTCCAGATAACCTATGGCCTTTCCTGCTTTTGCCTGTAAAAGCAGATGATCAATTTCATATTCTATAGCCATTTCTTCCATTTCATCCCACTTTTCTTCCAGGATTAATTCTTCAATATCCTCCAGCAGACCTTTTTGTAAAATAACAGCCCTGGTAATTGCTTCCATGTATTCAGTCCATTCTTCAGCTATTTCCTGATTGGCAATTATTCGCTCTTCCAGACTGGCATTAAGCATCTCAATCTCCTGCTCATATTCTTCTATCTGTTCCTTATAATTTCTTTTTTGCTCTGCATCCAGTTGAAAAAATCCGGGATTATCCAGCTGGTGTTTTAACANTTCAATTAANTATTCATAATTNCTAATTAAATCTTCATTCATCTGAATTGTTCCCTCAGCTGAAAATAATTCCCGCATATTTTCTGCTTCCCTCCGCATATTTTCTACCTGCTTTTCCGTCCATCCCACTTCCTGTTCTCGTTCAGCCTGCATGGCTTCCAGGTGAAAGTCCAGTTCACTTTGACAATATTCCTGTAAAGCCCTAATCCAGCGTTCCTGACTTACTGGCTCCCAAAATGGAGATCCATCAGCCGTTAACTCTGTAGCCACTCCTACCAGTCTGCTCAATCTAAAAAGCGGGTAAACTACGGAATACAGTACTGGTTCTACTGTCGGGTTCCACAGAGGAGAAAAACTGCGGCTGGGATATTCCTCTGCATATCCCGGGGGATGAGCATCCTTACAATATAGAGGACCACTTTCCAGTTCTTCTATAACCGGTGGCAGAATATAAATACCGCCAGCATCATCTATAAGGGCAGGCTTACCCAGCAAAGCCTCAGGTTCATTGACACTAATGTCCACTCGACCAGTATGACTGGGAACACCCTGTCCTGCGAACCACATCGGGAGTTCTAAATTAGCACGGAGCAAATTACCCTGTTCATAGGGTAATTCTGGTCTCCTAAATATCCTTATCCTGGGACGAATTTGAGTAACGTCCGTTGGGGGCGGATTAAGGTGAGGGGTAGTCTGAAATATAGATAATATATCCTGCAAGGCTTCGATAATACTCTCTTCAGTATCTGAAGCAAAACCTGTTATTTCCCTGCCATCTATCCGCAAATCCTGCCATACATCTCCTGCTTTTACTTCCTCATGATTAATTAATATAAATAAAATGAAAAATAGCATCAGAACAAATGAGAGCAATAAAAATCTGGACAACTTTAACTGGACATTTAACATCCTGGTGGATTCTCCCTTCTTTATTTTGATAATTTAAGACTTCAGGCGGACAGATGATTCTACAGGGTCTGATATCTCACTTATCCCCCTGGCTTTTTTCTTTTCCCGGAAAACTTTTCTGATGGAACCACTGTCCCTACCATAGCATTTTTGTCTCAGAAAAATACAAAAAAGGCCGGACTCTGGAAGATTATGGCCTTTGAAAAGTGCAAAATTGGTAAACAAAAAACGGAGCTTTAGTTTTTTTACCCGAGAATTCTTCAACCAGCAT
>SL_5KL_010_SEDDRAFT_10000705_pt1 | contig 21267 bp, 21 predicted proteins | sample SodLakKL_010_SED_FD_9118 | JGI IMG/M metagenome (IMG submission 9118)
TAATAACCCGAATTGACCTGAAAAATCTGGCCAAGGTTATATTGTTACCGGTCGCTGATATGGAGCCACTTGGGGATCACCATAATGTAACCGGGCAGTGTTCACGGAACAAGAAACCGGTTAATATATTGACAAACTTTTAACTCATGTTGAATATTCGTTTTATAAATTTATGGCTCCTCGACGTTTGCTGTGGATCTATTATTAAAGCATTGCATTACGTCTTTCCAGCTTCGGGATTTTCTCAAAAGGGCTCAAAAACTTGCTCACAGGCGGACTAAAGCCCGCACTTTACCAGGATTCCAGCATGTGCACAGGAAATAACGTGCGGGCTTAAGTCTGCCTAGATCGCTTCAGACAGTTTGAGCCGCTTTTGAGAAAACCCCGAAGCCGGTTTTCTTGGGCTGGGTCTTCTAATTTAGGCTGATTGGACATAAAATCCATTCGTTGTGTCGAGGAGCCAAATTTATCCTGCGCTGACATCCTGTTAGGTCCATTATGTCTACCCGGCTAATCCGGTGATGAAGCCGCTTATGTCTGGTGAAAGGGCAGGATGTTTTTATGGATAACTGTTTATATATTGAACCTGGATTTCTGTTTTTCCGGTGAGATTGAATCAGGGAGCAAATCCAAGATAAAGGAGGTTTGTTATGAGAAAACAAAACAGATGCCCGATGCCGGGACCTGGAGTCCCCGCTCTGATGATCAAAACCATGTTTCTGTTTTTTGCATTGTTTTTCCTGACCGGAACGGCCACGGCCCAGGAAGCTGAAGATGAGCAGCCGCAGCTGGTTCAGGTTGTTCAAAGCAGCAAGTCTTTTTCCGAGACACTTACGGCCTTCAGGGAAGAAGCCGGCAAGGCCGGATGGAGCATACTCAACGAGAACAACATGGCCGGGGTCTTATCTGAGCGCGGCTTTACCCTGGACCCAGTAGTGATTCTGGATGTGTGCAGCGGCCAGTACAGTGCCCGCATACTGGGCAAGGACGATTATCGTCCCATATCCGCGTTCATGCCCTGCCGGGTGAGTATCTACAAGACATCTGACGGAAAAGTGTTTGTCGCCCGGATGAACACCACTGCTTTTGTAGATATGATGCCCCCTGAGGTAGCTCAGGTCATGTCCGCGTCCGACCAGGAGGTAGACGAAATAATAACCCGGGCCGTACGCTGAGTCTGACAGAGCATTCAAGAATTGCCAGCTTCCTTTTTTTGACTGTTGACCTCGGGAACTGTCCCGCACCTGAATTGATTTCTCTTTAGGGACAAGCAATGTTGCGGTCTTGTTTCCAGGCAGGTGTGCGGCTGTAATCAAATGAAGTAAAGGGTAAATTTAAAGGTTCGCTGTAGCGCTAATGCTGGTGCTGAAAATAGTGCGGGATCAGGGAATGAGGTTTTTCCTGGCCGTGGGCCTGCATGAGCTCTGCATCGCCCATGATCCTGGCCGGATCACCCTGGGTTATGATCCTGCCCTGATCCATGAGGATCACCCGGGTGCAGACCTCCAGGACCAGTTCCAGGTCGTGGGAGGCCACCATGATGGTTTCTGCTGAACCGGGCATGAGGTTGATGAGCCTGCGCCGGGTGCGTATATCCAGGGCCGCGCTTGGCTCGTCATAGATGATCAGCCCGGGTTGCATGGCCAGGGCGGTGGCAATGGAGACCATTTTCTTCTCCCCTTCCGAGAGGTGGTGCACAGGGCGCTCGGCCAGAGAAGCCGCGTCCACGTCATGCAGCGCCTTCCATGTCCTTTTTTCCACCTCTTTTGATTCCAGGCCCATGTTCTGCGGCCCGAAGGCCACATCCTCGCGCACAGTAGGGCAGAAAAGCTGGTCGTCCGGCCTTTGAAACACAAGGGCTGCTTTCGGGTTGAATTCACGGCCGGTGACGGGCTTCTGGAACAGCCTGATTTTCCCAAAAACAGGTCTTAAAATGCCGCAGGCCAGGAGGAAAAAAGTGGTTTTCCCGGCCCCGTTGGGGCCTATAATGCCCACTTTTTCCCCGCGAATGATGGTCAGGTTGATATCGTGCAGGGCTCCGCCGTTGTCGGGATAGGCGAAGCTTACTTTTTCAGCCTCAAGAGCAGAAGAGGGTTGCAGGTTCATGGTTAAGCATTATGCCTGAAACCGGCCTCAAAGTCCAAGCCATATTTCCAGCCCCATGACTGTTCCGGCCGCCATTAGAGCGGCGGCCAGGCCGGCCATATCCAGGGCCGTGGCCCTGAACTGGGAGGTTGCGGCCCTGCTGTGCCCGTAACCCCTGAGGCGCATGGCCCGGTAAACCCAGTCGGCCCGTTCCAGGCCGCGCACCAGGAGGCTGCCGCACAGCCAGGCCCTGGTACGCAGCACGTACAGGCCGGGTCTGGAAGAATTAAGGCCCCGCAGGCGCATGGCGGTATGCATGCGCTTCAGGTCGCTGCCCAGCACTTCCAGGTAACGTCCGACAAGCAGGGCCATGTCGGCCATGATCCAGGGCAGGCCCATGGCCCGCATGGCCTGGACATGGGTCAGCAGGGGAGCGGTGTGCAGGACGATCATTACCGTGGTGATTATGCACAGAAATCTTGCGGCAATGAGCCCCGAGGCATACAGACCTTCCTGTTTCAGGGAGATGAAGCCCAGATCCAGTAATATATTCTGGCCGCTGACAAAGGGCAGGACAAGCACCAGGACCAGGATGATGAGCGAGGGCAGCTTGAGTTTCTGGAGTATAAACCGGGCTGGCAGCCCTGACAAAAAAAACAGTATCAGGGTAAAGGCGAGCATGGCTGCCAGCAGGCGAAAATCACTGACAAAGGAAAAGGCGAAAATCAGGACAAAAAGTCCCACAAGCCTGAATCTGGGATCCATCCGGTGCAACACGGAAGACCCGGGCTGGGTCACACGGCACGACAAAACTATACCCCGTGCAGCACCCGGGGACTGACCCGCAGGAGAAAAGTTGCAATCATGGCCGTGATGGCTCCTTCTATGAGGGCCAGGGGAACGTGGGCGGCGATAATCATAACTATGGCTGTCTTTTCCACTGCCGCTCCCAGGTCGGCTGGTACAGCCGTGACCAGCAGCAGGGAAAATAAAAGCACCGAGAGCATGATGGCCAGTGATCCGGCCAGGAAAGCAAAGGCCGCTGTCTGTTTCGGGCCTTGCTGTCCCAGGGTTCCAAGCCGGAACATGTAATGAGCGGCCATGGCTGGAAAGCCGATGATGACTCCGTTGATACCCAGGGTGGTCAGCCCGCCGTGGCCGAACATGGCCGCCTGAAAAAAAAGGCCGATCAAAATGGCCGGGATGGCGAAAAAACCCAGCAAAACCCCCAGAAGGCCGCTCAGCATCAGATGCACGCTTGCCGGGGGGATGGGGATGTGGATGAGGGACGCCGCAAAAAAGGCTGCAGTGAGCAGGGCGGCCTTGGGAATGTCCGCTTGTGGATCCGGGCGCATGTTTATTCTGTGCAGGCAGAAGAAGACGGCAGCCGCGCAGGCTGCGTATCCTCCCAGGGTTACCGGCAGGGGCAGGATGCCGTCAGGAATGTGCATTCTTTTTCCTCCTGCTTCTTGTGCCCCATGCATACAAGGCGCCGTATAATAAAAAGATCATTCCGGTTCCCAGAGCAACCCGCAGGGCCAGGGGGATTTCGTCTCCAATAAACAGGAAGCCTTCTTCCAGAACGCTTTCCTCCAGGTCATAAACCACGCGGTGCCCCCGGCCGTCATCGGCCCTGGCCACCCCGGCCCCCAGACGGGGATCGAAATAGAAGCGCCCTTCTGCATTGGTCTGTCCCTGCAAAAGCACCTGGTCCTGCTCATCCAGGAGGGTGACTGCTACTTCAGCAGCGGGCACCCGTCCTTCATAATAGACAAAAAGTACGCCCGACCCTTCCTCCTGCATGAGCATGCGGTGGGCATGGGCGCAATCAGGCTGAAAAAAACCCGTGACGAAAACCAGGGCAGCCGAGGCGCAAAGCTTTACAGAGAACAAGGGCGTACCGGGTATCTTGGACATGCTGGTTTCTACTGCCTGATTTCCAGATACATGGAAGAATTGTAGCGCACCCGGTCATAAGCTTCCCCGCCGAATGCACCGGAGCGGCCCTCGTCCATGACGGTGGTCTTAATGAGCCAGGTTCCCGGTTCATTGAAGTCCATTTCCACCCGGCCCTGCTCATCAGTGACCAGTTCCCGGGCGCGCTCACTGGGACTGACCACCAGCACCGCCTGATCAGCCACCTTCCCGCCCTTGTAGGTCACCTGGCCGGTAAAGCTTTCTCCCACCCTGGCAGGCACCCTGTCTGTGCTCTGGATTTCCACGTGCAGAAAGGTAGGCCGGGCTTCAGGGGGTTCGTTGTCTCCCACCACCAGGGGGGCCTTGGCGTCATAATAGCGCAGCTGCATGCCCCCCGGAGGGGTTCTGTCGGTGCGGTCCACCACGCCCCGGGATGTATGGCTTATCACCCAGTAAACGCCATCCTGCTCCGGGGTAAACTCGGCCACGTAGCGATCATTCTGCAATTCATAGTCCAGAGGGATGACTGCCCCTTCCTGATCCAGGACCACCAGCTTGGACGCCCCCACCTGCTGAAAGAAGGGATGTTCGTGATCGAACTTATCCGGAAAGTGTCCCAGGGCAAACTCAATACGCACGGGTTCGTTTACCTGCGCTTTCTGGTCCAGGTAAAGCTTAATTTCATGGGCCTGCACCGTAAAGGTTCCCAGAAAAAGGATAAGGGCCATGGCCGGCAGGGATTTTAACAGGCTTTTCATGTTTGCTCCTTTGCAGATAAAAGATTAAAGCGCTGGACCATGTGACGATTTTTCATTTCGTGCTACCAGGCAGTTGGTAGCAGTCGCCATAAGCCCATGTCAACCCGGCAGGTAATATTTTTTTGAAAATGGTGTGAAGATGTCGAAAAAGTCCCTTATCCTTAAAAGGGATTTTTATGTTGGCTCATCGACTTTTCAAGTCCCGGGAAAGGTGCTGACCGATATGGTATGAATATTAAAGATTTGCTCATGGCGGGTGCAAAGCGGGTCTGTTTCGGGTTTCCGGGGTCTGACCGGGATAATATTCTGGACGGTGTGAAGACCGTAAATTTCCGCTGAGCCGGAGAAGCCGGATGAATTAATCTGCACCAGGGCTTTGCGCCATGCAGATTCTGAATCCGAATGAAGGGTTTCTTTGTTCAGGCGGCAAGCTGTCCGTAATCATAATTTTACATTCAATATTCTGTTCTTCCTGGCCTCCATCCTTCCATCAATATGTCCCAGGACATAGCTTGCTTCGCAGGAAGCCACTTCCCGGGGATCGTCAGGCATTTCCCTGTCAGAACAGCCGTCACTGAGGCCCTTTGCGTAACTGGCCGGATCAAGTCCCTGCCTGCATGAAGGTTTGAGCGCCTTGTTGCACAGATTCTGCCACAGCAAGTCAATAAAAAGTCTGGTATTCATTTTTTTCTTTTGAGATTTCCAGTTTAAATATACCTACNTTAATTTAGNCCATTATATTCAAAAATAATATTTTTGACCAGCAGGTTTTGCAGTTTTCAGGCAATTACCTTTACATTCNAGGCCTGGATGGATAAATTTCAATGCCCAGGGGACACACTTTCGGCTGCAGCCTTGAGTCATGGACTGATTCCGGGAGTACGGGCATCCATATCCGGTAAGCCTGGTTTCAGCCCTGTGCATGAAGCCCTGGAGCTGTCCAGCCGTAAAAAGCAAGGTGACCGGCAAAAGCTGGTCCTGAAATTCCCGGCTGGAATGGCCTTTGAAAAGGCATCTGAGTGGCATTATCCGTTTGTAAAGACACCTTTGAAAATCCTGCCGACTGTTGCCGGATAACATGCGACAGCCTCCGGTCCTGAAACTTCAACCCGGTATCTTCAACCGAGCCCCCATGACCACCATTCGACTGTCACCTCAAAAAAAATTAGTCCTGGATATTTCTGATCAGGAAAAAGTGTCTGAATTTAAAATCCTGATTCAGGCCTTCAACAGGGACTGGAGGGAAGGGCTTTTCTCTCTGGGCGCCAGAAAAGACCCGGTTCCCTGGACTCCTTTAACGGGTTTCTGGGGGGAGATAGCTTCGCATTATTTAACCAGGATTTGTCATCTTCCCCCCGGTCAAACAGAACCATCCATAGAACGCCCTTCCAGAGAAAAACTGGATTTGTGGGCGGAGTCAGCCCCTCCCATGACCGGCGGCGAATACCTGAACACGGATACCCTGGCGGCAGTCTGGGATCAGCTTGTCCAGTGGGGTACAGGAACAATGGCCAGAGACGGGGGGCTTGAAAAATTTTTAAGCAAAAGGGCTCCCAAATGGAATAAGGTGGGCAGGGTGACTTTTCACCTGGCTGAAAATAAAAACGATTCCCAGCGGCCCTTTGCCTTTATGGCCAGTTTTTCCACTGGAGTCGGATCAGGCGGACAGGTCAAGCACCTTCCCCTGGGCAAGGCCTTTGAACTTTACGCCGGAACAAAGAACAGGCAGGCCCTGATTAAACTTCTGACCCCGGTTAATGAAGCTTCGGCACGCTGTCAGTGGGTCAGGGAAATGGTTGACAGCAGGGCCATCTACCGGCCCATGGCCTGGTCAGCTGGGCAGGCCTATGAGATGCTTCGTTCAGCCGGAGATCTGGAAGAGAGCGGGCTGAGCCTGCGTCTGCCCGACTGGTGGAAAAAAAGACCAAGACCCAGGGTCAGCGCGGTTATCGGAGAAACAAAACAGAGCAGATTCGGGGTTGAGTCCATGCTTGACTTCAGCGTGGATGTGGCTTTGGGCGGAGATTCCCTGTCCAGGCAAGAAATTGAGCAGCTTCTCTCTGGAGAAGACGGCCTGGTTATGTTTAAGGGCCAGTGGATAGAGGTGGATAAAGCCCGCCTGAAAGAGGCCATGAACCACTGGAAAAAGGTGGAGAAGCTCTCAACAAAAGGCGAGGTATCCTTTATTGAGGGCATGAGAATGCTGGCCGGAGCAGCCAGAGACCTGAAAGAAGTCCATGAGGACTGGGACGGGCCGGCCTGGTCCAGGGTTATGGCCGGCAAGTCCATGCAGGAGATGCTGCATCGTCTTCGAAACCCGGCCAATATTGACCAGCCGGAACTGGCGTCAGGCCTTAAGAGTGTACTTCGTCCCTACCAGAAGGAAGGTACTGCCTGGCTCAACTTTCTCAGTCAACTGGGACTTGGGGCCTGTCTGGCCGATGACATGGGGCTTGGCAAAACCATCCAGGTTCTGGCCCTTTTGACCCTTCATTCCGCCAGAAACAATTCCGGTCCCTGCCTGCTCATAATCCCGGCGTCTCTGCTTGGAAACTGGCGGAGCGAAGCCAGACGCTTTGCTCCCCAGCTGAAACTCCTTTTTATACACCCCTCTGAAATGAACAAAAAGGACATGCAGAACCTGGAGCGCGATCCATCCCAATGTCTTAAAGGATACGACCTGGTGGTCACTACCTATGCCATGGCATCACGAACCCCCTGGCTGTCCAGTCAAAAATGGAACCTGATCATCCTTGACGAGGCCCAGGCCATAAAAAATCACTCCACCAACCAGAGCAGGGCCGTGAAAAAGCTCCAGGCCTCGGCCCGCATCGCCCTGACCGGCACCCCTATTGAAAACAGACTTGGCGACATGTGGTCTTTGTTTGATTTTCTCAATCCCGGTCTTCTGGGCAGCGCAGGACAGTTCAAAAAATTTGTCAAGGAAATGGAAGATGGCCCGCAAAAATCATTCGGCCCCCTGAGAAAACTTGTGGGCCCGTATATCCTGCGCAGGCTCAAGACAGACAGGAGCATTATCCAGGATCTGCCTGACAAGACTGAAACCATTCAATACTGTCACCTGACCAGAGAACAGGTCAGGTACTACCATCAGGCGGTAACGGCCATGCAGGCTGCCCTGAAAAATAAAGACAAGACTGATGACATGGCCAGGCGGGGCATAGTTTTACAAACCCTGATGCGCCTCAAGCAGATCTGCAACCATCCCGGCCAGTTTCTTGGAGACAATGATTACTCCCCGGCCAAAAGCGGCAAGTTTTCGAGGATTGCCGAAATTTGCCGCGAACTTGCCCAGCGCCAGGAGAAAGTTCTGGTATTCACCCAGTTTCGTGAAATCATCCCCGCCCTGGAAGAACATTTGACCCATGTATTCGGCAGTCCGGGCCTGCACCTGCATGGCGGAGTCAACGTTAAAAAACGCAAAACAACAGTTGAAGACTTTCAAAAGGATGACGGGCCGCCATTTTTTATCCTGTCCCTTAAGGCCGGAGGGACAGGGCTGAACCTCACTGCCGCTTCCCACGTGATCCATTTTGATCGCTGGTGGAATCCGGCCGTGGAAAATCAGGCCACGGACAGAAGCTTCCGCATCGGCCAGAAAAAGAACGTCCTGGTCCACAAGTTTGTGACCAGCGGGACCATTGAAGAAAAAATAGACAGGCTTATCAGTGAAAAAAAAGACCTGGCCGGGCGGATGCTTTCCAATGCCGGCGAGATCAAGCTCACGGAGCTGCCTGATGAAGAATTAATGGAAATGGTCCGCCTGGATATTACCAGGGCATCCATGACTTAACAAAAGGAGAACACCTATGTCACGGTGGGGATGGGCCCCTTACGTGCCTGCGGCGGCAAGAAAGGCCCGGGCGCGCAGGGAAATGGAAAAACTGCGCAAAAAAGGAAAAACCGTTCATCCCGTGGAGATTCAGGGCAGGCTGATGGCCAGAAGCTTTTGGGGCAAAGCCTGGTGCTCCCACCTGGAATCCTTTTCTGACTATGAAAATCGTCTTCCCAGAGGCCGGACCTATGCCAGGAACGGTTCTGTGTGTCACCTCGGGATAAGCGCCGGAAAAATTGAGGGCATTGTCAGCGGCACAGAATTATATAGAGTGGCCATAAGTATCAAAGAACTGGACAAGAAAAAGTGGGCGTCCATTAAAAAAAGTTGTTCAGGCCGGATCGGTTCCCTGCTTGAGCTTTTGCAGGGCAAGCTTTCAGACGAGGTAATGACCATAGTTACCAATCAGAAAGAGGGCCTTTTCCCCCTGCCGGGCGAAATGTCTCTTTCATGCAGCTGCCCGGACTGGGCGGTCATGTGCAAACATGTGGCTGCTGTACTGTACGGCGTGGGCAACCGCCTGGACTCCAAGCCCGACCTGCTTTTTCTCCTGCGCGGAGTTGACGCGTCTGAACTTATTTCCGGGGAAGTATCCCTGCCCGGGGTTGAATCTGACACAGGGGACATTTTAAGCGAGGACAGCCTGGGAAATATTTTCGGCATTGTTATGGACGAGGAGGTTCTGCCTCCTTCTCCCATGAAAAAATCCCCTAAATCAAAAGTCCCGGATAAAGGCAAGGATACCGTCAGGCCCGTAACCGGGAAAGCATCGTCTGTCAAAGCCGACTCAAGCACTGCTCAAAAAACCGGAAAAAAGAAAAAGTCTGTTTCTAAAGTGTTCACGCCCACAGGGGCCAATATAAGAGATTTGCGTAACCGGGCGGGGCTTTCGGTCTCCAGATTTGCAGCCAGGATCGGTGTTTCGCCCGGGAGTATCTACCGGTGGGAAAAAATTGAGGGAAAGTGTTCTTTACATGACAGCTGTTTCAAGGCTCTCCAGAAAATGCACAATGAATTGAGTAAATAATAACAGCAGCAAGGATAAAATTTTGTAATCAGGCGCCGGCTTAACTGACTGGCTCTTAAGCGCCTGCTGTGGAATTATTATGGCATTCCGGATAAAGCTCTTTATTTTTAACTGGATGTAAACTCCACACGTTGCTGTCCAGGAACCATAAAGATTAATAATGAGTAACAAGTACGAAGAAATCCAGGTTGAATGCCGCAGCGGATACAAGGCCAATGAATATCCTGTGGCCTTTGTCTTTCAGGGCAGGCGCCTGGAAGTCCCGGAAATAGTGGATCGCTGGTACGAAGGGGGAAAGGACCCGGAGAAACCGGTCATTGATTATTTCAAAGTCAAGACGGATGACGGTAGAACCTGCATTCTCATGTACTCGGGCCATCTGGACCAGTGGTTCATCCGCTGCTGAAACATCAAGCCAGACCTGTTGTCAATCCTGTTAAGCCTTCTCCTGGATCATTCTCCGGCAGCGCCTGCAGCTTCTGGTATAGATCCTGGCGAAGAGTGCCCTGAACATATTCCTGATCTGCAGATGCTGCCGCGATCTCTCCAAAGAATGATTGCTCCGGGACATTTTCCAAAACCGCCCGGATGCAGGCAGGTCATTGCTGGAAAGATGAACAGGTGTCCAGGTTCATGCTCCGGGATTGCTCAGGTACCGGCGCAATGTTCATTGCTCTTTATCAGGACGGAAATCCGGGCGCATCAGCATAAGCCGGTTGTCGCAGCAAGCATGCGTTTCATTGGATGACCTTTTCCTGATCACCCCTGTGCCGGAATATTACCGGTGTTTTTTCGCTGATTCCCCGGTTTTTGTCCAAAGTAGAGCGCGGCAAGACCGTTGGTCAACAGCTCGAATCCGGCCCCGGCAAACCCGCAGGATGTAAGCATGGCCCGGATCTGATCTGGGGCGGGAAAGACCCGGATGGATTCTGCCAGGTACTTGAAGGGCTCGGCCGTTCCGGTGATCAGTCTCCCGGCTCCGGGCATGATCCTGAAAGAATAAATACTGTACAAGGACCGGACCCAGGTTGTCCGGGGAATGGAGAATTCCATGGCCAGAAACCTGCCTCCGGGCTTCAGGACCCGGTAAATTTCCTGAAGCCCCTGTTCCAGAAAGACGAAATTGCGAATGCCGTAACCCACGATCACCGCATCAAAGCAGTTCCGGCCAAAGCCCATGTTCTCTGCATCCCCCTGGATCCAGCTGATCTGCCTTTCAACACCTGCCCTGGCGGCCTTTTTCCGGCCGACCTCCATCATGTCCCTGCTTATATCGCAGGCAACAGCCCTTCCCCCGGGCCCGGTCCGTCCCGAGGCCAGGACGGCGAAATCTGCAGTGCCGGCGCACAGGTCCAGGACCTTGTCTCCGGGTCTCAGGCCCAGCCTGGCCAGAGCCCGCCTGCGCCAGAAAAAATGCAGCCCGAAGCTGAGCAGGGTGTCTGCCAGGTCATATTGAAGGGCGATGGCGTCAAAATGGCCCCGGATAAGCCGGCGTTTTTCCGAGGCTGCAACCTTTCTGTATCCATATGAGACTTTTTTGTTGTCCATGCAGCTTCCGCATTTTCCTATAACTGCCGTCCCCAGTCCGTCTCAACAGCGTAGCGCATGCAGGTGGCGAACACCTGATAGCTGAACTCGGGGCAGGATATGTTCTGTCCGGCCAGGATGGCCGATGTCCTGGAATTTTCAAAGATTCTTCTGTCCTGCATGTAGGGACCGTAATACCGGATGTAGCTGTCGAACAGGAGTTCAAGGCCGTTTCTGGGCTGCTTTAAAAATTCATCCGGCTCCACAGCGCGGACGCCCTCCAGCTGAAAAAAACGCCGGGTATAATCTGCAAGCCTGCTGATGGTGGTGCTTCGGGGATTGACGATGTGGAACACCCCCCCTTCCGGGCATCCCCGGCGTATGGCCATGAATGCCTCCACGAAATGGTCCACTGGAATCAGGTTCAGACCGCATTCATCAGAGCTCTGTATGCGCACAGGCAGGTGCAGGACCCCGTTTCCGCCGAGGAGCACTTGCATATCCCGGGCCTTTTTCCCCCCGTTCTCCAGAATGTCTCTGGTGTAGAGCTTCTGAAAAAAGTGCAGGGTGCGGATGGGGTAATAAAGGGCTTTGAACAGGGTCGTTCTGCCGGTTGTTGAGTTTCCGTAGACAATGGAGGGCCGGTAAACGTAAAGGGTTATCCTGTTCACAGCGCAGTGTTCCGCTGCTATTTTCTCCGCCCTGAATTTGGTTTCCTCGTAAACATTGTGAAACTCCCGGACCTGCCCGAAATCCTCGGCACACAGGCCTCTTGATTTGCCGGCCACATAGGCGGTGCTGACCAGGTGAAGAGCCCGGCACGGACTTTCCCGGACCACATCCAGCAGATTTTCCAGGCCGAGGATGTTGGTTCTTTCCACCTGCTCCCGCCTGTCGGGGGAAAAAGAAGTGTCAGAGGCGCAGTGTACGGTTTCATCCGTCTCCCGGGACACCACTCGCGCGTCCCGGGGATCCAGGCCCAGGCCGGGCCGGTTCAGATCACCCTGCAGTATCTTCAGGTCCATGCGCTGGTCTTTTCTGATGCCGAACCAGTTCAGGAGCTGCTCCATCCTCTGGGATGCACTGCTGTTGCTGCGCCCCCTGGCCAGGACAAGAACGCGGTGTCCCCGGGACAGAAGATCAACGGCAACATGGCTGCCTAGAAAACCAGTGCCTCCGGTGACCAGAAAGGTCTGCTGCTTGCGCGTTTGAACCATCATGGCGGCCCGCAGATTCCAGTCTTTAGAGTTTCAGGTGTACAAAAAGGCTTCTTTTCGTGCACAGCCCTGGGAAAAAATATATTTCAGCCATTTGACCCCTTTTGTACTGGCGCTCAAGTTGTCCAGGTAAGGTTCAAACTCCTTCAGGGCCTTGCGGATCTTTTCCTTTTCCAGGGGGTCCTGGTGGTCGATATAGTAATCATACTCAAGTATCGCCCGCTTGCCCAGGTCCAGCGGAGTCAAAAAACCGTAGTCGTTTTCTATTCCGTATTTGTCGGCAATACGCCCCAGCTGGCCGCAGATCTGCTTTATCACTTGCACCCTGTCCAGGGGCACATAGACCAGAAAGGCGAACATGTGTTTGCGCCGGGACATGCGGGCGCTGATAATGCGGAACATGTTCAGCCAGACCATGTCGGTCATTTGGGGCCTTGCATAGAGTTGTGCATAAAAATCCTGCAGGTCCTCATCCACTGCCTGGGCGGCGGTTTCCGGGGACGGCCTGAGCACGGCCTCCAGCAGGGAATACATCTCCGGGCGCAAAAGGATTGCGTAGGGAGGCTGATCGGTGTGCATGCCCGATACAAGGTCCAGCCACTCATCGTCGCCCAGTCTGGGCAGGCCTAGCATGAGCATTCTGAACAGCTTTGAATCAATCACGAATTCGCGCATGGACCTGACCGCTTCCCGGGCGAAGCGGTCCCCGACCATGAACACCACGTAGCGCAGACCCAGTGCATGGGTCAGGCCATAGCGCACCTTGTCTGCAAGTTCTGCCGAAGGGGACATGAACGTGGACAGATAATGGCCGCCCAGCACTCCTAAGGCCAGCCCGATCCGTCTTGTGCTCAGTTCCCGGGCGAAAAGGACGGCCTCCTCAAAATCGTCAAAAGGCACCATCAACCCTTCCTCGTCTTCAGTGGAGGGGTGCAGGCGCACATGGGCCAGGGTGCAGATGCCCGGAGCAGGAGTCAGCTTGTGCTCAAAGCAGAAGGCATTGGCGGCTAGGGGGTCGTTGAGCCGGAAAAAATCACCCCTGGAATCAATAAATTCCATGTCCACGAAGGTGTCCGCGTTGACTCCGTAAGCGTTGGACCAGGTGGAAAAAAGTCCTGTGCAGACAATGTTTCCGCAGACAGTAGCAGCCGGCTCCGCAGTATTGGCCCGAAGCCCGTGCCTGACCGCTTCCTTCTGGAGTTCAAAGGAAGTCACGCCCGGCTCCACCCGGGCGGTCCAGTTTTCACGATCGATTTCAATACCCTTCATCCTGTTCATATCCATGACCAGGCCGTCGGAAAACACGAACCCGAACACACTGCCCCCGTTGCCCCGGACGACATAAGGCAGATTCCGGGTATTGGCGAAGCGGACCAGAGCCGCCACTTCCTCCCTGGACTTGGGGAGGGCTACGTAGCGCGGGGTGCGCATCCCGGCCAGGGGAAAAGGGTCGTCGGCATAGGTCAGCAGGACAGCCGGGTCATTGGAAGCCCACTTATCTCCCACTATCCGGCGCATTGCCTCAAGATCGGGATCGGATGCGGCCTGTACCGGCTGGTTGCCCTGCTCCAGCCATTGCCGGACATGAGTTTTCAGGGCCCTCATCACCTCAACCGGACGCATCCCGGTGACGAAATGGCACTGCTTGTCGCAGATACCGCACAAATCGCAGGAACCGGCAATCTCAACCAGGCCCCGGGTTATGGGAACCAGCCCCCTGCAAAGGGCATGATAAATGTCCATCCTGCCCTGGGGGAAATGGCTGACATATTGATTTTCCTCACCGGACCGGCAGAGTCCGGTGCCCAGATAATCGATTTTGCACATGGCATAGTGCCGGCATTGTCCGGCGGTTTGTCTCGCCTGCTCTGAAAACATGCCTTCCTCCCGTTTGCAGTACTGAAACATGGTGGATTATTGCAAAGCTGCCTTGGCGTACCCGGGTAAACAGCCGGGGATATAATGTTTGAAAATTTCAGTGGCGCCATATCCCGTATGCAGTCCGTTCAGGATACATTAAGAGTTTGAATCAACTAAATCAATCAGCTGAAGAGCAAAATTGGCCGGCAGGGATCCCCCTTCCACGGCAAACCCCGAGGAACCAGGAATCTTTGATGCCGGGCGCTGTCCAGGTCCTGTATTGCTGTATGATGAAACAGCCATTACCCGGGTTGATTAAATCGTTGCAATTTGGCTGGGGATTTGTTTAAGCTGGCCATACTCAAGGAGGACGTATTCATTATAGATCATGCCCTGGACCCGGGAGTGAGTTATATTGATATATCACTTGGATGCGGCAGGAACAGTCAGCCAGGAGAGCCTGATGATAAATGAACGACGCAGATCACAGAGGATTTCAGTCTGTCTGAAGGTTGATCTCATGCTGACCGGAAGAAGCGGGGAGACTTTCGCCGGGCCGGTCAATGCCGAGCTTGATACGTTTTCCATGCACGGCGGAAGTGTTGTGCTGCCGAGTATAAAGGCTGACGGGATGCACTTGTTTTACAGCTGCAGTGACCTGGAGAACTGCTGCCTCATGCTGCGCTTTGAGGACGGCTCAGGCCAAAGCCATACTATTTCCTGCAGGCCTGCCTGGTTCGATAAGGAATTGGATGAGGTTCCGGCCTATTATAAGATGGGATTCGAGTTTTTCAGGACCCGGGACCGCGACAATATCAGGCTGCTGCAGGGGATGGCAGGGGGGAGTTCCGGAAAAAACCTGTTCAGGATCATTGGCGATCTTTTCAGGAGAAGTTGATCCAGAACGTGTCCCGCAGAAATGGAGAGTGCCGTTTCGGCGTCCATGAGAACTCCACCCTTACTTTACAGCCGTGAGAATGCCGGGCCTGAAACTATGTCCCGGAAAAAGAGAAAACCGTGGATATCGAGATTGTAGTTTCAGGACCTGATCAGGCTGTTTTTGCGCTTTGCTCCATGCTCAGGTCTTTGAATCCCCTCCTTGAGCATGAAAGGAACGGAATAATGAAAATGTCGGTTTATTCAGAGCCAGGGACCCTTGATGATGATTTGACAGTCATTTCCGGGCTGGCCGGTGAAGTGGAGAAAACCTTTGACCTGACGGAAAAGCTTGATTTTCGCGTCAGGAACCTGGCCTTCTGTGAACCCCCTCCGTCCGGGAGGCAGGTTTCCTGTCAGCCGGTTCCAGAGCTGATTATCCGGCCGGATGGTCCAGTTGCCAGGCAACAGAAACATCCCGGGACAATAATTCTTGATGCGGAACAGGCCTTTGGTTCGGGCAGACATCCTACAACTATTCTGTGTTTAAAGGCTCTGTCCGGGCTGGCACTGAACTGGAGCAGATTCAGGGAAAGCAGGGTGCTGGACTTCGGATGCGGTACAGGCCTTCTGGCCATTGCGGCCCTGAAGCTCGGAGCTCCCCGGGCGGTGGGAGTGGATATTGATGATGACGCCATCCAGGAGGCGGAAAAAAACCGGGTCATCAACAGCCTGACCCATCGATTCAGGGTTATTCAGGGGTCCTGGGAAAAGTTACATGAAAAGTATGATTTGATTCTTCTTAACCTTGTCTCCTCTTTACTTTTAAGGGCGGGCAGGATGATCCCTGCTCATCTCAGGGAAAAGGGAAGGGTAGTGATCTCGGGATTCAGCGCCCAACAAACTGAGATTATGCAGGATTTCTTCATCCCCATGGGATTTGAAACCCTGGAAAAAATGACCAGGGAGGGATGGGGATGCCTTGTTTTCAAAAAATACGGCTCTGATCCCCCATGCTGAATCCAGTTCCTCGTGAAATTTTCCATGCCATGCGTGTTTTTGGTAATTAAACCCACTTTTACCCATTTCATGCATGGCATGTTCTGGGTAATTAGAGCATGGCGTTACGGTAAAGCTGAGACAGGATGAGCATCTGGCTCCAGGCTGAATGAAGGCTGTTTTTTTCTGCATGATTTCCATGTCACCTGACCAGAAATGCCGGCCATAGGACATGGGCACAAGTCCATGTAAGGCAATACCCGGAAAGGATCATGTTGACGTCATGCTGAAAAAAAAATACTATAATAATAGGATTTATTTTCATATTTTATATAACATGTAACAAGGGAATGGATAGACATGAAGACCATACAGAAGACTGTTCTCCTGGCTTGCATACTTTTTCTTCTTGCAGGCTTCTGGGGAGCAAAAGACATTGAGGCTTCAGACAACGAGGTTGTGCCTGTGGATGCTGCAGGACTGGAGAAACTGATTGAATCAGATATATGTCCCCTGATAATTACCTTTGTCACGGCCCGATGCCGCGCCTGCCGTGAAGAAATGCCGGTTTATCAGGAAATGTATGAGCAGTACAAAGAGAAGGGCCTGGAGATCTACATGGTCAGCATCGACTTTGCATATCCCCAGCATATACAGAATCTTGTCGACCGTTTGAATCTCACCTATCCCGTGTTCTGGGGCGGAGACGAGGTCATGCATGCCTATGATATCTCGCTGGTTCCCTACAAAAAGCTGGCAATGAACGGCGAAGTTGTAGAAACAGCAGTAGGGGGATGGTCTGCCCGGGAAATCGAGCAGAAAGTGCTGGAGCTTATTGAGGCCTGCCAACAGTAAAGCCGGCCGGGACCGGCTGAAGGAGTACACATGGAAAAGAGCGGCTACAAGACTCCATATTTACTGCTTATTTTCTTTCTCATTGTTCTGGTCGTCGGAATCAACATTGGAGAAGTTGAGGTGGTCCTGGAGAAGGCCATCAGCATTTGTCTCAGCTGTATAGGTATCCAATGATGCTGGACCTGCGACGCTGGATTCAAATAGTGGCCACGGTTCTCAGTAATGCCTGGCTGCTCTTTCCTTTCACCGGAACCATATATCAGGGCAAGCTTAAAAGCTTCTGCGTTCCAGGGCTGAACTGCTACTCCTGCCCGGCTGCGGTGGGCTCCTGTCCCCTGGGAGCCCTTCAGACCTTTATGGCCAACATCAGGCCTTCTCTGGCAGTGGGCAATTTTCATATCGGATTCTATGTCATCGGCTTCCTTGGTCTCATCGGCAGCCTGGTGGGCCGTATGCCCTGCGCCTGGGTCTGCCCCTTCGGCTTCATGCAGGAACTGATTCACAAGATTCCATCCCCTAAAATCGAAATACCCAGGATTCTTGCATGGCTGAAATACGCGATGCTTGTATTTCTTGTGATCCTGCTGCCCCTTCTGGTGGTTGATCTGTTCGGCTACGGAGAAAACTGGTTCTGCAAATACGTCTGTCCCGCGGGCACCCTTCAGGCCGGCATACCCATGATTATTCTACAGCCGCCGCTGCGGGGAATTCTGGGTACTCTTTTTGCGGTAAAGCTGATCATCCTCGTTGTTCTCCTTGTATCCATGGTTTTCATAAGGCGGCCGTTCTGCCGGACCCTCTGTCCGCTGGGAGCCATTTACTCGCTGTTTAACAAGGTGAGCGTGTTCAGGATGGTCCATCATCCTGACAACTGCGTCCTGTGCAAGCAGTGCTACAGGAATTGTCCCATGGGAGTCCGTTTCTACGAAGGGGCCAACCAGAAGGACTGCATCCGCTGCCTGCAGTGCCTCCGCAAATCATGCAAATACGGGGCCATCAGCTATGAAGTGGCAGGTGCGCTCCCTGTAGAAAAAAAGCAGCCTGTGAAGGAGTCCTGATGCCCTGGCCTTTCTGCATGCAGGACTTGCGAACGGTTAAGTATTCAAGAAGTACGCTTCTGCCGGATGAACCAGAATTCCTGTCAGGGTTTTGGGCTTGACAGTTGCGGACTTAGCATTTAGGAAATTTTTCTGCCCGGAAAACAGTGGATCAGGGCCACTAGCTCAATTGGCAGAGCAGCGGACTCTTAATCCGGAGGTTCAAGGTTCGATTCCTTGGTGGCCCACCACAAAATTAAGGTCTTACAGATTTTTCCCTGCATCCTTTTTTCTTGGGCTCTTGGACGTTTGCTGTGGAATTATAATGGCATTCCGGATAAAGCTCTTTATTTTCAACTGAATGTAAAATCCACGCGTCGTGTCGAGGAATTCCATACCCTGTTCATTACCAGGTGGCGGGGAGCCTATCCTAAAGAACCCCCCATGTGAAATTCAGCAAATTTTTGGACCCGTCATGTCAACTGCTGAAAGTCATCCCCCTCTTAAGATGAACTTCCCATCCGATAGTGACATACAGCTCCTGTATTGAGGCTTATTAAAGCCTGGCTGCTACGATGGCAGGAGGGACCTTTTGCAGAATTCCATGACACTCTGCTCGTCGGGCTGAAACTGCTTCTTGCTCATGATTTTCATGTACAGGAACTCGTTGATCAGGGATAATAATATAAGGGTCATATGGTCCACAGGCTGTGCCTCAAACTCACCCTTGGCATTGCCTGCTTCCAGACAATCCCGGATATAGGATGAAACTATCTCCTGCTGCTTTTGCTGAATATCCCGGCAAGCATGTTTTTTAGAAACGAGCTTGCTCGGGCAGTTGGACATTATCAGCTTGAAATCAGGGGAATCGGTTTCACCTATGTGCATGTGCAGCCTAATGAGGCTGGCAATCTTTTCAAATTCCGTTTTGGTATTCCCGGGAAGGCTGTGGATCTGGCGGACATACTCCTGAAAGGCCTCCTGAATGATTGTCGTAAAGATTTCCTCTTTACCCTGGAAATGATAATAAAGCAGAGGCTCAGTGACCCTGGCTTCTTTGGCGATTTGCAGGGTAGTTGAATTATTATAACCTTGGGAGGAAAACAGGTTTGCTGCAGCTTTCAGAATATCTTGTTTCTTGTTTTTGGCCATTTTTGTTTCCGCTGAAAGGTTAAGCCCCCACAGAAGTAAGGGCAGGTTTTTGTTATCTCCGGGGCATTTTGATTTCACGCTTCTTCCAGAGCTCCATTTCCTGCATCTTTTTGCGTCTGTTCCGGGCCAGGGCTTTGGCCACCAGGGAAGCGTTCTTCTTGTAGCCCCACTTGCTTTTGTATTCTTCCTGAGTCAAATCATGCTTGGCCAGATGTTTCTTGGTCAGCACCCTGAAGGACCTGCCGCACTCCAGACAGACAATGCTTTTTTCCCGGATAGCCCTGACTGGATCAACAGGGGCTTTCTGGTCTTCTTTTTGCTGAACTTCAGCTGTCCGGGATACCTCTTGTATTCCAGAAGCCAGGGTCTTTATCATGGAATTGATCTCTTCTTCGGTCATATTCCGCACGGCAGCCTGGGCCTTTACGATCTCCAAAGCTTCTTTTACTTGGTCTTCCATCCCTTTTTCTCTCCCTGATATGGTTTATCAGTGTTATGCAGTTGCTCGTTGTTTATAATATCAAATGGAAATCTCATCAAAATGATCCGACCACCTTGGCCCTTTATTACAACTAAATAGTTTTCATCCGGAAACGGTTCTTTTTCCTTTTGGCTGCGTCAATCTGCACAATTCTTCGTCAACGTATCAAGATACGCCTCCTCATAACTGCTTGATTTACTTGCTAAAAGAGAAAAATCCTCGTTTCCGGAAAGATAACCGATAGCTTCAGCATCCGGAAATAAAGAATTTCCGGATGGAAACTAAATAGACTAACCATAATTTCTGAAATTTCAAGTAGTGCATAAAAACCTGCCAAAAATTTAAATTATCCAGACCGGATATTTTCTCCCGGGCTTTTCCCGGCCTGGGCCGCTTTATTCCCAAAAAAGGATGGGGATGGCGCAATACATTTAAAAACCGCGTACAGTGCAAAAACAGTCTGGGAAATACATGTTAATACGGGCAGGTTTGTGGAGTCTGGAATCGAACGGGGTGTTGTTGTGACAAACAGCCAGGTCAGTCTGACTGAAAGGTGATTGTGCACTTCAGTTTCAAACAGTGATCTGTGGAAGGAAACCCCAAAGACAAAGCCCCCCGCATCCGGAGGGCTTTGTACTGCAGGAGGCTGGTGTTACGGGGAATGTTACATGGGTATATCTAGAATCCCGGCTCTTCCCCGGGTTTTCTGTATTCTTCGGCTTCAGGCGGTTCATATCCCTCAGGTGGCTGATAGCCTTCAGGAGAGTCTTGTCCCGGTGCTCTGGGCTCACCCGGTCCTCTGGGCTCACCTGGCATCCCTGGCTGTTCAGTGCCTGGTCGGTGCGGCTCACCCCGGGGTTTTCTGTATTCTTCGCCTTCAGGTGGCTTATATTCCTCAGGTGGCTGATAGCCTTCAGGAGAGCCTTGTCCCGGTGCTCTGGGCTCACCTGGCGCCCCTGGCTGTTCAGTGCCTGGTGCTCCCGGCTCATCAGCCTGATACCCCTGCTGGGCATGAGCCTGTATCCCCAGCCCCAAAACAAACAAAAGGGCAAGCATCACACTTAAGTGTCTGACACCTTTTTTTCCTGACATCAAATCAATCCTCCTTGACTAAAGATTCAACATACAGCCTGCACGATCGCTGATTTTATTTCGGGAAATATCCAGCAAGTCACATGCCAGGCGGCAAGATGTGCTTTGCGGCAGGTGTACTCCTGGATTCCGGCAGCTGATTCATTGATTTCCGGATACCATTTTAAGGGACCAACGCTGGCACATGAGCAATTATGAAACAGCTGTTCTGGAACATGGCCTTCTGGCAGCCTTTTTTCATCAGTATAGAGCCAGCCTGACAAGAAACCGGCAGGCAAAAGGGGTTGGTTGTCAGGATTTCAGGAATAAGCCTAAAAAGCCTGACCAGTTAACCTTATTCCATTTAACCGGGGGATCTGATTTCACTGGATACATCCGCATTCTGCTTGACAAACAAAAAAGTGCAGCATATTTTGAGTCAAAAGTAATCATGAGGTGAATCATGCAGCAGATCACAATCCGGGGCATCGATCCTGAAATTGAGCAGGAAATCCGCCGCATGGCCAATGAAAGTCAAAAATCCATCAA
>SL_5KL_010_SEDDRAFT_10000706_pt1 | contig 21252 bp, 23 predicted proteins | sample SodLakKL_010_SED_FD_9118 | JGI IMG/M metagenome (IMG submission 9118)
AAGAATTTCTATTATGATCTTCATTACGCCGACAAGCTGAACGCAAGTCCCACCGGGCATGGATTCAGGAGCGCCATGTGGGGCGGCGATTCGATCGCCATGAAACCCACCCCGTCTTTGGGTCACGGCTTCATAAAGCCCGGCGACAGGTCTCTGTCAGAGCTCATAGGGTCGATCGATCGTGGCATCATCATCGTCGGTGTGCTTGGAGCCCACAGTGGCAACATCCCCAATGGTGATTTTTCGATGGGCCTCAGCCCGGGACTATATGTGGAAAAGGGAGAGATAGTGGGTAATGTAAGGGACGCCATGGTAGCTGGCAACATCTATGAGGTGATGAAGAATGTGCTGGCGATCGAAGATACCATCTACCCGGCAATAAGGGGAACCTTCCCGGCTATGTTGTTCGACAGCGTGAGTGTAGCCACTAAGTCATAAGCGGTAAGCTTTCAAGGTGTGGAATGCAAGGGATTATACAATCGCCCGGACCGTGTGGTGAGGACAGTCTTGGTCTGTTGTTAAACCACGCCAGCACCCCTCCGTAGCCAGCCTCTCGGCAGCCATCCTTGACGCAGCCGACACGCCTGTTTGCAGACCGGTCCATTTCAGTGTATGCTTGATCAACTAGTCTGGTCTCAGGTTGTCACAAGCTTCTTACAATCTCCACAGATTCGTACCAGGTATTGGATGGCCCGGACTGTGGCTACTATCTGATAAATGGAGGTCATCCTATGATCCTCGAGGACAAGTCGATACAGTGTTGCGTATGTGGAACTACCTTTACCTTTACTGCAGGGGAGCGAAGGTTCTATGCGTCCAAAGGCCTGACCAATGACCCCGGGCGTTGCCCTAAGTGTCGAAAGGAAAGGAAACAACAGAATCGCGGCCTCTCCGGTAGCTGGTCTAGCTACGCCGACAGGGCAAAGCTCAGCAGAGAATTCCAGTAAGGGTGCGCGGCGGTCAACCCTCCGTACGTGTTTCGCCTGCCCCACTGCCAGACACTAAGACCCTAAATATGTCTTTCCATCGTATACAGATGGGTTCTCCATTTTGAGGCCATAATCTGTAACTCCAGGTTATCGCCCGCTTCCGGGGACACCGTACCGATCAGGCCTGGCTACTCGTCTACCCGAGGAGTAAGCGATCGGCTCTTTGTGAAGCTACGTACATTGTGATATAATCAGAGCTAATGGGAGGCGGTCAGGTAAGGGAAGGGCCGAATCTCCACCGGCTAATCAGCACAACCCCGGATCTCTGGCGACCCCTTAGCAGGTCTTCCTCAACGAAGGCGAATACCTATGGCTGGAGGACGAAGCATCAACGTGGATAGCGACGGGATATTGGTTGAAGGCCTGCTCACCGATCGAGCCGGAGTTGAAGGTGTCAGCGCCCTATTCGAGCGAGTTCAAGAGAAAGAAGAAGTCGACGATTTCCTGCCCGACGAAGCCGACGGGAGCAAGCCTCAGCCGGTGCCAGGGGACTATGAGGCAATCGACGACTCAACCCGTATGTACCTTCAGGAACTGGGCAGGGTCCCGCTGCTTACAGCTCACGAGGAAAAGGCGCTATCACGCAAGATAGAACTGGGTAGACACGTAGAAAAGCTTAAGGATAATCACGTCAGACAGTACCACAAGCCCCCCTCTGCAGTTGACATTGTCATTGAGGTGATCTCCCCTCTGTCCGATGCATACTCGGTCGTTCAGATTATCGAAGAGCACGTCGGCATTGGTCATTCCGGCAATGTCGTAGAGACGATCAGTAATCCCGACTTCCGCTCTGCCATCGATATCGTTATAGCCCCCTCGTTAATAGCTGCAAGCGCCAGCGGGATAGATACAGGCACCACTGAGGCCGAAGAGTCCCTGGTGGCTCTCTCAGTTAACAGCCAGCTTCTGTCCCCGCGATTGCTGGAGTTCCTGGCTGGACATGGAACTTCATGGTTAGAACTAGGGGCTCTGCTTGCTAACAAGATGTTCCTATCTCAACTCGATTCTCACAGCAGTGAGTTCAGTGCTTATTTTGAAGAGGTGAGAACCGAAGCGGAAGCGGCAGAAAAGCACCTCACCGAGGCAAACTTGCGCCTCGTGGTCAGCATAGCTAAGAAGCATATCGCACGTGGTACTCCCTTCCTTGATCTTATCCAGGAGGGGAACATCGGCCTCATGCGGGCTATAGATAAGTTTCAGTATAGAAGAGGCTACAAGTTCAGTACCTACGCCACCTGGTGGATCAGGCAGGGCATAAGTCGATCTATAGCTGACCAATCGCGCACCATTCGTATTCCGGTACACATGGTGGAAACAATGAACAAGCTATCACGCACAACGCGGCAGTTGGTTCAGGAACTCGGACGCGAACCGAGCCACGAAGAAATCGGCGGCCGCCTGGATATGTCCCCGGAGAAGGTAGAGGAGTGCATGGCTTTGTTCTCCCATCAGCCGCTGTCGCTAGACACCCCCATCGGCGAGGACGCCGACAGACGTCTGGGCGACTTCGTTGAAGATCGCTCCAGTCTGGCACCAACTGAAGCCACTTCACAGCAGCTGCTCAAGGAACAGATGGACAGAGTGCTCAGTGAACTCACCGAACGAGAGAAGAAGGTGCTGCAGCTTAGATTCGGACTGAGAGACGGATGTCCTCGAACTCTGGAAGAGGTGGGCAGAGAGTTCAATGTGACTCGAGAAAGAATACGACAGATCGAAGGCAAGGCTCTGCGCAGGTTACGTCATCCCTCCCGCAGTCGAAAACTCAAGGGATACCTGGAGTGATTCGCTGGATGGTATGTCAAGCATAATACTATAGGCTCTGCTTCTCTGCCGCTCGTCGAGGAGACTACCCCAGACTATCCTCCCGCCGGAGTACAGCCCGGCCCATGAAACTGCATTGCCTTCACAGCAATGCACGTTCAGATATCAGGATCACCTTGTCCGATTCGCCCTTGGCGCCTGACGGCATCATCAAGTGGCACAACCTCCACCCAAGCCGAGCCTCCCGATTCAGAGTTGACTCTGGCTCAGGGATTTCCCTGGACGCAAAGAATCCCAGTCCCTTCTGCGCCAGAGTAATCGTCTTGTATTCGTACCTCTGCGTGCCTGACTCCATCGGCACCCCTCCTTGTTCAGCGGCCGATGTTACCTCAAGCCCACGCCCACAACCGGTGCAGAACGCAGCGCCCTCTGGTGACTCCTTCCCACAAGTGCTACAGAACGGCACGGCTTAACCTCCTATGCTGTTGATTCGACAGATAAGATACACCGGTACAGATGCTCTGTCAATGCATCCGCCAATGGAGTCAGGTGCTGTTCGCCAACCCGTGATCGTGTGAAAAGCAGGCGGTAACGTGAATATGCCGGCAGACGCCTATCTCGACATCGAGACCACCGGCCTCTCCTGCGAGTGTGCCGGTATCACGGCTATGGGGATCTACCTGGTCCGCGGCGTCGATGACAGGCTCGTGCAACTGCTCGGCATGGATGTGACCGCCGGAAATCTCCTCGAGTCCCTGGCCGGGGTGCAGGCTATCTACACCTACAACGGCAGCGTTATTACTCTTTCGGGAGGAAGGACTCGATTCAGTTGCATTGCGCCGAGCATAAGGATTCCGTTCCGCAGTTGCCTGGAGGGAGACAGACTCTCTGCCAGCGACTCGTTCGTGGCGAATATGGCTCGTTGCTTGGCTTCATTTCTGTCGATCTTCCGCGTCATTCCTTCTAGCAAACGACCATAAGCCTCACACGCCGGATGACCAGTCTCTTCGGATTTTAGAATGGCTTTCACGGCCAACCGCCCACTTAGTGCGGCATTGTCCATACCTACACCACGGTACATGTCGACTAAACCGGCGGCATCGCCGGTCATCAGAATGTTTCCTGCGCCGGGGAAAACCACTCCCTTCACTTGTGAGTCGAAATTCTCCGTCCTTACTACTTCTCCCCGCAGTGAGAATCTCTCTTCAATATAGTTGAAGAAACGCTCTGCATACTCTAGAGGTTCCGGGTCGGCACCCGAACCGATCACCCATTGGTCGTCCTTCAGATACGCCCAGGCGAACATGAGGTTGGAGAACTCACGTTGGTAGAACATGTACAGCGTATTGGGATCCATGTTCGTCTCGCCTTTGAAGTAGAAGTTGATCGCCCCACTGGTGGCCTTTGCATAGAAGTCGTCCGGCCGCAGTTGCTTCCTTATCCACGAAGACAACCCGTCTGCAGCGACAAGGTAGCGGGTCTTTACTTCAAACTCGCTGTTCTGACCGGCACACTTGGCCGTTATGGATTGGCCGTCTTCATCAATCCCCGCCAATAGGACCTGATCACGGAATTCAACTCCGGCATTCACGGCAAGCGAGTTAAGCCAGCTATCGAACGTCGACCTCCAAAAGCTGAACATGCGCATCTTGCTTCTCATGACCTTGCCGGAAGGCGTCGTCATCTCTACCTTGGAGAGATCGTTGCTACATAGTGCTTCTCGAGGTATTTTCTCCCCGATCAGTTTGTCAAAATAGGAGAATTGTATCCCGGAGCATGGCTTGTCTCGCGGTGTCTTGTCTTTCTCAATGAGCAGTGTCTTCAGACCGTGTTTTGCAGCAACCTTTGCAGCTATAGAACCTGCTATCCCACCTCCGACTACGAGCACATCATATTCGTCCATATCGATCACTCCCTCAACTCATGATTCTCGAGACTCCTCGGATTCATACGCGGCGGTGGGGACACCATACCGATATCAGGAACCCCTGGCGATTCCCGATATACTACACGAATTTGGCCTGCCAGACCAGATGGCCTGCCTGCCCAATATACTCACCTGGTTCGTTTCAACATCGAGAAGCATGAAGATCAGATAACCCCGAGTCAGCTCGACGGCATCTCTTTGTGGTGCCCGGACAAGTGTCTTCAGTACAAGGATGGACCCTGTATATCGCCGGGAGTGGATTGCCGGTTGGCCGCGGTGGATGCAGACCGGCAACCCACACCGAGTAGTTAGGTGCACTTTCACTCAGATCGTTCAGTCCGAGCACAGGCAGGCGTTGATGCTACTAGGCTGTCTGATATGACATATAATGGAACATCAACCGGCATGCCCCGGTCGACACCCGGGAGCGTGATAGAGCCGTGTCCGCGGGTTTGACAGCGTAGAGGGGGGATGGTGTAGTATTAACCAGGGTCTGGAATGACCCGGATTCTACTCGGGAGGAAGGCAGTGCTCACGGATATTCAACTGGTTCGGGACCTGGTTATCATTGTCTCCGGGATTGTCGTTACCGTGGCAGCCATTATCGTGGCCGTTACGATGACATCGATCTACCGCAAGGCCAATGATATCCTGAAGTCTACAAAGGCAGCCGCGGTGAGGCTTGAAGCGCTGGCTATCATTGCCGGTGATGAGTTGTGTAAGCCGATGCTTGAGGTAGCTGGGTTCATGCAGGGCATAGCCGTGGGGATTCGCGAGATAGGCAAGCTATTCAAGAAAGGAGAATGAGATGTCGAAGGACAACAATGGATCTGGATTTGGCAAAGGGTTACTGGTAGGCGCCGCTATCGGTCTGGTGATTGGCATCCTCTATGCCCCAAAATCCGGAGCTGAGACGCGAGCGCAGCTAAAGCAGAAAGCAACGGAGGCGCAAGCCAAAGCAGACGAACTCATAGGGGAAGCCAAAGAGAGAGCAAAGAGAATCATCGAAGAGGCAAAGAGGACGGCAGCAGAAACCAAGGAACGAGCATAGGACGGCGGGTACCGCCTAACAGGCTCGATGATCGGCTTCTGCCGGTTCATCAGTTCCCTCAAGCGAGTGCAGACGGCGACCATCGGCTCATCTCCCCTGATCATCTCCGGCAGGATCGCCGTCTTCTCCCCGGTGGAGCCGATCTTCCTGTTCGGGAAACAGATTCCTTTTCCGTAGCCTGACTATGCCTTATCCACCCCTCCAGCCAGGACCGGAAGTGTTCAGCTTCTGTTCCCGATATGCCTGCTTCCCTGTTCAGCAGGCAGGGACTGAACACTGCTGCGGATCGTGCGATTACGGATGCTCCGGTGATGGACATTGACAGTTCTCACCGATTACCCTATCGTACTGATATCAGGACAGTTTCTGGCAAGAGGTTGCTCGATTCAGTTCTGCAGAGATTGGGCCACTCGTATTAGGCGGCATGAAGAGTTCTGTGAGTTGTCGGTCACTGGCTGTACCCGGCCGGCTGGCTGTTAGACGATGAAGCGTTCGACAGTTTCATCCTCGGGTAAGTGGAGACCTGAGCAGATGGCCGGGAGCTTTGACGCCTATCTCGACATCGAAACCACCGGCCTATCGTGCGAGCATGCCACTATCACGGTGATCGGGATCTACCTGGTCGACGGCGTCGATGACAGGCTCGTGCAACTGGTCGGCATGGATGTGACCGCCGGAAATCTCCTCAAGTCCCTGGCCAGGGTGAAGGAGATCTACACCTACAACGGCAGCCGCTTCGACCTCCCATTCATCTACAGCTCGCTGGATGTCGACCTGGAGCGGCTCTTCAGTCATCACGATTTGATGTTCGACTGCTGGCGAAGCAATCTCTACGGCGGTTTCAAGGCAGTTGAGCAGAAACTGGGCATCCCCCGGCAGCTTCAGGGCATCAACGGATGGGACGCTGTACGGCTGTGGTGGAGATACCTGGATGGTGGCGATCTGGAGGCCCTGGCTACGTTGCTTGAGTACAACCGGGAAGACGTTGTGAATCTCAAAGTGCTGCGGGAGAGGCTCCGATGACACTGCAGGTTGAAGCCGAGAACCCATACATACTGCCTTCTGCAATGTTCTCGCGGATTCTCAATCCGGTGCTGGCAGAGGCCTCCCGGCTAACACGTCGCGGAATCTGAAGTACCTCATCGGTTCGTCCATATCAATGACATCGTGAGTGCTGACCGCGTATTCGCATGCAGGTTAGTGCTCGATCCCTCTTATCTGCCCGCTGCGATCGATCCAGTCAAGTATCCTGACAATCCAGACCGACGAAGAGTGGAAGTAGCGGGCCATATAGCCGACCTGCGTGTCCTGATACAGCAGGGGCCTGATGAGGAGGAAGGATCTCCCGCACCGGGGCCACGTTAACAGATGTACCTTCCCGTTCAACTGTCGGGGGATTGAGCATTCCTGGCAGTTGTGGCGAGGGGCGCGAGTATCTACCACTAGAGGTCCCGCAGTCCAGCAAACCTATGGCAAGTCTGTGGCCGAACCGGATTGACTGTCTGTCGTGGCAGGTGCATAGCAGTCTGGCCGCCTGGCACCCAACAATGCTCGGAGTTGTTCAGCTCGGCGTTAACGGCGGATAACGCTGCTAACAGGTCCCTCATTCTTGTGCATACCACACATGCCGGTCTGTTGACAGGCGTTTCCCTACTGATACAATAAGACCTGGAGGCTCCCTGAGATGAAAAGAGTTAGCGCCTATCTGATTGTGGTAGCATTGATCGCGGGGATGATGGGATGTGGCCCTGCTCCTGGTTTTGACCTGGAGATACGGGATTGGTATGGCCTGGATGCCGTCAGACACAATCTTGCCGGCCGCCACCGTCTGATGAACGACCTCGATTCGACAAGTCCCGGCTATAACGAACTGGCAAGCCCGTCGGCCAATCAGGGCAGGGGATGGCTGCCAATAGGGGATACTGATAAGCGGTTTAGCGGGCGTTTCAGCGGTAACGGTCATGAGATAAGAGATCTGTTTATCGACCGCCCTGGCGAAGGGCCCGTGGGGCTCTTCGGTGTTGTCCATCTGGGCGTAATCCACGGCGTCGGTGCATCAAATGCCACCGTGACTGGCTGTCATTGGGTGGGTAGTCTGGCCGGATATGTTCAGCGCGGCACCGTGAGCTACTCCTATTTCAGCGGCAACTTGACTGGCAATAACCAGATCGGCGGCCTGGTGGGACAGTGTGATCGAGGCATCATTGAGAACTCCTATGCCGCCGGCAACGTGACTGGCGACTTGTTTGTTGGCGGCCTTGTGGGAGTAAGTGGCGGCAACGTGACCAACTCAGTTTCGACGGCCAGCGTGTCTGGCGACGAGGGCGTTGGTGGCCTGGTGGGATACAACTCCGCGGGCACTGTAGACAACTCCCGCTCTGATGGCACGGTGGTCGGCAGGCTGAGCATTGGCGGCCTGGTAGGTGTTACTGAAAATGACGGCATCCTAACTAACTCAAGTTCGACAGCCACGGTCACCGGCTCTCAGATGGTTGGCGGTCTCGTGGGAAGCAATCTCAGGAGTAATGTGAGTAAGTGCGCCTCCACAGGCATCGTCACCGGCGAGCAAGCTATCGGCGGACTGGTGGGGTTCAACACCGGCGCTGTAGCAAAGGCCCAATCCACAAGCAGCGTAAGCGGTGATATCTCTCTTGGCGGACTGGTGGGAATCAACGCAGGCAACGTGACCAACACATATGCCAGTGGCCCCCTGTTCGGTGAGCGGTTCATTGGTGGCCTCGTGGGACGGAACGAAGGAGGCAGTATAGATAACTCCTATGCCGTCGGCAATGTGACTGCAAATCAGGATCCCGGTGGGCTTGTGGGGTTGAATGACGAAGGGACGGTAAGCGATTCCTTCTGGGATGTGCAGACCTCGGGAATGGACGCGAGCGACGGAGGCACAAGCAAGACCACGGCCGAGATGATGGATATCGCCACCTTCACGGACACGGCGACGGAAGGCCTGGATGAACCGTGGGACATGGCCGCGGTCGAGCCCGGCAAAACGGATGATGCGTACACCTGGAGCATAGTTGACGGCCAGACCTATCCCTTCCTGAGCTGGCAGTCTGTCCCCTAGCAGAGCTCGCAGCTGGATTACTGGTCGGAAGTCGCGACACGCGCATGGGCAGAACTGCACGATTGGGCGAAAGGTTCACGCTCCGCTGTCACACTACCCTTTCTGACAGAGAACTGCAATCCTGTGATGAGAGCGGGTTCGGAGTCGAGCCGACACAGGTCGGCATCGCGGTAATGCCGCACCTGTTCAACCCTGAGACTGGCGGAGAGGGTGGGATTCGAACCCACGGTCGCCAAAGGCGACACACGCTCTCCAGGCGTGCCTGTTCAGCCACTCCAGCACCTCTCCGTCGCCAACCCGGGCTATGTCAATGCCCAACCATCGGATGATCCCGGCAAACATCCGCTCGATGCGGAGAGGGTGGGATTCGAACCCACGAGGCATTGCTGCCTACCGCTTTTCGAGAGCGGCACCTTAAACCACTCGGACACCTCTCCCAGCATTACCCTGCCAATTATAACATGGAAGGGCCTGCTGTCCTCACGATGCTGGCGCTCCTCTTGCGTGTATTGTATGATTGCCCTGCATGTCCGATCCGGGAGCCGATATTGGTCTGGCTTAAGTTCGTTGTCTGTCTTGCCGTCATTCTGTTCGCCGGAACCAGACTTGCCCGTTACGGCGACCTGATTGCCGAGAGGACCGGGCTGGGCCGGATCTGGATAGGCCTGGTGCTTATCGCGTTTGTGACCACCATGCCTGAACTGGCCACCGGCGTGAGTTCGGTGGCACTGATCGGCTCGGCAGACCTGGCTCTGGGTACCCTGCTCGGAAGCTGTTGCTTCAACCTCCTCATCCTGGCCGTTCTGGATGTGGTAAACCGTCGCACACCGGTCTTGACGGTGGCCAGCCTAAGGCACATCGCGGCGGCCGGTTGGGGGGCACTGTTCATCGCCATCGTAGGTGCCGCCATAATCGCCGCCGATAGGTTGCCCTGGTTGTCTGCCGGCTGGGTGGGACTCCCGAGCATACTCATCATGGTGCTGTATCTGCTGCTGATGTGGCGGATGTCCCGCCGTGAGCGGGGTCATCAGTCGCCTGCAGTTCCTCATGACTCTCAGGTTCGTGATGGCTCTCAGGTTCGTGAAGCCCTCTCTTCAAGGGCCGTGGGCATGAGATTCGCGCTTGCTGCGGCGGTGGTGATAGCTGCGGGCATATGGCTGTCGTTTATCGGCGACGAGATAAGCGCCTCTACCGGTCTGGGCGGCACCTTCGTGGGCACCCTGTTTCTGGCGATGACCACCTCTGCACCGGAGATAGTGGTCGCCCTCACCGGCCTGCGGATCGGTGCGGTGGACCTGGCGGTGGCGGGTCTGCTGGGCGCCTGTATGCTGAACATGGCCATCATCCTCCCGGTCGACCTTGCTTATGGTCCGGGCTTGTTGTTCTCATCGGTATCCGGCGGCCACCTGGTCATTGTTCTGGTGGCACTGCTGATGAACGCGGTCGCCATGATCGGCCTCAGGTTTCGCCAGAGGACCAAGGTGTTCGGAGTATTCGCCTGGTACGCACCTGTCCTGGCCGCACTATACGCCTTCGGTGGCTATGCGCTGTTTGCATCGGTGACCGCTTTGTGATACATTGTTGGGGATTTGTGTCCGCTCCGACAGGAGACAAATGCCGCCCCTGTAGCTCAGAGGATAGAGCACTGGCCTCCGGAGCCAGGTGCAAGGGTTCGAGTCCCTTCAGGGGCAGTTTTGCGGTGATACTCAGTTTCTCATATGGCAGAACTCCTCGAGATAAGGTGGCATGGCAGGGGAGGGCTGGGCGCAGTGACCTCTGCCGAGTTGGTGGCCCGCGCTGCTATCAGCGAAGGCAAGTACGCTCAGTCGTTTCCCAGTTTCGGCCCCGAGAGAAGAGGAGCTCCTGTTATCGCCTTTCTGAGAGTTAGCGACGAGTTGATCAGGATCAGGACTTCCATCTACGAGCCTGACATCGCTGTTATCCTCGATCCGGGGCTGTTGCGCGCGGTTGATGTCACGTCAGGTCTTAAGGACAATGGCACGATCATCATCAACTCCAGGAAAAGCCCTGATGAACTCAAGTCGGAATTCGGCTTCGACTGGCCGGTGGCAGCCGTGGATGCCACTAAGATCGCCAGGGAGACCATCGGTCTGCCGATAACCAACACAGCCATGATCGGGGCATTGTTGAGGATCGTCGATGTCGTGAGCATCGGCTCTCTGAAGGCCCAGTTTGAAGAGCGGTTCGGGCTGCGGGCCAAAGGCAATGTCGAGGCCATGAAAAGGGCGTTCGATGCTACGGAGATAAAGGCATAGCAATGACAGATAAGCCGACCTGGAAGGATATGCACATCGGCAACATCATCACAGATCCCGGTAATGCGAGCTTCCGCAGAACCGGCGACTGGAGGACCGAGAAGCCGGTCCTGGATAAGGAGATGTGTGTAAGATGTGCCCTATGCTGGATCGACTGCCCCGATGGGGCCATAAGGCCCTGTGACGACGGATACTATGAGGCCGATCTCCACTACTGTAAAGGATGCGGAATATGCGCCAGGATATGCCCCGCGGGAGCGATATTGATGGAGGAGGAAGGGGAGCAATGAGCAAGAGAGTAGCGCTGGAAGCTTCACACGCCGTCGCCGAGGCAGCAAGAATGGCCAACGTGGATGTGATCTCCGCGTACCCGATAACACCCCAGACCCATATTCCAGAGCGCCTTGCCGAGATGGTGGCTGATGGCGAACTGAACGCCGCCTACATTCCCGTGGAGTCCGAGCACTCCGCTATGAGTGCCTGCCTTGGAGCCGCAGCGATAGGAGCCAGGACCTTCACTGCCACTGCCGGTCCCGGGCTGGAGTACATGCACAATGTCCTGTACGTAGCCCCTTCCATGCGCTTACCCGTGGTCATGACGGTGGCCAACCGTGCCCTATCTGCGCCGATAAGCATCTGGGGAGACCACTCGGATGTCATGGCCGTCCGGGATACCGGCTGGATACAGGTGTTCTGCCAGAACAGTCAGGAGGCGTTCGACCTGACCATATGGGCGTTCCGTGTTGGCGAGGACCGCAGCGTCCTCTTCCCGGTCATGGTTCACCTTGACGGCTTCACCCTGTCCCATGTCGTCGAACCCATGTTTCTGCCGGGTCAGGCAGACGTTGACAGGTTCCTTCCCAGGTTTCAGTATCCGTATCCGCTTGATCCCGATAGACCGATGACCCATGGAGCCCTCGGCCCCCCGGACATCTACTCTGAGGCCAAACTGGCGCAGGAGATGGCACTGCAGGAGTCAAGAAACGTGATACTGCAGGCATGGAAGGAGTTCGAAGACGTCTTCGGTCGTCGCTATAGCCCTGTTGAGGAGTACAGAACCGAGGGAGCTGAGACACTCCTGCTCGCCATGGGCAGTTACACCGAGACTGCTAAGATCGTGATCGACCAGAGGAGAGACCATGGTGAGGCGATCGGCCTGATCAGCATTCGTCTGTGGAGACCCTTCCCATACGAGGAGCTTCGTCGAGCTGTGAAGGGCGCCGGCCGGCTGATAGTTTTCGACAGATGCATCTCTTTCGGTATGGGGGGGCCGGTCTTCTCGGAGGTCAGATCGGCATTGTATGATGAAGACAGGAGGCCGAAGGTCGTTGGCTTTGTTGGAGGCCTCGGCGGTAGAGATGTCCCCGAAAAGGAGTTCGGATACCTGATCGACCGGGGGAAGGAAGTCGCGGACAGGGGATCCGACAGGATGATGGAGACCGTTGGTATAAGATGAAGACGCAAGAAGCGAAGAGGAAATCCGTTAAGTTCGCCGATGGTGAGGTAACGACCACCGAGTTCCTGGCCGAGGGCCACAACTTCTGCACCGGCTGCGGGGAGTCCCTGGGCATAAGGATGGCCCTGAAGGCCCTGGGAGAGAACGTCATCGCGGTCAACGCCACCGGCTGTGCCGAGGTGTGTACTACTCCGCTCCCGTATACATCATGGCGCATCCCCTGGATCCACACTCTGTTCGAGAACGTGGGCGCTGTGGTCTCCGGGGTGGAGGTAGGCCTGAAGATACTGGTCAGCAAGGGCAGGATAGAAGATAGAGGCATCAAGTGTGTGGCGATGGGTGGAGATGGCGCCACCAGCGACATCGGCCTCCAGGCCCTGTCCGGCGCCTTCGAAAGGGGGCATGACTTTCTCTACATATGCTGGGACAACGAGGCCTACATGAACACCGGAATCCAGAGATCGAGTGCCACACCCTATGGAGCCGCCACCACGACGGCTCCCGCAGGCAAGCAGAGCATCGGACAGATCACACGCAAGAAGAACATGCCCGCCATTGCAGCCGCTCATGACATACCATACGTGGCCACCGCCTCTCCCAGTTACCGCATGGATCTCATGAAGAAGATCAAGAAAGGGGCCGAGACCGAAGGCCCGGCCTATGTGCATGTCCTTGTCCCCTGCCCGACCGGTTGGAGGCACGGAGGAGAGGTGACCATCGAACTCGGTAAGCTGGCTGTGCAGACCGGAATCTTCCCGCTCTACGAGATTGAGAACGGACGCTACAAGCTCAATGCCGATCCTCCCGAACTGAAGCCGGTCAAAGAGTATCTCAAGATGCAGGGACGGTATCGACATCTGTCGGATGCCGACATCGAGAAGATCCAGGCGATGGTCAATGCTGACTATGCCAGGCTAAAGGAGAAGGTGGCAGCCTCTTCTGCCTCCAGTTGAGAACTATGAAGGCGGCGGTTTCAAGAGCGCAAACCAAGGGCTCGACCAGAGCGTCAAGAGCGGTAAAGAAGACCGTCGGTCGCTACAACGCCGATCCGGATATGCTGATCCAGATCCTTCTGGATCTTCAGACCACGCTGGGGTGGTTGTCCCCGGGGGTGCTGGCCGATGTGAGCGAGCAACTGGGGGTACCCGTCAGCCGGGTCTACCACATCGCCAGCTTCTACAAGGCCTTTAGCCTTGTGCCGAGGGGACGGCACATCATCAAGGTATGCATGGGTACGGCATGTCAGGTGCGGGGTGCGCCCCAGCTCGTTAACGTGATTGCCTCTATGCTCAACATGAAGCCTGGGGAGACCTCGGAGGACAGGCGGTTCACACTGGAAACGGTCAACTGCCTCGGATGCTGTGCCATGGGTCCTGTGATTGCTGTTGACGGCGTGTATCATAGCAAGCCCACGACTGAAGATCTGAGGTCGATCTTCAAGGGCGCCAGGTGATGACAGATATGAATGACAACAGGCTTTCGTCAGCCAAGCAGCTTGAAACGCTAAGGAAGACGATCCTTTCGAAGCGCGACGCTGAGAAGCCCATTATCACCGTATGCACAGGCACCGCCTGCCAGGCCTACGGCTCGCTCGAGATATACCGGAGATTTGTCGAGGAACTCGAAAGGCAGGGCGTGGAGGGCTCCGTGCTGGAGACCAAATCCACCGGGTGTCATGGGTTCTGCGAGCAGGGCCCGGTTGTCGTGATCTTCCCCCGAGAGATCTGCTACGTCAGAGTGCAGCTTGACGATGTCCCGGAGATAGTATCGACAACGGTGGCCGGCGGAGACGTCATCGAGAGACTGGTATATCGCGACCCCAACACGCAGGAGGCCATACCGAAGGAGTCCGACATCCCGTTCTACAAGCGCCAGATGCGTCTCGTGTTCGGGAACAACAGGTACATCGACCCTAGGGAGATAGACGATTACATAGCACTCGGTGGTTACGCCGCGCTATCCAAAGCCCTGCTTCGGATGACCCCCGGGGAGGTGCTGGAGGAGATCAAGGAATCCAACTTGAGGGGAAGGGGAGGTGGAGGATTTCCCGCGGGACTCAAGTGGGAGACCACCAGGGATGCCTCCACGGGCAGCAAGTACGTGATAGTCAACTGCGATGAGGGGGACCCGGGAGCCTATATGGACAGGTCGATCATGGAGGGGAATCCGCACGCAGTACTGGAGGGACTGGTCATCGGTGCCTATGCCATCGGGTCGCACGACGGTTTCGTCTATGTCCGACAGGAGTATCCGATCGCGTACGAGAACACGATGAACGCCATCGACCAGGCCAGGGATTACGGATTACTGGGAAGCGACATCCTCGGCTCGGGCTTCGATTTCGAAGTCGTTGTTCACCGTGGCGCGGGAGCTTTTGTCTCCGGAGAGTCAACCGCCCTCATGAGTGCCATAGAAGGAAAGGTGGGCGAGCCCAGGATGAAGTACATCCGCACCGCTGTCAGCGGAGTCAAGGGAATGCCGACCTGCCTGAACAACGTAGAGACCTGGGCCAATGTCCCGCTCATCATCGAGAGGGGAGCCGGGTGGTTCAAATCCATCGGTACCGAGGGATCTAAGGGCACCAAGATCTTCTCGCTGGTCGGCAAGGTGAACAACACAGGGCTGGTCGAAGTTCCCATGGGTATGACCCTGCGCCAGTTGATCTATGATATCGGCGGAGGCATACCGCAGGGGAAGAAGTTCAAGGCAGTTCAAACGGGAGGGCCCTCGGGAGGGGTGCTGCCCGAGCAGTATCTGGATACGCCGATCGACTTCGATGAGCTTACCGGGCTCGGTTCAATGATGGGTTCCGGCGGTATGGTGGTGATGGATGAGGACACATGCATGGTTGATACCGCCAGGTATTTCGTCAGCTTCTGTTGCGATGAGTCCTGCGGACAGTGCATTCCCTGTCGTGAGGGACTGCGGACGCTGCGCGACATCCTTACCGATATCTGTGAGGGGAAGGGCAAAGGAGGGGATATCGAGGCTATTGAGGATATCGCGGAGGTGATGGAGGATGCTTCTCTTTGCGCTCTGGGCGGCACCGCCGCCAACCCGGTTCTTACCACTCTCAAGTACTTCAGGGATGAGTACGAGGCTCACATAAAGGAGAACCGCTGTCCGGCAGAGGCCTGCAAAGCGCTGACCTCTTACTACGTCGACCCCGCGAAGTGTAGTGCGTGTATGATATGCCTCAGGGCATGTCCTACCGAAGCCATCCACGGCGAGAAGGGCATAGTACACTGGATAGACCAGGAGAAGTGCATCAAGTGCAACACCTGCTATGAGGTATGTCCTACCCGGTTCAGTGCCGTGCGTCGCCTGTCGGGAGAGCCTCTGCCCCCGCCTCCCGCTCCCGGAACAAAGGTTACACGTGAGAAGAAGAGGTAGACTCGCATGACGATAACACTCCAGATAGACGGAAAAGAGGTCAAGGCAGAGTCAGGGGTGACTGTGCTCGAGGCGGCCCGGCAGGCCGGCGTGCATATACCGACGCTCTGCGAGCACGACAGGCTGATGCCTTACGGTGTCTGCCGGATCTGCTGTGTGGAGGTGGAGAAGAAAGGGAGGAAGCGGATAGTTGTCTCATGCGGATACCCCGTCGAGAATGGATTGGTAGTCACCACCCGTTCTCCCAGGATCGACCGGATCAGGAAAGTCCTGATCGAATTGGTGGCCCCCACTGCGATGGCCGACGGACTTCTGGCCGGTGAGATGAAGAAGATAGCCACCGAATACGGCGCCGACATCCACAGATTCGAGTCGCGGTTCACCGGCAAGCCGATAAGATGCATTCTCTGCGGAAAATGCGTACGTTACTGTGACGAGGTCGTCGGGAAGCAGGCCATCGGCTTTGTGGGCAGAGGAGTTGACCGCAGAGCAGTGTTCTTCCCGGAGCAGGCCCGGGCTTGCCTCACCTGTGAGGCCTGCTTCAACCTGTGTCCCACGGGAAAGATTGCTGCGGACACTGATTTTGTGGTGTTCGACGGCTTCTCAGTGGACGACTACTCCTCTGGAGAGCTCTAATCCTTGAGCCGTTGCCCCCTCTATTGTTTTTGCATATAATGGTCTTCTGATCTGCCCGCTTACCTGTGCCAAAAAGCATGACATTCAGCGGGCGGCTGTAGTTCACGGGGTGTAGCGCAGCGGCTAGCGCGCATGGTTTGGGACCATGAGGTCGGAGGTTCGAATCCTCTCACCCCGACCAGGATCGTCTCAGGCTCACCTTTCAGCGCTCCGGCGGCTTCATCTGTGCGCATCCCGCAGGGTGCAGGCATTGCACCGTAGCTCTGCCCGACACGGCCGATCAACTGCTATTCGCTGACTTCGGTCACCCTGCGGGGCTTGAAGAGCCCCACATCCGCCAGGCCGGAGGCAACTTCCTGCGCCTCCTGTACCGTTCTGTCAATCAACTCCCTGACGGTCGGAATATCCCGGATCAGCCCCACTACCTGTCCCACGCTGACCAGGCCGTTGTCGACATCGCCGGATTCGAGAAGACCCAGTCCGGCCTTGCCGCTGATAAGCGACTCCAGTTGATGTATGTCGGCTCCCTGCTGCTCGAGTTCGAGAACCTTGTCGGCCGTGGCGTTCCTCATCATTCTCATCGTGTTACGGAACGACCTGAGCAGCAACACCGTGTCACGCTCTGAAGCTGTTGTGAGTAACTCCTTCACCCTTGTATGTGCCGGTGCTTCTTTGGTTGCCATGAAGCGGGTGCCCATGTTCACAGCCTCTGCTCCCAGTGCCAGGGCGGCAACAAGGCCACGCCCATCGCCGAAACCGCCGGAAGCGATGACTGGTATCTCTACGGCATCGGCGGTGAGCGGGATCAGGACAAGAGACGTGATGTCCTCTTCGCCAGGGTGTCCCGCACACTCAAAGCCGTCAATGCTCACCGCATCGCATCCTATTCGCTGGGCCGTGCGGGCGAAGCGAACCGCCGTGCACTTGTGTATTACCTTTACACCCGCAGCCTTGAAACGCTCCATGTAGGGTTCCGGGCTTCTACCCGCGGTTTCCACTATCCTCACCCCGGAGTTGATCACTGTGTCTATGTACCCATCGATATCGACAGGACGGAATGTGGGCATGAGTGTTATGTTCACCCCAAAGGGCCTGTCTGTCAGATCCCTGGTCTTCTCTATCTCAGCTGCCAGGTCCTTCGGACTCGAGAATGTGAAAGCTGTGATGATACCCAGACCGCCGGCGTTGGATACTGCTGAGACCAGTTCAGCCCGCGAAATCCACATCATGCCGCCCTGAATTATCGGATGTTTGATGCCAAAAAGCTTGGTTATGCGTGTATCAAGCATTCTCCCTCCTCGTTCTGAGTACTTAGCCACGATTATATCATCCGAGCCCTCGATCGGGCACATCCGGGCTGTCACAGATCTCCGTCCATAATGTGCGCTTGGCGGCTTACGACAAGCTGTTGTTCAGTCATCATGGCTGTCGGGTCATCACACTTCACGGCTCAATAGCGGTATGCTGGCGGGTACACAGCGTCTTACTGCGCACGACCGGACATCAGTCAGTACATGAGCCTGCTCTGCCTCCTTTGCACGCGGAATATGCCGGTGCTATACTGGGAAGGTTTCCCTTCTACCAGCTTCACGGAGGGCTCCATAGATGAAGATCAATGTGATGACCGATGTCCTGGAGGCGAATGACCGCATAGCTGATGGTAACAGGCAGGTGTTTGACTCGAACAAGAACCTTGTTCTCAACCTTATGAGTTCGCCCGGGGCCGGTAAGACGGCCTTGCTGGAGAGGACAGCCTCGGCACTGAAGGGAAAACTCCGTCTCGGAGTGATAGTGGGGGATCTCGAGACTACGCGTGATGCAGATAGGCTGGAGAAGCAGGGCATTCCCGTAGTGCAGTTGACCACAGGCAGTGCCTGTCACCTTGATGCCAACATGATTGCCGTCGCACTGAGTCGTCTTGACCTATCCGCAATCGATGTGCTTGTCATCGAGAACGTGGGAAACCTGGTCTGCCCCGCGGAGTTCAGACTGGGCGAAGACGTCAAGGTCATGATCCTGAGCGTTACCGAAGGTGACGAGAAGCCTCTCAAGTACCCGGTCATCTTCAGGGAGTCCTCGCTGCTGATAATCAACAAGATCGATCTTCTCAAGCACACCGATTTCCACATGGATGAGGCAAAGGCGAATGCAAGGAAGACCCATCCCGACCTGGAGATCCTGGATGTATCATGTGTAACCGGCGAGGGGGTCTCAGAGTGGGTTGACTGGCTTTGCCGGCGCTACCGGGAGAAGTTCGGAGCCAGCATCCGTGCATGAGATGGCGATCGCCCGCAGCATAGTAGACATCGCTGTTGCGGCAGCCGGAACGGAGAACGCGAGGAGAGTCGTCAGGGTCAATGTCCTTGCGGGAGAGTTGAGGGCGATCATCCCCTCGCAGCTCATCCTCTACTTCGGTCTAGTGTCCCGGGATACCATTGCCGAGGGATCTCATCTCAGCCTGGAGACCGCCCCGCTTGTCGGGAGGTGTGCGGGCTGCGGCGATGAGTTTTCGCTTAAGGATCTCACGCTGGTCTGTCCTGTATGCCGCGGACAGGACATCGAGATGATCAGCGGTACAGAACTGCGGGTTAAGGACATAGAAGTTGAGTAGTCTGTCTAGAGGAGGTTTGTCCCATGGCGGAATCTGTCTATCACGGACTGGCTGAAGCGCTGGCTATGAGAGGAGGAACCCTTCCCGTGCTGAAATGCAGGGAGTTGCTTTCTCTGCTGGAAGAACTGTTTACCCCGGAGGAAGCCGGGGTAGCCGCCTCAATGCCTGTGGGTCAGGTTACCGCCGAACACCTGGCCCAGGCCACTCCTGGCAAGGACGCTACACAGGTAGCCGCTGTTCTGGAGTCGCTGGCCAACAAAGGTATTGCCTTCAGTGCGGAGAGGGATGGAGCAATGGTCTACACACTGATGCCCGTTATACCCGGCATCTTTGAGATGCAGTTCATGAAGGGCGAGGTCAGCGAACGCACCAGAAGGCTGGCCCGACTGTTCGACGACTACTTCTCGGTTGCCAGCAGGGTGGCAGGCGAGCAGGTGGGGAGTGCAGGCAAGAGCCAGGCCGGGTTTCCCTTCGCCAGGGTTATTACTGTGGAGCAGGACATTCCCTCAGGCGTTACTGTGCACCCGTATGATCGGGTCTCCGATTACATCGAGCAGGCCGATCGGATCTCGGTCAGCATCTGCTATTGCCGTCATCATGGCGAGTTGCTGGACCACTCCTGCGGAAAGCCCAATGATGTCTGCTTGACCTTCGGACGGCAGGCCGGATATGTGGCAGAACGAGGTTTCGGGAGGGCTATAACGAAGGGTGAGGCAAGGGATATCCTGGACCGCTCCGAGGAGGCCGGTCTGGTACATTGCTCCAGTAACACGAGTGAGTACGTCAGTTTTATCTGCAATTGTTGCTCATGTCACTGCGGTATCATCCGCAGCATAAAGGGCGGCGTCATCCCTATGGGCGCAGTGTCGAGTTTCATAGTGACGGTGGATGAGGGTGAGTGCAGCGGATGTGGCTCATGCGTGGATAGATGCCAGATGGAAGCTCTCACACTCGATGGTGAAGTGGTGACGCGCACCGCCGAAAGCTGCATAGGGTGCGGATTGTGCATCTCAGTCTGCCCTACTGAGGCGCTGAAGATGGAGTCCCGGGACGAAGCACTGGTGCCTCCGCAGAATCAGCGTGCACTCAGGCAGTCTATCATCTCAGCTCTTCAGCAATCCTCCGGCTGAAATGCTAGGTCGAATCTCTGATCGACCCGCACACCTCTTGCAAAGCAGGTGTCGGATATGCCATACTTTTGGGCGGTGACCCGGCCTGTGGGTTCTGTACCGGGATCATCTGTCCTGGCCATGCGCAAGCCTGTTTCATTGAGAATCTACAGCCAGCCCGGAGGCGACCGGCCTCCCGGGCGCCACAGCAGAAAAGAAGCTCCCATCATTATGCCGGTTATCGTTAGAAAGGAGGTTGCAGGAGTATGCAACGCAGGGTAGCCATAATTGGGGTAGGTTATACCCCCTTCCGGCCGATTACGCCTGACATGTCTTTCAAAGAGATGATGTTCGAGGCAGCTCAGAAGGCGTATGAAGATGCCGGCGTCTGTCCTCGCAAGGACATCGATGCTTTCGTTACTTGCGAGGAGGACTTCACTCATGGAAGGAGCATTTTCAACATCCATACGCCCGACAATATTGGCGCTGTTATGAAGCGCATTCACACGCTTCCTGCTGAGAGCCTTTATGGTCTGGCCGATGCGTTTATGCTGATCAACACGGGACTGGTGGATGTCATGGCGGTTGAGTCCCACAGCAAGGCCTCCAACATGCTCACTCCCGACTACCTTGTGGCTCATGCTATGGATCCGGTCTACAACAAGCCGCTTGGCTACAATCCCTACTTCATCGCGGGCATGGAGATGAACCGTTACCTGCATGATAGCGGGGTGACCAGGGAACAGTGCGCACTGGTCTCGGTGAAGAACAGGGCGAATGCACTGCTGAACCCCGACGCTGCCTATGGTGACCGGATAGCTATGGACGACGTCCTTGAATCGGAGACGATGTTCTGGCCTCTGAACCGCCTGGATATGAGTTCTCCGGCCGACGGCGGGATTGTCATGGTGGTGGCTTGTGAAGAGAAGGCCAGGGACTTGTGTGACAAGCCGGTATGGGT
>SL_5KL_010_SEDDRAFT_10000708_pt1 | contig 21241 bp, 12 predicted proteins | sample SodLakKL_010_SED_FD_9118 | JGI IMG/M metagenome (IMG submission 9118)
GTCTACCACAACGAGAGACGCCGCCACGCGAGCCTTGACTACCTGTCACCCGTGGAGTATCTTAGATCTGAGGGGATACACGTTAAACCGTTAGCGCAAAAGGTCCTCTCAACTGGGTCCGCCCAGGGGGCGCATGTCCAGGCGAGGGAGGCTCATGTTGGTTGACGGATGGAGAAGGAGAACACACGCGGCATTCGTGGTGACGGCCGTTCTCGCGTTTGTCTGGACAGGGAGTGCCCAGGAGCACGAGTTAGGCGCTGCGGTTGGGTTCGTGGTTCAGGTTGACCTTGACGGAAGCGGAGTCGACGAGGTGGTAATCGGGGTGACAGCACGGGCTTCGGCGACGATCCCTGAGTTCAGCGCTCCAGGGGATGTCTTCGTCTTCGCTCGCGACCCGTCAGACCTCCCGTCTTCGGAGCTGGTCCGAGCGTTCAGCTGTCGAGATTCGTTGCCGGAGGATCTTCTGCCGGCATTCTTCCACCCGGCGCTGGTCGCTGTGGGCGATCTAGACGGGAACTCACACCCTGAGGTATTGCTTGTCTGGACGGAGCGCTTCTGGTGGCCGACTGCCTATCGGCCGCTCGCCGTCCTCCATTTCGACCAAAGGACGCGCACCTACGAGATGGTGGTCGACACGGATCGTTATGTCTGCGGACTCGGCGCTTACATAGCCGAGGACGTGCTCGGTGATGGCCGATTGGAGATACTGGAGATCAAGCCTGTCTACTCCCAGGTGACCGACTCGGACGATGGGACAGAGGAGTGGAAGTGCCGCTACTGCCCCCAGTATTACGGAGTTACTGTGATCTCTTCCACCGGGCAGGGGTTCTCACCGGACCCGCGCTTCAATGACGGCAAGACGATGATCACAACAGAGAAGTATGCGCCGGGGTTCGGCAAGAGTCCCGTTTCTGAGTTCCTCGACGAGCTGATCCTGCTTGTGCGAAGCTACGCTGAATAACCATGAGGCGCTCCCTCATGGGGCCGATCTTCCTGAACGGTCGAGGTTCACAGGGCGGCAACGGCGTCAGTCAACATAGTCACACAGCCAGCTAGGGTAGAGAAAGTCGCGGTTCTCCGGTGCACCCGCGGCAGTGGGCTCCCCGATCTCTGTGACGGGGTGAAGCTCGACACGATACGCCCAGGATGCAAGCGCGAGGGGGTATCAGCCGAGCAGGCTGCGATCGCTGTACAGGTCAGCGCACAGAGGCCCGTTGCCGCCACAAGCATGACAGGTATATGGTTCGACAGGGAATGAGCATTACGTTGTGCATCGCCGGCGGCCAGCACCGCCGTCGCCGACCGGTGGGCCAGATGGGCGGCCATGTCATCGGAACGCACGGATGATATCGATTGTGAAGCCGATGGGGCCAATTGGTCCGACATCGTTCATAGGGACGGCAATTCCGTTGACTTCAGCGCAAGACGGCCACACTCTTCGGCTCGTTCGCTCTCCGGGTGCGCTGGCCTGACGACGCTCGCCCCGAGGGAGACCCTCTCCGGAGGGGGATGCGAACAAAGGGGCAGAGTCGGAAATGTAGATACCAACACTTTCCGGCGCTGGCTAGGGCGGGAGGATTCGAACCTCCGATCACGGGTCCAAAGCCCGTTGCCTTACCACTTGGCTACGCCCTAGTCCCTCTTTAGCTTAGCTAGGAGGTACCTCACTCACAACCCATGCTGGTGGGACCCTTCGTCGAGCACAAATCCGTCGGCGAACACCTTCTCACAGGCCTCTACCACCTGGGAATCAAACAACTTGCCCGCTCCCGCCCGCACCTCTTTCAGCGCGGCTTCCTTACCGTGTGCGGGCCGGTAGGGCCGGTGCGAAGCCATTGCCTCAACAACATCGGCTACTGCAAGGATCCGCGCCTCAAGGATGATCTGTTCTCCTGTGAGCCCTTGGGGGTACCCTGAGCCATCCAGCCTCTCATGGTGCTGAAAAACCATCTCGGCCACCGGCCACGGAAACTCAATGTCCTTAAGGATGTCATAGCCTACCTGGGGGTGCGCCTGGATCATCGAGTACTCAAGGTCGCCCAACTTGCCGGGCCTGTTAAGGATCTCCGTAGGCACGGAGACTTTCCCGATGTCGTGGAGGAGCGCCCCCACTCGGATCCCCTGCACCCGATCCTCCTCAAGCCCCAAAGTCCTGGCGATCGCGCAGGCAAGCTGCGCCAGTCCCCGCTGATGGCCTGCGGTGTACGGGTCACGGATCTCCGAAACGCTGGCCAAAGCGCCCACCGTGCCCTCGAACACTCGCTCCATCCGGGCCAACGTGCGCTCCGCCTCGTCGCGGCTCCGTACCTGTTCACTCATGTCTTGGATCGATACCAGCACTCTGTCCAATGTTTGCTCGTGGCCTCCGAGTACGACCAAGAGCACCACCGTCTCCAGGTGGTCTCCGTTCACATTGCGCGCCCGGCCTTTGTGCTGCACCTGGGTGTGGCCCCGGAATAGTTCGACAAACTCATGCCGCATCGCCTCGGCAGCTGGGCCCATCCGCTCCCGGCGGGCAAGCGCGATCAACTCGTCCATGGACCCGACGCCGAACAGTTCCATGGCCGCTCTGTTTGCATTCAAGAAGCGAACTCGACTTATCCAGTCCTCCAGAACTTCCGGGTGTTCGCCGAGATACGCCTCAAGGTCGGAGACGCCCGCTTGCCGAAGGTTGTCCATCTCCTCTTTCACCCGTGAATAATCTTCCTCGAACAGGGCCACCGGCGACTCCTGGAACAAACTCCGGTAGCGTTCCTCGCTCTCCTCAAGGGCTGCTTCGGCATGTTTTCTCTCAGTGATGTCGGTGCCCAACCCCCAAATCACCCGCTTGCCGTGCCAGGTACCCGGGGTGATCGCCAGGTCCAACACCTTCAGACTGCCGTTGACGAAGTACTCCGTTTCCGTCCTGCCTCCGCGCTCCCACAGGGAACGGTGCTCGCTCAGCATCTCTTCAGAATCCGTCTCAGGAGGGGCCATGTCCCTAACGTTCCTCTGCAAGAGATCTTCCCTGCTGCACTCAAGGAACTTCAGCGCCGCCTCATTGGCGTCGATGTAGCGGCCGTCGGTGTCGATGACCAAGATGGGGTTGGCCGTCTCTTCAAACAGTGTCCGATATCGCTGCTCGCTTTCCTGCAGGGCTTCTGTGGCCCGCACGCGCTCAGTGACATCGGTGATGAATCCTTCCAAGGCCTCTACCTCACCGTCGTTGGTGAATACCGCGCTGCCCTGTTCCCATAACCACTTCTGGCGGCCCTGTGTGTCCAAAATCCGATATGTGACAGCAAACGTCCCCCCATTGCGGACGCCTGCTTGCACCTCGTTCCATAATCTCTCCCGATCGTCGGGGTGAACGAAGTCGCCGTAGCTCCTCACTCTGTTTTCGACGAGTTCCTCTGGATCGCATCCGAGAAGGCGACGGCACCCCCTACTAACGAATTCCATTGTCCACTCCGGTTCGTTGCGGCAGCGGTAGGCCATTCCGGGGAGGTTCTCCATGAGATGGGTCAAGCGCCGTTCGCTCTCCTGAAGCAGGGCTTCCCGTTCTATCCCGTGCAAGGCAAGCCCCAGGTCACCAGCCACTTCAGCCAGAAGATGCTGCTCCTCCTCATCCCTTAAGAACTGCTCGGGCACCGCGACAGACAGCACCCCGAATACCTTCCCCTCATGTTCCAAGCGCACAGCTAGTGCCCCTACCCCTTTGCGCTCCACAGCCAACGGACACCCAGGGCAAAACTCTTCGATGTCGCTGACTGCGACCACTTGGCCTGACTGCAAAGCCTCATCGGCACACGGGGGTGGGTACCCCTCCCGCCAGCGGTCCACAAGAAGCTTGCCGGCATCCCCCAGCCCCGATGCTGTCCAGGCACGCACAGCCCCACCCACCTCCAGCAGTGCGGCCCAGGCGGTGGGGAAGCCCCGGGTGCTCGTCAGGCAGCGACAAGCGTCTTCCACTAACTGCTCCGCATCTTGTTCTCGCACAATGAGCTGGTTGACATCGCGGATGGACCGCAGCACCTCGTTCAGATGGTCAAGACGCTCCCGAACGTGCCGCCTCTCCAAGTGGTGGCCCACTCGGCGAGCGATCTCCTCTGCCAGGGAACGCTCTTCAGGGAGGAACGGCTGTTCCTCTGTGCTTTCGACCGCCGCAGAGATCTCCAGCTTACCCGCGAAGTCAACACCTCGCTTGACTTCTACGGTCAACGTACAACCCTGGGCAGAGAACCGGCGGCTTTCGTAGCCTTCGTCGTCCACAGCCAGTCTGGCTCCAGTCGCCTCGGGGCGGGCGAACCCCGATGGAATTAGGTCGACAATCCTCTTCAGTACTGACGACAGCGGCTGCTCATGATCCGCTGTAAGCTGGGAGATCTCGTACAGACACCTGAGCTCTTTGACCCGTTCACCGAGGTCCCGGCTGGCGGCGCGCAACTCCTCAGCGGCCCGCTCGCGCTCGGTGATATCCAAGCCCACCCCAAAGAAATAGGCCAGCTTGTCGTCAGCGTCGAATACCGGGCGCCCGTGCCACTCCACCAGAAGCTCGCGGCCGTCCTTGGCCCGGACCCGGTTTACGTTCTTGGTCCCCTGTGTCGCCTGGGTGAGCTCCCCAAACACCTCCCGCAGCGCCGGGCGATCCTGCTTGGGGACGAACGTCTCCATGTAGTCCTGCCCCAGGACTTCGTCCTGTTCGTAGCCCAGGGCCTCAAGCATAGCCTGGTTCACCAGCCTGGTGGTGCCATCAGGATTGATGGCCACAAAGTACACTGGGGACCCTTGTATCAGTGTCTCGGAGAAATCCCGCTGTGCCCGCAATGCATCGTTCGCCTGCTTGCGAAAGGCCAGGCCATCCAGCCACCTTGCCAGTTCCGCAGCGGCGCTATCCTCGCCGAGCAGCTCGCGGGGCGGGACATAGTAGAAGTTGTCGTGCACTTGGGTCCCGATCACCGCGATGGGATGGGTGCGCAGCACATCGAGCAATATCTCTGGAGAGAACTTGCGGCGGTCGTATTGGCAAAGGCCAATGCATGCGCTTCCAGGCAGATACTCGTTGAGCATAGCCTCGTACTCGATCAGCCGTTCCGACCCAGGTAGGCCCCGCAACGCCCAGCTCATCTCCCCGGTGACCCGCAGCGCTGGGTACCCTTCTGCCTGCGCGCGGTCCGTCTCGCGGGCAAGGAGGGAGATCATCCGCTGGGGGTCGAACTCCCCTTCGGAGGTGTACGTCTCGGCCTGGGTCATAAGTGCGAGCTGTCCGCGGCGTTCTGCTTCCTTTACATCGATACCGAAGAGGAGTCGACGCATCTGACGGGCCGTGTGTGCATCAACGATGTACAGGACCTTTTCCCCGCGCTCCAATCCGTGCCTGACGAACTGAGACAGGATTAGGCGGTGTTCCTCCTCGGTGGCGTAGATGATGCACAGGTGATCCCCCGGGGAGAGTCGGGCAAGAACGTCAGCGGCCTCGCCGTTTGCCCGTCGCTCACCTAGATCGCAATGTGGGGCCATGCTCCTCACCCTCCAGAACCTATCCTATACTAGCATGTTGCTGACACCTTGCATACAGGAGTGAGTGTGGACATTACGCTGGTTGAGCACCAAGATGCACGCAACGCAGCATAGCACATATGCGATGTGGCGGGCGTAGGCGCCAGCTGCCTTGTTGGAAAAAATGCGAAGGAGGGTTCGCTGTCTCACGAGTTGGGCCATCGGGGAGTGACAGAGGACACCGAGAGGAGGGACCTCCTAGGGGTACTCCGGGTAATGGCCAAAGCGAGTCAGCGGTCCCGAGCACGTTTTTCTCGGTACATAGACCGGTCAGCCTCCGCCAGCGCTTGCTCCAACGATCGCTCCTGAGTCCCTTCCCACACAGCTACGCCGACCGACAGGCGAATCACAAAATAACCCTTGTCGCACTGTTTGTTGTGCTCGGCAACCGCCCTTTCGATCCGGGACTTGGCTTGCCCGACCCCTTCGCTCGCCTCCGGCATCACTACAAGGAACTCGTCGCCCCCGTAGCGCACAACGATATCCACTTCGCGCGTGTTGTCTTCAAGGAGCCGGGCCACCGTCTGGAGAACTTCGTCCCCCGCGTGATGCCCATACTGGTCGTTTATCTGCTTGAAATTGTCCACGTCGGCCATGAGCAGGGCCATAGGGTGCTCATAACGCCGCGATCGCTTCGCTTCCCGGTCGAGGATTTCGCGGAGGGCATAACGGTTGTACACCCCTGTAAGTGGATCATGCAGTGCGGCCCACCGTGCGCGTGCCTCGCTCGCTTCCAAAGCCTGAAGGGCCCGGCTATTTCGCAGAGCCACAGCAGCCAACTCCCCGAACGCCGCCGCCATGCGTGCGTCTTCGTCGGTGAAACCGCCAGGTTTGTTGGCCAGACCCAACAACCCCACCGCTTGCCCTTCAAGGACAAGAGGGGCGAACAGCACGTTATCCAGCCTGACATGTCCCTCGGGGAGGTACTCTGCCCACTCCGATGAGGCGAAGAAATTGTCATAAACGGCGTTGGCAGTCCGATACGCTTCGGCACGGAGGCCCCGAATAGGCATAGGGAGCGATTCATCCACCGAGCAAGGCATACCGCCGGCCTCCAGGAACAAAAGATCGTTTTCGCTTCCGTCCTCGGACAGGAGCGCGACGTAGCCCGAGCGAGCCCCGGTCAGCCCCCGACAGACATCGAACACCGCACGGGCAGCTTGATCAAAGCGCTGATTGGTGAGAACGGCCTTTGCTCCCTTAAGCAGCGCTTCCACCTGTGCGCCGCGGAGGTCAGCCTCTTGCAGGAGTCCCTGCACAACACGCTCCACTTGTGCAAGCTGGTCCTCGCTTAGGCCAGCCTGGTTGAGCTCCCTACGTCTGGACTCCCACTGTGCTGGGTTCTCGCCTATGTCACTCATCACTTTTCCACCCGCCTTGGCACCGGGTGACTTGCCCGTTTCACGGGTAGTAACGCTTTCACCCCGCTCCCTGCAGGGCCCGTAGTTGCTGACACTCCCCCAGACTACTACGTCCGACTATACCTTATGCCTCATATCCCTGCCCAATAACGCTTGTCAAGGCGGAGGTTACAGGAACCAACCTACCTATTGGCGGATGTTAGACTTCCTTACAAGAGGTCATTCCCCGATGATCTTCACCAGGACCCGTTTACGGCGACGTCCATCGAATTCACCGTAGAAGATCTGTTCCCAGGGGCCGAAATCGAGCTTTCCATCGGTAATGGCGACCACCACCCCCCGGCCCATGATCTGGCGCTTGAGATGGGCGTCGGCGTTATCCTCACCGGTTCGGTTGTGCTGGTAGGAACTCACCGGCTCGTGCGGAGCCAGCTCCTCCAGCCAACGCTCGTAATCCTGATGCAGTCCAGACTCGTCGTCGTTTATGAACACGCTGGCGGTGATGTGCATGGCATTGACCAAACACAGCCCCTCTTTGATCCCGCTTTCTTTCACTACTTCGCTCACCTGCGGGGTGATGTTCACCAGTCCCCGGCGCGCAGGTACATCCATCCACAACTCCTTGCGATGGCTGTTCACGGTTGTCCCCCTTAGTTGCTAGTCTTAGGCGCTACCGAACGTATGGCGGAGTTCCGCCCCCGTGGATACTAGCATTACTGGGATTTCGTACGTTTCCTCCAGCCTCTCCAGAAAGGCTCGTGCCTCCGGGGACAGTTCGTCCGTGCGCACCTTGCCCTGATCTTTGGGCCACATACGGTCGATATTGGTGACAGCCAGACCTGAAGCACCGTTCACCTCAAGCGCGCGGCGCACCAGCTCATGGTCGAAGTTCCCCACGCGCCGGTGCCCGCCGACGGCAACACCGGGGCGGATTTCCGGCTCCACCACGTGTTGGACCGCCGGATCGTTTTCCCCCTCCAGGGGTCCCGTACCCGCTCGGGTGGTGTAGGGCTTGACGCACGCGATGACGCGCACCGTCCAGCTCGGGCCGAGCCCCGCGTCGGATAGGCACTGTGCGGCGGTGGTGTCCTTGCTGGTGACGTAAGGGTAGGGCCCATGCACAAGCGACAGGCCAAACCCCTGTGTCCCTTCCAACAGGATATCGCCGCCCGCCCGCAGCTCGGAAGCCAGTAATGCCGAAACATCCTGTTGGCAGTAAGAAGTGAGTTCAGGGACATCCCGGACAAACCTGACGTCTGGGTCTCGCAGAGAGCGCTCGGAGTTGAGCGCCCCGCACCCGGAGGCCATAGAGCCTATCTTGGCGTGGAGGTAGCTTCCTTGCCCTTCGACCTCCCGGTGGCGGGCCTCCACCACCGGGCACCGTCCGTCTATGATCAGCCGGTCATGAATGTCCGCGCCGTACTCGTCCAGCAACGCAAGTTCCTGCTCCAAGACACTAGGATCCACCGCCGTTCCCGGCGCCACCAAGAGTTTGGCGTCGGGGCTGACAAAACCGCTGGGGACATGCCGGCATTCCACCTCTCTGGTGCCCCGCGGCAGCGTTACCCACACACCATGCCCCGCGTTGGGGCCGACCCCGCACCGAACGGTGTGACCGATCGCGCCCTCCATGGTGAGAAACGCGGCTACTTTGCCTTTTCCTTCGTCCCCGTACTGCGCGCCTACGACAACGTACACGGTGCCGCCCACCGCAGACCTCCTTCCACTTCCCCTCTACTAGCCCCGTTCCGGGGCTCCCTCAACCTCCCGAAACTCTACGCCAATTTCCGCACACACACATCCGGCTGCCCGGCCTCTCTTGATAAGCGGCGGGGCAGCCGAGAACATGTTCGAGGGTTGCTGATGGGAAAGCTTCACGTGGGAACATCGGGTTGGACCTACAAACACTGGGTGGGCCCCTTCTACCCGCGTGGCACCAAGCAGCGAGACTTCCTGGAGTATTACGCGCAGCAGTTTGACTGCGTAGAACTGAACGCCACTTTCTACCGCCTCCCGGGGGAGAAGATGGTCGGCGGCTGGGCTGACCGTACGCCCGAAGGGTTCAGCTTCTGCCCCAAACTAAGCCGGCTCATCACCCACCAGAAGCGTCTGGCGGGAACAGGAGACCTCCTTCAGCGCTTCCTGGACAGGCTTTCCCCGTTACAGGGGAAACTGGGCCCGGTCCTGATCCAGCTCCCGCCCAGCCTGGCCTTCGAGCAAGGCCCTGTGGAGGAGTTTGGGCAGCTGATAGGTGAGATAGCTCCCCAATGGCAGTTCGCCCTCGAGGCTCGTCATAGGTCTTGGCTGGATGAGCAGGCTGTGGACACCCTGGCGGCACACGGCATTGGCTGGGTGATCGCCGACTCCGGTGACCGCTTCCCTTATCAAGAGGAGGTCACGGCCAATTTCGTCTACCTTAGGTTCCACGGGCCCGAGGAGCTATATGCTTCCGCTTACACCGACGAGCAACTCAGCAACTACGCGGACAAAGCTGCCAGTTGGCTAGCCCGCGGTCTGGATGTGTGGGCCATGTTCAACAACGATACGGAAGCCTACGCTGTACGCAACGCACTCCTCCTACATGAGCTAGTTCAACAGCGCCTTTCCTGATCAGAACACTTACGCATCCCGCGCCCGCAGCTGCGCGCGTGTGCCCCGGGTTCGCCAGGCGAGCCACGAAGTGCGGGCGATCTCTCCCGCGGTCATGGCCACCAGCGCCACGAACAGACCCGATTCCGCTCCCCACACCACCCCGCCAACCAACAGTGCACCGTTCACAGCAAAAAAGAGCGCCACTGCTTCGGTGATAGCCCGGGTCTTCCGGCTGTAGAGCACGATCCCTTGCAGCCAGTTTTGCACCACTGTGAGCACAGGAAGGAGCACTGCGAATATCAGCGCGCGCTCGCCCAACGCGGCCAGGCGCGGGGCCAGCCCGGACACCCGTTCCATCCACAACCTCCCCAGTGGAGACAGGGCAAGAGCAAGTAGAAGCGCTCCCGAAAGACAGGCCAGGAGCCCGGCGAACCGGCGCAGCGCCCACCAGGTGCCGCCTCGGTCGAGCATCGCCACCATGACCTCGTTGTAGGCCATGCCCACGCTCCGGACCAAGAACACCAGCCCCGTCAGCACCGGCCATACAGCGAGCGCGTCCAGGGCCTCGGGCATGCGGCTGATGGCAGCGCTGCCGACGGGGCGGGAGAGCAGAAAAATCAGCGGGGTCAGGGAAAGCGGGATGTAGAAGCGCAGAAAACTGCGTAGCTCCAATGGCGGCGTGTCCGAGTACTCCGGAAATCCCCTGCGCAAAAGCGGTCGAACCCGCAATCCAACGAACGTCGCCTCCGACATGACTCCGACTGCGGTGGCCATCGCCGCTACCACGATGCCCGGAAGGCCCAGCCTGAAGCCCACGGCCAGCGTGCCGAAATTCGCCGCCAGCCTGACGGCGGTCCCGATCCCCACCGATACCGACCGCCCACACCTGATAAGCAAACCTTGGTTGAAGCGCCGATAGCCGATGGACCACGTCCACGGCAGCATGATCATCAGGCCCAGCCGTCCCGGGTCGACGATCTCCTCCGGAACCCCGATCGCCCCCCGGGCGACCAGGAAGTAAAGCGGAGTGAACGCAAGAAGCACGTGGCCGACGGTCAACGAACCGCTCAACACATGGGTGTACTTCCTCAGCCTTCTGTACGAAGCGTAGTCGCGGCTCAACGCAGTTGAGGCGGCCAGGAGCATGATGATCGGCGCCTCGATGAACAGCGCCAGCGGAAACACGAGGCCACCATAGGCGGCCAGGTGGATCTCCGGGTCGGCGAGCCGGGCCACCACGGCGGTGATCGCCGGGCCCTCCAAACCCATCATCATCCAGCTTGCGGCAAGCGGCCACCATAGCCGGGCCACCTGGCCTACACCCAGCCGTGCACCCGGAGCCGGAACTATTCCCAGACCTTGCCCGCCGCTCACGACGCCGCTTTCGCCTCTTCCTCCATCGGCCTCAGGTGTACCACCCGCTGGGGGAACGGGATCTCGATCCCGTTTTCATCAAATGCTTCCTTGATCTTGCGCGTTAGGTCGAACTTAAGCGGCCAGAAGCTGCCGCTTTCCGCCCACAGGCGAACGGTCAAGTTGACGCTGGAGTCGCCAAGCTCGCTTACCAAAAACTGTGGGGCCGGATCCTTAAGAGCGCGCTCATCACCCGCCACCACGTCCTGCAGGACCTCCATCGCGCGCTGAATCGACGCTTCGTAGGAGATCCCTACGGGCAGATCCATGCGCCGGGTGTCCTTGACCGAGAAGTTGGTGATGATGTCCCCGTAGATCCGGCTGTTGGGGACCAACACCTGCACGTTGTCGGGGGTTGAAAGGATCTTACTGAACAGCTGGATGTCCTGCACAGTGCCCATCACTCCAGCCGCAGAGATGAAATCTCCGATCTTGAACGGCCGCAGCACAAGGATCAGTAGGCCCGCGGCGAAGTTGGCCAGCGATCCCTGCAGAGCAAACCCGATGGCGAAGCTGACCGCACCCAGTACCGCCACGAACGAGGCCGTTTCCACCCCAAAGCGTGCGAGCATGGTCACAATCGCAAGCACCAAAATGGTTACGTATACAAGCCTCGAGACAAACGATACTACCGCCGGCGCCGTATCCAACCGGGTGAGCAGCTTGGACACAAGCCGGCGGCACACCCGCGCCAGCAGGTAGCCGACGACAAGAACGACCACTGCCCCCACGACGCGTCCGCCGAAGGTAACCGCCCAATCCAACATCCGTTCCCACACCATTTCGCTGCCCTCCTCTTGTCGCCACGGAGCCTGTCGGGCCCGACGACACAGCACTGTAGATGATGGACCTGCATCTTACCAGACCTAAGCACACACCCGTGCAAGCCCCATGTCCTACACAGAAATGGACTGGCCTTGTTCCGACAGAACAACGCCGCACCCATCTTGCAGACTGAGGAGGCGGACACAAGACGCACTCGGACCGTCATTCGGTTGGAAACTGTATTCTCACGGAGGGGTTGACGGTCCGGTGGCAAAGGTCTAGACTCAATATGCTTTCTTCAGAGCGTGAAGAAAGACCACTATGCGGGCTGTAAAAGGTGATTGGGATCTGATCCGCAACCATAACCGGAGCCTGGTCATAAACCTACTTCGGACAGTGGGACCTATGTCGCGCAGCCAGCTATCTCGGCGAACAGGCCTTGCCCCGTCAGCCCTAACGCGTATGATACGCAACCTTCTGGACGAGGGACTGCTGTCTGAGGCAGGCAAGTCGGTTTCCCGCGGAGGCAGGAGAGCGGTGATGCTCTCGTTTAACCACAGTTACGCATGCACGGTGGGGATGAAGATCGAGCGTGATCGACTCCTGGCGGCTCAGCTCGATCTGGCCGGTGCCATTTTGCGCGTGGAGCGTCAACCGCTTCCTACACCCCTTGAACCGGATGATGTTCTCAGGCAAGCAGCCCATGCCGTTGATGCTTTGCGCGACAAACGCATCCTTGGTGTTGGCGTGGGGATATCCGGGTTTGTGGATGCCACGCGTGGGGTGGACTTGTACTCGCCGATCCTGGGTTGGCGCGATGTACCCGTGGCCTCTCCGTTGTCGGAAGAACTGGAGCTCCCTGTGTGGGTGGAAAACGATGTGAACGCGCTCACGCTCGCTGAGTGGCGCTATGGAGCAGCGCAGTCCATGCGCGACTTTGTGTGCATCACCGTTGGGGAAGGAATCGGGGCCGGCTTGGTGGTAGGAGGAAGGCTGTACCGCGGGCGCTTCGGCGGAGCAGGGGAAGTGGGCCATTTCTGCCTTGATCCGGAAGGCCCCACCTGCCGCTGTGGAGGACGCGGCTGCGTGGAAACTTACGTATCCGACGGAGCAATCGAGGCGGAGGCCCGTGCACGTGGCTTTCGCTCGCTGGGCGAGCTCTCGACTTCGGCCCGGAGCGGCATGGGAAAAGCCCGTGAGGTGTACCAGCGCATGGGGCGCGTGCTGGGAATAGGGGCCAAAAACGTCGTGAATTTGCTTAATCCGGAGGCCATCGTACTCGGTGGGGAGAGGATGGCCGACAGTGACTTGTTCCTGAATAGCTTTCACCAAGAACTCCGGCGCCATGCATTCTCCCACGAGACAAGAGAACTGAAGGTTCTTCCAGCTCAACTGGGCAGCGACGGGTTCCTGATCGGAGCAGGCACCCTGGTCACCGAGGGCCTATTCCAACGGCCAGCCCTGGAGGTTGCCACATGAGGACAACACGCACAGCTAACGCCGGGCACTGGATAACCACGGACACAATTGGAAAACGGAGAAGGGAGCATAGATGCTGGAGTTTGTAGTTGCCGAGGACGGGCGCCCGCAGTTGATCGTCCATGGCAGGCCATGGCTCACCGACCTGCGTGTTCGCATCCCCGCGGGAAGCGGCGGGGTCGCGGACGAAAGGGACGAGCTGCGCGCAGGAGACTGGGAGCACAGGCGAGAGGGCACAACAACCGAGCTATCCCGGACCTACTGGCTGGGTGACACAGCTCTGCTGTTAATGACGCTTCAATGTGAGCCGTCGCGGGCCACGATCAGGTGCGAGCTACTCCATGATCTTGGCGTACAAGGCGTACGGGATGTATTCGATTCGCCTGCTCTGATAGCCCCGTCCTTCAGTATCCAGCCGGGCCTGTCTTTCTTCCTCACCACCTTCGGAAACGGAGAAACCGGTGAAGACTACCCCGGGGGACATTGGCCCACCGCCCTGTCCGGGCGGGCCCCGGACGATCTGCCCACACGTGGATTCGCACCGCTTGCGCTGCTTGGTCCCGATGGCGCCCTGGCGATGAGCGCAGCCGACTTCCACCTCACAAGCCCGCTGGTCCGCGTTCCCGGGGGTGCGGGCCGCTCCGTGGGGGCCCCTCCCGGGGGGCTCCCCGCAGGCCGCAGGTGGGAGACGTGGTTGGCGCTGGGCGATGACCTGTACGAAGCTCTGCGGGAGCTGGGGGATCGCCTCCTGGCCAGGTCCGGCAAGGTGCGGAAGGAGACCCAGTCACACCCGGTGAACACCACGCTCGGATGGTGGAACGCGTACGGCAGCTACTACACTGAGCTGTTCCGCCAACTGGACGCGACAGCCCTGCACGAGGTGGAGAAGTCGTTGCGCGACCTTGGCTTGCCCATTGGGTATCTGGGTTTGGATCTTTGGTACCCCTACAGCAGAATCGGCCAAGCGGCCCACTTCGTCCCCGATCGGGAGAAATACCCGGCAGAGCTGCATGGCAGGGAACGGGCCCTTGACGTTCCCTACGTCTTGCACTTATCGGCTCTGACCCCCGACAACGCGTACGGTACGGAAGCAGCGGACCCGAGCTACTACGCCCAAGTGGCGCAGGAACTGCGACGCCAGGGCGGCATAGCCGCTTGGCATGACTGGCTGCGAACACAACAGCATCTCACGGCTGCCCTGCGTACCGATCCCGATGCAGCTGAGAGCTGGTTCTCGGGAATGGCGGAATATCTGGAGGAACAAGGTATTGCAGTGGTACTGTCCATGCAGACGATGGGTATGTCACTTGCGTCGACCCAGCACCCCAACATAGTGGCCGGCCGTAGCCATACGGACTACCTTTTCTGCCAACGCGAGGCACTGGAACTGGCGGCCGCGCAGGGACACAGCGACTTGCTGGACCAGTGGGTCTCGCAGGCAGAGCTCCGAAGGCAGAACACCCTGGTGGGCATGGTCCTGGAGGCACTGGGCCTGGCTCCGTTCTATGACCTGTTTCTGTCATCTCCACATCCCGGTCTGGGCGGGGGGAATCCTCGTGAGGAAGCGCTTCTGCGCCTGTTATCCTGCGGCCCGGTCGGAGTGGGGGACGGGCCGGGAATGTTCGACAGAAGGCTTTTGGAGAGTGCCTTATTGGACGACGGCACCCTGGCACGGGCCGACGGACCGCTGGTCCCCGACCTGACCACGCTGGATCAGGACGTGTTGCTACTGTGGACAAAGCGCTCCACGCCCGCGGGCGCATGGTGGTACGCCGTGGCGCTTAACACTGCTTCGGAGCCGCTCGGCCTACATATCGACCCACCCGGCGATGGGGAAACGATCGCCTGGGACTTGCTGAAGAGCAATCGCACGGAGGAGCTTCACCAAACCATACCTGCCCGAGGGCTTGCCGCTTTCCTGTTTGCCCCCGTGCGACAAGGGATCGCCCCCTTGGGCGTACTCGACAAACTGATTCCCACCCCTCGTCAAGCGTGGGACTCCGTGTGGGAAGGCGAATGGCGACTTACGGTAAACGGGACGGGCCCGGGAGCCCTGTGGGCACCCCGGGGTGCAACAGTGGAATGTGAGGACGGCTCCCGGCCGCCGCAAGAACGGCGGGGGGAATACGTGTACTTCGATACGGCGGGGGACCCTGGAGAGCTATATGTGAGAGGTTCAACGAGTGGTCCCGGTGCCCCACTAGGGGGAGGTGGAACGAAATGAGACGTATGTGGAGATCACCCACGCACTTCCGGAGGCCGATAACCCTGGTTTTGGGCGTTTGTCTGCTCGCCGTCGGCGTAAGTGTGGGTCTAGGGGCAGGCGAAATACGCGAGCACCTGGTGGAACACCACAGCCACCAGACTCTCTATCGGCAGCCATTCGGCGCAGCAGCGGCCGGGGAGGAGGTGCGCTTTCGGATCGCCATCGGGACAGACGATGTGGACAGAGCGTTGCTGGTGTGGGTGGACGAACAGACAAGTCTACAGCGGGAAAAGGCCATGGAACCGGTGGGGCAGAGCCCAGACGGAACTTCAACCTACTGGGAGGCTACCTTGAGCGTAGGTCGGCCCACCATCGTTCACTACCATTTCGTACTCGAGCAGGGAGCCGACCGCTGGTACTACGGAGACACTGGAGAGATGGGAGGACAAGGCACCCTTACGCGTTCACGCCCGCACGGCTTCCAGCTAACCATCTACGAACCTGACTTCACAACCCCCGACTGGATGAAGCATGCGGTGATCTACCAAATATTCCCCGACCGCTTCCGGTCGAGCATTCCCGATAGCGTGGAACGTGCTGCGGACAGAGGATTCCGCGGCCACTGGCCGGCCCAGGTGCGGGATTGGGATCAACTGCCGGACAACCCCGACGCCCAAGGGATCGACCCCGACTACGACGGCGATGGGATCTGGAACAATGATTTCTTCGGCGGCGACTTGCCCGGGATCGTGGCGTCGCTTGATTATCTGTCGGAACTGGGGATCAGCGCGCTGTATCTGAATCCGATCTTCGAGGCACCAAGCAACCACCGCTACGACACAGCTGACTACGAAACCATCGACCGCGTGCTGGGTACGAACGAGGATTTCGCAGAGCTCGCCTCTCGGGCGGGCGACCGTGGGATCAACCTGATCCTGGACGGTGTGTTCAACCACGTGGGCGATGACTCGCGGTATTTCGATCGCTACGAGCAGTGGCCCCAAGACGTGGGCGCCTACGAGTACTGGTCACGCGTGTACGACCTTGTCCACGCCCAGGAGCTGCCCTATTACGAGGCTGAGGAACGAGTGCGCGCTGAGTTCGTGGACCAAGGGCACAAGGACTTCACATTTACCGAGTGGTTCGAGATCCGTCCCGAGAAGGTCGGGGAGGGACTGGCTCCATACGGGGGAGAGCGGTATGACTACGATGCGTGGTGGGATCTGGAGAGTCTCCCCGAAATCAGGGCCCCCGGCGGCAGCGAACTCAACCTGGACTCGTTTGCCGATTACATCATCCGCGATGATGACTCCATAACCCGTCGATGGATCCGCGCCGGAGCCAGCGGTTGGCGGATCGATGTGCCTATGGAGATAGCCGATGAGTTCTGGGTCGAGCTCCGCAAATACCTCAGAGGAGATCACGGATTGGCCGAGGTCCCGTACGGCGAACCTGTGCTCATATCTGAGGAGTGGGGCGACGCCAGCCATTACCTGCTCGGGGACAGCTTCGACTCCACCATGAACTACCGCTTACGGTCAGCCCTACTTGAGTTTCTCACCGGGGGTACCGCGCACACCTTCCATGCCCAGGTCATGAGCATCATGGAGGACTACCCACAGCAGGCGTTCTACGCCCTGATGAACCTCCTTGGGTCCCACGATACGGCACGGGTCCTCACCGAACTGGGCTACGTGGACCGTGATCTCTTCTCCGACCGCGATCGCGTTCGAAGGATGTCCGACGAGCAGATCGAGGCCGCCAACGAGAAGGCCATCCACAGGCTCAAACTGGCCGCCACGTTCATGTTCTCCTTCCCTGGAGCCCCCACGATCTTCTACGGGGACGAACTAGGGTTGGCTGGAGACGACGATCCGGAGTGCCGCCGCCCCATGCCCTGGGACCGGGCAACCGAGGACAATGAACTCCTTCAGCACTTCCGGAAGCTGAGTGCGATGCGCGAATCGCACCCCGTGTTGCGTACCGGAACGCTGGTTCCGCTACACGCGGAGGGAACGACCTATGCCTTCGGGAGAGAGCTGCTGGGAACCGAGGATGCCCTGGGTCAGAGCGCGTACGAGCTCCCCGGCCGAGGTGAGAAGCTCCGTGTTGAGGACCACAACGCGCTGGCAGTCGTGGCAATGAGCCTTTCAGGAGCGGATGAGCTTTCGATCGAGATCTCGGAGCTTTCCCGAGACGGGGTGGCGTTTACGGATCAACTGTCCGGAGAGCGCTATACCGTACGGGACGGCACGCTCACCCTGTCGCTCCCCGAGCTGGGAGCCGCGGTGCTAATCAGCGATCCTGGGCAGGACCTAACCCCGCCTCTCGCCCCGCGGGAGCTTCTCGGGGAAAGCCAAGATCGAGCCGCTGCCTTGCGGTGGGATGCCCCGCCCGATGCACTGGCGTTCAACGTGTATCGCACTTCGGTGCCCGGCGGCCACTACACGTTGGTCGGAGAAGGACTGGAGAAAACGGAGATGGTCGACGACGGGTTGCAGAACCTAACCCGTTACTACTACACGGTCACAGCAATCGACGAATCGGGCAACGAAAGCCAGCTGTCAGAACATGTACGTGTGATCCCGGGACCGGCGATCACGCAGGCCGAGGTCAGTCGGTTCACGTTCCACGGCAAGGAGCACCTACTCCAAGTGAACACACAGGTGCCGCCGGTCCAGGCGCGAGTGACCGTGCCGGAGCTGCCCGAGGGCAAAGCGGACACCGAAGCGCTATTGGCCCGTGTCTACTTCGGACAGTCCGAAGTCCCAGGCGATTGGGACTGGGAAAAGGCTGTCTACGTGGAGGCCCGAGACGGGGAATACCTGTTCGAAGGATCGTTTGTGCCAGACAGGCCCGGCCGCTGGTATGTCACGGTGGGCTTTTCCACCGACCTTGGCCAGAGCTGGACGCTGGCACGGTATCCGGACGACACATTCCCCTCCTTCGAGGGGGTACTCACCGACGAGGAGCCCGCACCAGCAGCACCTGAACTGGCCTGGGCTCGTCCATTACGAAGGCTTGATGCTCCCAGCCATGTGGTGCTCGAGTTCCGCCATCCCCAGCCGGAGGAGATCGAGTACCTGGAGGTCCTCCGCCGCGTAGGGGTGGGAGAGTGGAAAACGGTGGCCACGCTGGAGCCCAGCGCCCGGACGTACACGGATGAGGAACTTGTGTACGGTGAACACCATGCCTATCTCGTGCAAGCCGTGGACCGGTGGTTCCAGCGCAGCGTGTCGCTGGCGCGCGAGATGAAACCCGAGGTCATACCTCCACGCGTGTCAGCCATTTCCCTCTCCCCGGGCGAGGTCGATCCATCGGTGGACGGCGCGGTGGACGAGGAGGAGTGGGAGGCTGCAGCGTCCCTCCCCGGCGATGGAAAGCTCATCCAGGCGCAGATCGGATATGGCAGCCGACACCTGTTCGTACGGGCGGATCCGGCCGTTCCGCCCAGCGAGCTAATTGGCGAGGACTACAGTTTGGTTCTGTACATTGGGCCCCATACAGGCGCAGAAAGCGGCGATCCGGTGAACACGCAGACACGATTCGCCGAAAGCTCCCTGGGGATGCCCCTCACACAGCTGATACAGCTGCAATTCAAGAACGTCGATGCACAGGGCCGTGGGTACGTGTTCCCCTATGTTGCTGACGGCATGGGCGGCTGGCGACCCACCGGACGCTTCCAAGATCTCCCCGAGCGCATCGCGCGTGTAGGGGAGACGATCGAGTACCAGATCCCATTGGAGGTACTGGGCCTGGATCGCTCAGAGGAGATCTCCCTATGGTCCCGACTCACCATCGAACACGACGGAGAGCTTGTCGGAACTGCGCCCGCGCAGCCGGCAAGTCTGCGGATACCGCCGCTTGTGACCGGGGACGTGGTGGCGGAGTTTGCCGATCCCGAAGGCGACGACCACGGGATCGGCACGTACGAGTATCCCACGGCCGGCGTGTTCGACCAGGAGGGCTTGTTCGATCTCGTGCGGTACACCGTGCTCGAGGAAGCCGAAGAGTGGATGCTGGCACTTCAGTTCGCCGCCCTGCCCAATCCATGGGACGGCCCGCTGGGCTTCAGCCACCCCTTGGTCCACATCTACCTGGACGTGGAACCCGGAGGCCGAACGGCCATGCATCCCGCGGGGGAGGCGATGCGGGTGCGGTTCTCCGAGGACCATCCGTGGAACTACTTCCTCAGGATCGCCGGCTGGCCGGGCTACGGGCGGCACTTGTTCACGGCGGAGGAGGAGCGACACCTGGTAGACGTTTCCGCTGATCCTGCCCGTAGTACAGTCTATGTCCGGATTCCCAAGCGGCTCGTGCCCAATGTCTGCGGCGGCCACTACGTGCTGGTGGCGTCCCAGGACGGGTACGGGCCTGATTACATCCGACCCATCGCCGACGAACCACGTGACTGGACGGGCGGTGGAAGTCCCGCCCCCGACGTGGCCCCGTGGGCGTACGACTACCTGGCCCCCGAGGGCTGGACCCAGGAGGAACTCCTGGGAGGATACGACGAACAGGCCGGCACGTACGCCGAACTCCTGCCGGTCATCGTGGAATGCGAGTGAAGGAGGTGATGTGCCGGAAGTACAATTGCAAGAGCGAAAGGCGACCCGCTAGGGTCGAAACATGGATGACCACTGTAAAGGAGGGAACGCATTATGCGTAAGGGCATCAGTTTGCTGCTGAGCTTGACGCTTACCGTAGGGTTGGCGTCTATGGGGCTGGCCAGCACGCCAGGCGTGCTGACCATTTGGGCGGACGACACCCGCGCGCCCGTGTTCGAGGCGCTGGGCGAGGAGTACACCGCCGCCACAGGCATTCCGGTCGAGGTTTTCGAGATCCCCTTCGACGACATTCGGGGGGAACTGGCAACAGCGGGGCCCGTAGGGGAAGGGCCGGACATCATCATCGGCGCCCATGACTGGGTGGGTGAGTTGGCCGCCGACGGACACCTGATGGAACTGGAGCTCCCGGCGGGCCTGGCCGAGGAATTCGACCCGGCCACCCTAGAGGCCTTCTCCCAGGTCGGCCCCCTGTACGGCATTCCCTATGCTCGAGAAGGGATCGCCCTGGTCTACAACAAGGGTTTGATCGAGGAGGCGCCCGAGACCTGGGATGAGCTCGTTGCGTTCGCCCGGGAGTTCACCAATCCCGGCGTGCCCCAGTACGGGTTCGTCGTACAGAACCCTGACCCCTACCATTCATTCCCCTTCATCTCCGCCCTGGGAGGGTACATATTCGGCTTCGACGAGGACGGGGTCATGGACCCATGCGATGTCGGTCTGGACAACGAGGGCGCCATCACCGGAGTGGAGTACATGGTCGAGCTGTTCGAGGAAGGCCTGCTCCCGGCCGGAATCGGCTATGACGAGTGGCTAGGCCTGTTTGAGGAAGGTCGCATCGCCATGGCCATCACCGGTCCGTGGGCCGTCCCGTCCATGCAGGCAGCCGGCCAAGAGGTAGGCGTGGCCCCGATCCCATTGATCGAAGGGCAGCGCCCGCTGCCGCTCATGGGCGTGCAGGGTGTTATGGTGTCCGCGTACACGGAGAACCCCGCCCTGGTGGAGGACTTCCTGTTTGAGTACTTCGTGACCCAAGACGCCATGCTCGCTATGTACGAGCAGGATCCGCGGCCGCCGGCGTACTTCCCCGCGGCCGACGCCATCGTCGACGACCCCATCCTGGAAGGGTTTATCGCAGCCACCGAGGGCGCCACACCGATGCCGGGCATCCCGGAGATGGCCGCCGTGTGGGGCGCGTGGACCGACGCCATGGAACTGATTGGGCTGGGCGAGCTCTCCGCCGAGGAGGGGCTGACCCAGGCCGCCGACGACATCCGCGACACACTGGACTGCGAGTAGGCGTACAATAGATGCGGCGGGGA
>SL_5KL_010_SEDDRAFT_10000709_pt1 | contig 21164 bp, 17 predicted proteins | sample SodLakKL_010_SED_FD_9118 | JGI IMG/M metagenome (IMG submission 9118)
GCTGTACGGTCGGCCCAAGGGTATGCAGGATCTTTTCAGGAAAAGATGGTTTCCATGGAGCTCAACCAAACTGTTCAAGTGCGGAGTAAACAAGATGACTGAAAAAGACAGGATAATGGAAGCACTGGCCTTTCTGAAAAAGGCTTTTCCCGATTTTCATCCGGAAGTTCTGCTAGTCCTGGGAAGCGGCCTGGGGGAAATGGTCCGGACCTTCCAGCCGTTAAGCAGTACTGAGTATTCTCAGGTTCCCGGTTTTGTACGCTCCACTGTGGAGGGTCATGCCGGAACCCTTTATCTTTGCCGGGTAAAAGGCCTGAACCTGGCAGTCATGAGCGGACGGGTCCATCTGTACGAAGGTTATTCCTCTGGAGAAGTGGTCCGCAATCTTCGCGTCCTGGGGCTGTGGGGCGCCAGAACCGCTGTATTGACCAATGCAGCCGGAGCCCTGAATCCGCTTTTTTCCACCGGCAATATAATGCTTATCACGGATCATATCAATTTTACCGGAGAGAATCCCCTTACCGGCCGGAACCTGGACGATTGGGGTCCCAGGTTTCCGGACATGAGTTCCGTTTACTGCCCTGAACTGGCAGCTCTGGCTCAGAAATGCGCCCTGAACATGGGCGTGCCCCTGGAGAAAGGAGTTTACCTGGGAATCAAGGGGCCATCCCTGGAAACCCCTGCTGAAACCAGGGCTTTCAGACGTCTGGGAGGAGATGCCATAGGCATGTCCACCACCCTGGAGGCAATAGCATGCAGACATCTGGGCTTGCGTGTCCTGGGATATTCCTGCCTGACCAACAAAAATCTCCCTGACTGCATGGCTGAGACTTCACATGCTGAAATTCTCCGCCGGGCCCAAAGCATGAATGAAGTTCTCATAGAGCTGCTCCAAAAGACCCTGCCGCTTATACCGGGCGTGTATCAGAAATGAATTCTCTGCCCCCCCCCTTTAGAGTCACTTTATCTGCTTGGCCAGCCTGTCAACCTGGCGGCAGATGCCCATAAGCAGCCTGAATTCGTGCTGCATGATTCTGTTTTTGGCCAGGAATCTCTTGAGGGGAAGCATGAAATAGTCCTGATTCTCCTGCTGCAGAAAATCTATGGCCAGGAGGGCTTCCTGAATGCTGTGGTGCAGAAGTCTTAATTCGTCCTGGGTTGCCGGCGGAGTGTCCGGGGGCTGCACAAAGCGGGTTTTTGCTGTTGGAACAAGCTTGAAACACTCGTAGAGCAGGATCAATACCGCCTGGGATATGTTCAGGGACCAGGAACGGCTTGTGGTGGGAATGCAGATAATTCTTGGACAGAGATCGATTTCCTGGTTGGTCAGTCCGGTGTCCTCCGGTCCGAAAACCAGGGCGGTGCGGAAGCCGCTGTATTCCGGATCCATGATCTGATGGGCCGCTTCCCATGGATTAAGAATGCCCTTGCGCCATCCGCCCACTCTGGCAGTAGTGGCAAAGACCTGGTGAAAGTCCTTAAGAGCCTCTGAGAGATCAGGATAAAGCTCAACCCCGTGCAGCAGTTCCATGCCTTTCGGGGTAGCCAGCGGGGCAGCCCGCTTTGGATTGAAGTTTCGGCCGCCGGCAATAATCAGCCTTGAACATCCCATGTTCACGCAGGCCCGGGCTACTGAGCCCACATTCTCGGAATATTTGGGCCGGCAGAGGACTACGGCTATGTTTTCCAGCATGTGTGCCTGTCGGTTCAAAGGTCTTGTGCACAACTGCACGGTTCAGACATTAAACCTGAAGGTTATGATGTCTCCGTCCTGAACAATATACTCCCTGCCTTCCAGACGCAATAACCCTAGTTCTTTGGCTTTTTTAAAGCTCTTACAGCGAAGAAAATCTTCCCAGCTCAAAACCTCGGCCCGGATAAACCCCTTTTGAATGTCTGAGTGGATTGCCCCGGCAGCCTCCCAGGCGTTTCTGCCCCGTTTCAATGGCCAGGCCCGTACCTGCTTTTCTGCGGTGGTCAGATAGGTAATGAGCCCCAGAAGCTCAAAGGTTTTAGACACCACCCTGTCCAGCACTGACCCGGTTACCCCCAGATCCCGCATGAACTCTTCAACCTCCTGCTGGTCCTCCAGTTCAGACATTTCCCTTTCAAGCCTGGCGGAAAATGCTATATGGGCCTGGTCTGGTTCTTCCGCAGGGAGATTAAAATCCATTATCCGGTTCTCGTTCACGTTCCAGGCATACAGGATGGGTTTGGCCGAAAGAAAGGCAAAGCCCTTGAGGGCCTCGTGCCTGGCCAGTGTTCTTTCTGTCCTCAGGGGTTTTTCGTTTTCCAGGAGCTGCAATGCCTGGATAAGCAGTTCTTCTTCCAGGGGGTCGTAAAGATGTCTGTCCTTTTTTCTGTCCTCCCTGATCCTGTCCAGTTTCTTTTCGATTACAGCCATGTCAGAGATTACGAGTTCAGCCTCAATGGAGTCCTTTTGTGCCACGGGATCCTGAGCCCCGGTGAAGGCGTCCAGGACCGCCAGGAGACAGTCAACACCCCTGATGTCGCTTAATACCCTGCTGCCCAGAGCCCGGGCTCCTCCGCCCGGCGGATCCAGGTATTCTATCTCGATATGGGTGATCTTCTTGGGTCTGAAAAGCTCGCTTAGTGGCTCAAGGCGCGGCTCAGGCACCTTGACCATGGCCCTGCTTCCAGATACTCCAGGACCGGCCAGGGCCCGGAACAGCTCTGTCTTGCCGCTTCCGCTGAAGCCGATGATAGCTGTTTTCATTTATTATCCTGAGGCTGGCTGTGCCCGCAAACAGGTAAAAAATTATCCTCAGTCCAGAAACAGGACTGTTGACGCTTATAAGTTATCTGTCAGCAGTTACCTGTTATCAGGAGATCCGGATAACCAATAACCAAATAACAGTCTGAGCAGCTTAAATTTTCCTCAACACTTTCTTGTTTTTTTAAGAAAGGGTTTCAGGAGCAAGTCAAAAAGCAGCCAGGCCTGTTGATACAGAGCATTTAGAATTGTTATATGGTTTTCATCCGGAAACGGTTCTTTTCCTCGTTTCCGGAAAGAAACCCATAGCTTCAGCATCCGGAAATAAAGAATTTCCGGATGGAAACTGTATAATTTCACCGGTGCAAATCCTGTGTGGAAAGTTCAGCGTCCAGCGGTTGATTTATTCTGAGAATACCGGACACTGTACAAATCCCCTAAACTTTAAAACAAAAGAAAAATTCTGACAAGAAGGACCAGGAAGGCCAATTTATACTTGCCAAAGAAAAGGGCTATGCTTATAGGCACGCACATTATGAGCAAGGATTTAATTATTGTCGAGTCACCGGCCAAGGTAAAGACCATAAGCAGATTTCTGGGCAAGGATTATACTGTTGAGGCCTCTGTAGGCCACATCCGGGACCTGCCCAAAAAGACTCTGGGAGTGGACGAGGAAAAGGGGTTTGTCCCTCAATACGAAGTCATCCAGGGCAAAAAAAAGGTGGTCAGCAAACTCAAGCAGAGTGCCGGCAGATCCGGGCAGATCTTTCTGGCCCCGGACCCGGACCGTGAAGGCGAAGCCATTGCCTGGCACATTGCCCAGGAAATCCGGGAAAAGAATCCCAATATTCATCGCATTCAGTTCAACGAGATCACTCCCAGGGCTGTGAAGGAAGCCCTGAAGCATCCCAGAAGGCTCAATGAAAACCTGTTTAATTCTCAGCAGGCCAGGCGGGTTCTTGATCGCCTGGTAGGCTACAAGATATCGCCGCTGCTGTGGAAAAAGGTCAAGCAAGGGCTGTCAGCCGGCCGGGTACAGTCGGTAGCCCTGCGAATGGTCGTGGAACGCGAGCGGGAGCGGCAGGCTTTTGTATCTGAAGAATACTGGGTATTCAAGGCGTTGTTGCATGCACCGGGGAAGGAAGGTTTTGAAGCGGNTCTCTGGAAAATCGGCAGCAAAAAGGTCCATGTCCCTTCTGAAGAAGAGGCCGTAGCCCTGGAACAGATGCTGAACAAAACCTCATTTGCGGTTCATTCAGTAGAGGAAAAGGAAAGGTTCAGGAACCCCAAGCCGCCATTCATTACTTCCACCCTGCAGCAGGAGGCAAGCAACCGTCTTGGATTCACAGCCAAGAGAACCATGGCTGTAGCCCAGCGACTTTATGAAGGGGTTGATCTGGGGGAAAGAGGAACTACTGCGCTCATCACCTACATGCGCACTGACTCAGTACGTGTGGCCAAAGAAGCGCAGCAGGAAGCCAAAGCCTGGATAATCAGCAACCTGGGGGAGGATTATTATCCTCAGAAAACCAGGTACTTCAAGTCCAAAGGTTCTGCACAGGAGGCTCACGAAGCCATCAGGCCGGTGGATCCGTCCATTACGCCCGATGAGGTAAAATCATACCTGTCCCGGGATGATTATTCGCTCTACAGGCTGGTCTGGTCCAGGTTCATGGCCTCTCAGATGGCTCCGGCCAGGCTTCTGGATACTGTGGTAACTGTAAAGGCAGCCAATACCCTGTGGAGGGCCAGGGGAGAAAGGATTATTTTTCCCGGATATATGCGAATATACTCTGCCGGGGGTCCCAGGGAAGACAGCCTGCTGCCCGAACTAATTCCCCAAGAGCAGCTGGAGCTTGATAAATTGATCAAGGAGCAGAAATTTACCCAGCCTCCAGCCAGGTACAGCGAGGCCTCCCTGGTGCGCAGGCTGGAAGAGCTGGGCATAGGAAGGCCTTCCACCTACGCGGCCATCATATCCACTCTTCTGGAGCGCGAATATGTTGTTCTGGAGGAAAAAAACTTTCAGCCCACAGAACTGGGATCCGAGGTATGTGATCTTCTGGTGGCCCACTTTCCTACGCTTATGGATGCGGGTTTCACCGCCCAGATGGAGCAGGACCTGGATACCATTGCCCTGGGGAAGAAGGACTGGGTGGAGGTGCTTAATGCATTCACCAGCGGGTTCAACCCGACCCTGGAAAAAGCCAGAAAAGCCATGGCCTCGGTCAAAGGGGGCAAGGAAACAGAGATAAAATGCGAGCAGTGCGGAGGGGCCATGCTCATCCGCTTTGGCCGCAACGGGGCTTTTCTGGCCTGTTCCAGCTATCCTGAGTGCAGGAACACCAGCAATTTCACCAGGGATGAGCAGGGTGCCGTTCAACCGGTGGAGAACGAGCCTGTGCAGCAGGAAAAGGTAGGCTCCTGTCCTGAATGCCGAGGGGATCTGGTGATCAAGAAGGCCCGCTCAGGCAGCAGATTCATCGCCTGTGACAACTATCCCAGATGCAGGCATACTGAGCCTCTGTCCACCGGGGTTTCCTGTCCTGTCGACAATTGTTCAGGTGAGCTGGTGGAAAAGGGCAGCCGCAGAGGCAAAGTCTTTTACGGCTGCAATCAATATCCCGAGTGCACCTATGCCCTGTGGAACCCGCCGGTGTCCCGGGACTGTCCAGAGTGCGGCTCCAAGGTTCTGGTCCGCAAGAATACCAAAACCAGGGGAGAGCATCTGGCCTGTCCGGAAAAAAAGTGCAGACACTGGGAAATGCTGGATCATAATGCCTGAGATGACAAGACGGCAATGAAAGCCTGCTCTTATCTGGCCAGCGGGTGAGCTGTACGGGACAGGGGCTGCCCTGATCAGCCGGCCGGATTATTCAAGAACAACAGTATATTTTTTGAGAAAGCCCACGGGATGGTAGGATTCCTTGGCTTTTTTCAGGCCGGGATCACCCATGTCCTGCTCGCGGTTGACTATCTGAAAATTCTGGGCCGAATACTTCAAAAAAAGCCTGTTCATTGCCTGGTATACCCCCTTATACTTGGGGCAGCCCTTTTCGAAATGGATGAGCAGGCTGTTGTCCGGCAGTGCTTCAGCCACGGTAAAAGCAGCCATTTCTCCTCCCACCATCAGCCCTGCGCCGAACAGGTTCATGAGCTGCTCCCAGGCGCCGAGCACTCTGACCACCACCTGGTTTTCCGCCTCCAGGGTCTCGGACTCGGCGCATTCCTTCCACAGGCACCATTCGGTCTGCAGGCCCAGGGCGTGTTCGATATATTTCTTGTTCAGGGTCACGTAGTCAAATTTGTTCTGTCTGACAAACTGGTTGTACAGGTTTTTTTTCTTGTGCCACTTGTTTCCTTTAAGGGCTGTCAGCTCCGGCACAGAATAGAGATAGTCCCAATGTTCCCGGGCTTCAGAAACCTGGATGCCCGGAACCTCTTTCTTCAGTCTTCCGGCCAGATCTTCCGGCACCCGGATAAACCGGGCAGGCCTGGGAAAATCTTTCAATATTGAGACCCAGTCCTTATCCCAGTTTCCCACAGGTGCCCAGTAACCCTTTTCAGGCTTCTCCTGCCTGATCCAGGCCAGGCCATGTGCAAAAGCAATTTCCAGTCCGTATTCCTGGGACCAGCCCCAGATATTGGTGAAGCTGTAGTCAGAAACCGGCTGGGGGGTCAGGGAGAATTTTTCACTGTAACTGTCCTGCAGGGACAGTTCCGGGGATTGAAAGTGCATGGCTTTCCTCATATGGAGATTAAAAGAAATAAAACATGGCTGGACCTGGGTCAAGAGAAGACCTGTCCGGATAAACCTGCCGGCCACAGGGCCGAGAGGAGCAGTCTATGACCACCTGGATCAGAAAGTATGCATATGGCCATGTCTGGTGTCTCAGTTTGATGACCCTGGCCGGTTTGATCCTTGCCGTTAGCATCAACGGCATAGGAGTGCACCAGCAGTTCATTGCAGGAGGTTTTGCCGGGCTGAGCCTGCTTCTTTTTTATGTTACCGGCTTTTTGAATCCTGGAGCATGGCTGGTGCTTTTAAACATACCGGTGTTTCTCCTGGGGTTTTTCCTGGTCAGCAAGAGATTCTTCCTTTACAGTCTGTACTGTCTGCTGGCCACAGCCTTTTTTCTGCAGATTGTCCGGCTGGAACTGCCGGTTCAGGATCCCCTTCTGGCCGCCCTGTCTTACGGATGCCTTCTGGGAGCCGGCATGGGCATAAGTCTCAGGTCGTTCGGATCTACAGGAGGTCTGGATATAATCGGGGTCATCCTGTACCAGAAGTTCAATATCAATATCGGTCAGAGCAGTTTTATCTTCAATATGGCTCTATTTTCTCTGGGATTCATGTTTCTGCAGACCGACCTGGTGCTTTATTCGCTGATCAGTGTTTTTCTCACCGCGGTGATAGCGGACTATTTCATGTCCTTGTTCAATCAGCGCAAAATGGTCCTGATCATAACCGCTTTTCCTGAGCTGATGGTCAGTCTGGTCAGCAGCAAGCTGCAGCGTGGTTCCACTTACATATACGGCCAGGGGGCATACAGTGGCAAGCGGAAGAAAATAGTCCTCACCGTGGTCAACAATTTCCAGTTGAAAAGGCTGGAAGAGTTGATCTATGCTAATGATCCAGAAGCATTTGTCATAATTGAGAATACCTTTAATGTCCTGGGGCGGGGCTTTTCCAAGAGGATGCTTTTTTAATGTCAATTATAGTGCTGCTTACAGATTTTGGCCTGGCCGATCCATACGTGGGCCAGATGAAGGCAGTGATTTACAGAAATTTTCCTCAGGCCAGGATTTTGGATCTCTGTCACGGTGTACAGTCATTCAATATCATCCAGGCCGGCTTTATCCTGGCCTCTTCCCTGGAATTTTTACCGCAGGGCTCAGTTGTTGCGGCGGTGGTCGATCCGGGAGTAGGGTCAGAGCGCAGGATTGTTCTTGCGCAAACCAAATCAGCCTGGATACTGGCCCCGGACAACGGACTGCTTGGCCAGGTGCAGGATGAAGGCCGGATAGTCATGGCTTACAGGCTCCATGGAGATTTTCCAGCCTCAGCCACATTTCACGGCAGAGATATATTTGCTCCCCTGGCTGCTGCTTTGGCACGGGACGACAGGATCCCGGCGGATTTTGAAGCCATGGATCCGCAGGATCTGGTCCGCATGGAGCTGCCCGGGCCGGAAATGTCCAGAGAGGGACTTGTCTGCCGGGTGGTACACCGGGACTGCTACGGCAACCTGATCCTGGATCTCAGTGCATCCCAATGGACAGAAGGGCTGCAGGGCAGGAAGCTGCGCATTAAGGATTACAGGCTGCTTTCAGCACCGTTTTATGCAGCCATACCTGATGGTTGCCTGGGTCTTGTTCCCGGCAGTCAGGGTAAACTGGAGATAGCGGCCCGGGAGGAAAGCGCTGCCAGCCTTCTGGGTCTGGGTCCCGGGGACAGAATTGTTATCGTCCCTGAACGGCAAACCTTGAATGGAGAGTGACCAATGCCTCAAACCGCCATTATCTATGATCCTGTATGCAAGCACCATCTGGCCGGAACCGGCCATCCTGAAAGTCCTTCCCGGCTTGAAGCTGTTGTATCAGCCCTGGAGAATGACCAGGCCTGCCAGTCATTGATCTGGCAGAGGCCGGTTCCGGCCAGGGAGGAAGATCTATTGGCCAATCATGGACAGCGCTATGTGGACCTGGTCCGGGACAGTGTGGCAGCAGGCCGTTATTCACTGGGCTATCCGGATACAGACATCAGTCCCGGATCCTGGGAGGCTGCTCTGGCTGCGGCAGGGGCCCTGCTTGCAGGGGTGGATATGGTTATGGAAGGCAGTGCAGCCAATGTCTTCTGTCCTGTACGTCCCCCCGGGCATCATGCCCGTACGGACATGGGTATGGGATTCTGCCTGTTCAACAATGTGGCTCTGGCGGCCAGACATGCCCGGGCCAAGTACGGTCTGGACCGGATCCTGATCATTGACTGGGACGTACATCACGGCAATGGAACCCAGGAATCCTTTTACCGGGAGCGGGAGGTATTTTTTTTCAGCACCCACCAGGAAGCCTGGTATCCATTTACAGGATCTGTCCATGAGACCGGGGAAGGTCCGGGGAAGGGCACGACCATGAATTTTCCCTTTCCGGCAGGGTCCGGTCCCCAGGAAATTTTGCCGGCATATACCGAACACCTGGTTCCGGCCATGGAGGATTACAACCCGCAACTGGTGCTTGTTTCAGCCGGATTCGACTCCCTGCAGGGAGATCTTTTGGGCAGGTTCAACCTTACAGTTGAGGACTTTACCCTATTGACCAATCTGGCCATGGATATTGCGGAAAAACATGCTTCCGGAAGGCTGGTCTCCACCCTGGAGGGAGGCTATAATCTTAATGGACTGGCCCGGGCCTGCACAGCCCATGTGCGCACACTCACCCAGATATAGGCTTTGGAATCCGGATTTCAGGGAAAAAACATCCTGGCGGTCCAGTACGCTCATTGGGCTCAATTTATTCTGTCTGCTGCACACCTGTTTTCACATCCTGGTCAGACCCTGTCCAGGCTGCATTTCCAGGCCGGTGAGATGAGTTTCGTATCCTCCCAGGCCTTCTATCCTGGTCTTAAAATCATTTGAGCCCAGGAGCCGCAATACTTTTTGAACCTTTGGATCATTCACAAAGACTGCAGGTATCAAAAGATCGTATCTTTCTCTGGCCAGAGGAACAAAGTCCAGGTCAAGTGCTGCTGCTGCAGCCTGGATGCCCAGACCGCAGTCGGCTGTTCCGCTTAAAACGTTTACCGCCACTCCCATGTGCGTATACTCTTCCTTGGAGTAGCCCCGGACCTGATCAGGGGAAATAGAGGAGCGCTCCAGGTGGTAATCCAGAAGAATTCTAGTTCCGGCCCCTTTCTGACGATTGACGAACTGCACTTCCTCCCTGGTCAGGTCTGTCAGAGAATGGATTTTTTTTGGGTTTCCAGGCGGAACAATTATTCCCTGATGCCGCACCGCCAGGTTGATAAGCCTGTATTCCAGATCCGGAGCGTATCTTTCCAGAAAGGGAAAGTTGTAGTCCTCCCGTGCAGGATCAAAAAGGTGCATTCCAGCCATGTGGGTGAATCCCCGGCTTGCGGCGGTGATGCCACCCATGCTGCCCACATGGGTGGAGGCCATACGGATGGGAGGAGAAAACCCCATGAGTTCATTGGCCAGAAGATCCAGGGTGTTGTCATGACTGCCCACGCATACCAGGACCTGCAGGATCTCCTCTTTGCCGCGCAGCAGCTGGACTCCGATTTCCCTGTCCTCTCTTACTCCTTCAAGATCCGCGGGTATTCTCACTAGACCCTGAGCCCTGGTCAGAGAGGTCATCATGCCTGCTCCTCGGGGCAGAGGGGTGGCAACAAATCTGTCCCCCACCCGGCCCAGAGATACACGCAGAAATTCCTCCATGCCCAGCTTTGAAGGGACTTTTCTGGTCAGAATGGCTTTTACTGTCTGCGGTTCGCCGGGATGCCTTCCGGACAGCCAGAAGACCAGCGGCCTGATTATCTGCTCAAAGCATACCACTGAACTGACAGGATATCCCGGAGCTCCCACCAGAATCTTGTTATTGTCAGCCACACCCAGAAGAGTGGGCTTGCCGGGCATGGCCTTGAGCCCGTGCACCAGAACTCTGCCCTTGTCCTGGATGATTTTTCGGGTATAGTCTTTGGTGCCTGCTGAAGATCCAGCACCGATAACCACTATGTGAGCATTTGAATCCAGGGCCTTCTGAACTTCCCTGCCAAGGATCAGGTGGTCATCAGGCACCGGTGCGGTTCGACTGTAACCGCAGTCCCAGCTTCTGGCCATGCTGGTCAGTACCTGTGAATTGCTTTCAATGACCTGGCCCGGCCTGGGTTCCGGCCTGGAGATGAAATCCAGCACTTCATCACCGGTAGGAATGAAGTGGATCAGGACCTTTTCCCGGACCATGACTTCCCATATTCCCCCACTGAGCAGAGCGCCTATGTCGTATGCAGAAAGAAGATGGTTCTGGGGCAAAAGCAGTTCCGTGGCCACGATATCCTCGCCTATGCGCCGGACGTGCTGCCAGGGATAGGCCGGCTCCTCTACTGATATGGTATTTTCGTCCTCCTGGTTGATTTTTTCCACCATGATCACGCTGTCCATGTCCGGGGGCAGGATATTGCCTGTGTTGATCTCCACAAAGTCCCTGTTTTTACGCAGCATGACCGGGCTGTCCTCTCTGGCCCCGAATGTGCTTTCAGCCCTTACAGCAACGCCGTCCATGGCAGCGCTGTGAAAAGTAGGCGAGGAGTATCTGGCCCGGACCGGTTCAGCAGTGACTCTGCCTGCAGCCTCGTGGGTGGGAATGACTTCCCTGCCGAGTAGTTCTTCAGGGCTTACGGCCTGATACAACTGCTCCAGGGCCTGCTCAATGGTGGTTGTCTTGAGGTAGATGTTTCTTTGCTCATCCATGTTCTGCTCCGGGTGACTGGCGGAAAAAGTTTTAAGTTTTCATAGTGTTGTATCTTTCAAAAGTCCAGGCTCAATACCAGGGGAAATGTCCGGACTTTTGAGCAATAGGTGCATAAATAGTTTTCATCCGGAAACGGTTCTTTTTCCTTTTGGCTGCGTCAATCTGCACAATTCTTCGTCAACGTATTAAGATACGCCTCCTTATAACTGCTTGATTTCCTTGCCAAAAAAAACAACTCCTCGTTTCCGGAAAGAAACCCATAGCTTCAGCATCCGGAAATAAAGAATTTCCGGATGGAAACTAAATAATGTCTTACGGGGTCAAGGCATACCCACCCCGGCAATCCGGGCCCCGCAATGGGTACAGGACCCTTTTTCCAGGTGCACTTCCCGGAGCTGGAAACCCAGCCTGGCAATGACCTTTTCATGGCACTTGGGACAGAATGTATTTTCTCCGTTATGACCCGGTACATTACCTGTATAGACATATTCCAGTCCTGCCTCTTTTCCAGTCTGGTAAGCTTCCTCAAGGGTTTTAACCGGTGTGGACTTCCTGTCAGTAAGCCTGAAAGTGGGATGAAACCGTGATATATGCCAGGGCGTGTCCACACCGAGCCTGCCGGCGATGAATCCGGCTATTTTTTCCAGCTCCTTTTTGGAATCATTCAGTCCCGGTATGATCAGGGTGGTTACCTCCAGCCACCAGCCCATTTCTCTTATCTTGACCAGGTTGTTCAGGACAGGTTTGAGCCTGGCCCCGCAATAATCACGGTAAAAGCTTGCAGTAAAGGCTTTGAGATCTATATTGGCCGCATCAATGAGTCCCTCCATTGCCTTGAGGCAGTCAGGGCCTTGAAAGCCGTTGCTGACGATTATATTTTTCAGGCCGTTCTCGTGTGCTTTTTGGGCCGTTCTAAGGACAAGCTCGATAAAGACGGTGGGTTCGGAATAGGTGTAGGATACGCTCTCAGCCCTGTATTCCAGAGCTGTCTGTATCAGTTGTTCCGTGGTTATGTGCTGTCCCTCGCGGAACTGACGTTCCTTGGGAGGCTGGGAAAGGGTGAAGTTTTGACAGAAACTGCAGGAAAAGTTGCAGCCCATGGTGCCCAATGACAGGCTGAGGCTGCCGGGCATAAAGTGGTAGAGAGGTTTTTTTTCCACAGGATCCACATTAAGGGCGGCAACATTATCCCCTACCAGGGTGAACAGCTCACCTTCTCTGTTTTCCCTTACCCCGCAAATTCCACGCTCCCCCGGGTCAATCAGGCAAAAATGGCTGCAGGCCATGCACTGTACCGCATCGTCTTTCTGAGGTCTCCAAAGGACAGCCTTGACGGGTGCATAAACCATAACAACCTCCTGGCGGTATTAAACTTCCAAGACTTCCATGCTCACGATCTGGATTAACCTGTCAAATCCAAAAATATCAAAATGTATATGAATATAATATATCGAGATTTCTTTGTTTCAAGTTTCAAGTTGACTTTTTTTCCGTATCCAATGGGAACTATTACTGTATGGACTAGTTGATACAGTCTGTTCAAGCTGGGAGTGATGCGGAAAATACTTGAGCTTGTAAGAAAAAAAAACTACTATTTTTTAAAATCTTATAATGTGGATATGATTATTTGACAGGAGCGAATATGACCAGAATAGAAAAGGCCTATAAACAGGCAGGAGTGGATATCCAGAAAGCAGGGAATTTTGTGGATACTATCAAGGCCATGGTGTCACAGACCCACGGAAAAGGAGTGATTACCGAAATTGGAGGCTTCAGCGGCTTATTCAAGCTGGATATGCACAATCTCAAGGATCCTGTGCTGGTGGCGTCCACCGACGGGGTGGGCACCAAACTCAAGCTGGCCTTCCTCTTCGACCGCCATGACACCGTAGGCATTGATCTGGTGGCCATGTCCGTCAATGATGTTCTGGTTCAGGGCGCATTGCCGCTGTTTTTCCTGGACTACCTGGCCATGGGGGAGCTGGACACCCGAAAAGGCGAAGACATTGTCAAGGGGATAGTCCAGGGCTGCCTGCAGGCCGGATGTGCCCTTCTTGGAGGAGAAACGGCTGAAATGCCTGGTTTCTATTCTCCAGGCGAGTATGATCTTTCAGGCTTTTGCGTAGGCATTGTAGATGATTCCAGGATCGTTGACGGAGGTGAGATCAGACCTGATGACGTCCTTATAGGCCTGGCTTCAAGCGGGCTGCATTCCAACGGGTATTCCCTGGTGCGCAGGCTTTTGGAAAAATCAGCCCTCAGGGGGGAGGACATCTTCCCCGGCACTAGCAGGAAAGTCAGCGATGTGCTGCTTGAACCCACCAGGATATATGTGCCAGAGATCAAGAGCCTGATGCGCGACATCCGGATAAAGGGCATGGTTCATATTACTGGGGGAGGCTTTTATGAAAATATACCCAGGATTATACATCGCGGGCTTTCCGCCAGAATAGGATTCGGCACCTGGGAGATTCCCCGGGTGATGCACTGGGTCAAGGAGGAGGGAGAACTGTCCTGGGAAGATATGCTTCAGATCTTTAACTGCGGTATCGGCTATATACTGGTGGTTTCACAGGATGACAGTGAAGAGGTCATGTCCAGGCTGGGCGGCATGAACTGCAGGGCCTGGGATATCGGAAGGATCCGGGAGACCTACAGGGGTCAGGAAAGGGTGATTATTGATTTCTAATGCTCCGGGTCACCCGGGAAAAACGATTTCTGATCATGATTCCGGAATTATACATACCTTTGCCTGCAAAAAATCTTTTTGCAGGCATTTTTTTGTCCCGCTCTTCAAGGATGGACTGGAAGATTATGCCTGCACACTGTTTACCGGATCGCCTTATCTGTTCAGAAGATCCTGCAGCTGATGCTTTGGCTGTCTGTGATTCTGGATCTGTCTTTCAGGCCCAAAATAATTGTGTAACAAATCACACCAAGGGAGATCAGGAATGAAGAGAAAAAAGATCGAGAACATTTATCCGGAGGACTTGAGAGATTTTTCTTCCCGGCACAAGGAAAAGGACTATCTCCTACTTGATGTACGGCTCCCGGAGGAATATGTCCGGGAGCATATACCCGGGTCCAGGCTGATTCCCCTGCACGAGCTTGAAGGCCGGCTGGGAGAACTGGGGCCTGGTCAAAAGCTGATTTTCTACTGCAGCAGCGGAAAAAGATCCATGGCTGCGGCTACACTGGCCCGGGACAGCGGCCTGTTTCCGGATGAAATATTCAATCTGGAGGGCGGAATAAACGCTTATACCGGCAAAACCCTGCATGAATTTCCTAAGCTGGAGATTTTTCATGATCTGCACAGCACCAAGGATGTGCTGGAGCAGGCGATAGCTCTGGAAAAAGGGGCGCAAAGGCTTTATTCTGTCTTTATGCACAGACTGAAAGACCATGACCTGAAAAGACAGATGCAAATCCTGGCTGATCTGGAAGTATCACATGCCCGAGTGCTTTACAAACAGGGCAAGGATCTCTTTGCCCGGGACTTTGAATCCATGTTTGAAGCTGCTCCGGACAGGTTGATTGAGGGCGGGCTGGATGCGGACGCCTGGTTTGCAGGGCTGGAATCAGCCGGGGAGGGGGATATGTGCACCTTTTTTCTGGAACTGGCCCTGGAAATGGAGAATATGGCCTATGACATGTACCGCAATCTGGCGGAAAAAGATTTTTCCCGGGATTTAACCGAATGTTTCTTCGTGCTTTCAGAGCAGGAAAAAGCGCATATGCGCCTGATTGCAAGAATTTTCAAGGATTGTTCCAGGCTTTGATTTGGTGTTCTCAACCTGTTCACCTTGGTCAGTTTTCCTGATACCTTGAATAAAACTTTCATCAAAGCATAATCATCCCTAAAATACCGGAGTCTTTCATGCAGCACAGAAAATTAGATCCAGGGGAATTATACAGAAAATGCGATGTATCCGGATTTTCATTCGAGACCACGGCAGAACTGGAGGCCATTAAGGACTTGAGCCAGGGAATCGGCCAGCCCAGGGCCGTGCAGGCCCTGAAGTTCGGTGTGGGCATCCGGCAGCACGGCTACAATATCTATGCCCTTGGTCCGGGAGGAATGGGCAAACATACTTTTGTCCGGCAGTATCTTTCCCGGGAACTATCTGATGCGCCCTCGCCCACAGACTGGTGTTATGTAAACAATTTCCACAACCAGGGCAGGCCTTCTCTGCTTAATCTGCCCAAGGGCAGGGGCAATTCCCTGGCCCGGGACATGGAGAAGCTGGTGCAGGAAGCTCCCAATGCACTCAAGGAAGCCTTTGAGAGTGAAGAGTACCAGAACAGGCTGCAGGCCATGCAGCATGAATTCAAGGAATACCAGCAGAGTGTATTCGAAGAGCTGCAGAACAAGGCCAGGGAGAAGAATCTTACCCTGATCAAGACCCCTACCGGAATGGCCTTTGCTCCTGTGCAGGACAAGGAGATCATGCCGCCGGAAGAGTTTCAGAAGCTGCCGGAAGATCAGCGCCGGCAGATTGAAAAGGACATGGAAGAGATGCAGAATGAATCCCAGCGCATGTTTCAGAAGTTCCCGGCCTGGCAGAGAGATATGCGGCAAAAGATCGTGGATCTGAACAATGAAGTGGCCCGCTATGCTTTGGGACCCCTGGTTGAGGAGATCAGGAACAGATACAGCGATGTCCCTGCTGTGGGAGATTACCTGGATGCAGTGGAGAAGGACATTATAGAAAACGTACGGAATATTCTGGAATCTGACAGGCAACAGGATGAAGGTCGAGGCCAGTCAGCGTCTCCCGATATGTTCGGAACCGGCGAATGGGGGGGCAGCGGACGCAGTCAGGTAATGCGCAGATACAGGGTCAATGTCCTGGTGGATAACAGCCTGACCACTGGTGCGCCGGTAATATACGAAGACAATCCAACCTATGCCAATCTTGTGGGCCGGGTGGAACATCAGCCCATGATGGGGGCCCTGGTCACCGATTTCAACCTGATCAAGCAGGGAGCCCTGCACCGCGCCAACGGAGGAGCCCTGATCCTTGATGCACACAAGGTACTCACCCACCCAGGGGCCTGGGACGGATTGAAAAGGGCTTTGATCTCAGGAAAAATCAAAATCGAGTCTCTGGCCGAGATGTTCAGTCTCATCAGCACCATTTCCCTGGAGCCCGAGCCGGTTCCCCTGCAGGTCAAGGTAGTGATGGTAGGCAGTCCTTTGCTGTATTACCTGCTCAAGGAATATGATCCGGAATTTGTCAAACTTTTCAAGGTGGCTGCTGATTTTGACGTGCGCATGGAGTGGGATGAACTGCACCAGGATCTCTTTGCCCGGTTTATGGCCGGGGTTATTGAACAGGAAGGACTGAGACCTTTCCACAAAACCGGGGTGGGCAGAATGCTGGAGTACAGTGCGCGCAGGGTACAGGATCAGAAAAAGCTGTCCACCTACGTGCAGGGCCTCACCGACCTGATGCGCGAGGCTGATTACTGGACAGGGGAAAACGGTCGTAAAACCGTAACCCATGAAGACGTACAACAGGCCATTGACGCTTCAGCATACCGATGTGATCTGATCCGCGAACATGTCTGGGAAAACATCAGCCGCGGGATAATGCACATTGATACCCGGGACCGCAGAGTTGGTCAGATCAACGGTCTTTCGGTCATTGCCCTCGGGGATTTCATGTTCGGGCGTCCCAGCAGGATCACGGCCCGGATCAGGCTGGGCAAAGGGGAAGTCATAGACATCGAGCGGGAGGTAAAATTAAGCGGCCCTATCCATTCCAAGGGAGTGCTTATTCTGTCCGGATTCCTGGGGGCCAGGTATGCTTCGGACAGGCCTCTGTCCCTGTCAGCCAGCCTGGTGTTTGAGCAGTCATACGGGGGTATTGACGGGGACAGTGCCTCGTGTGCCGAACTTTACTGCCTGCTCTCGGCCATATCAGAGATCCCCCTCAAGCAGTCCGTGGCGGTAACCGGATCAGTTGATCAGCACGGTCAGGTGCAGGCCATTGGGGGAGTAAATGAAAAGATTGAAGGCTTTTTTGATGTGTGCAAGGAGAAAGGCCTGACCTCAGAGCAGGGGGTGCTGATACCTGAGGCCAATGTGGAGCATCTCATGCTCAAAAATGAAGTCATACAGGCGGTGGAGTCTGGAAAGTTCCATATCTATCCGGTGCAGAATATTGATCAGGGTATGGAAATTCTTACGGACATGATTGCAGGTGAACCTGATGAAATGGGAAACTATCCCCGAAATACGATCAACAGCAGGGTTCACAACAGGCTGCTTGAGCTCCATGAAAAACGCAGACAGTACAGCTCAAACAGAGAGCAGGGAGGTGAGTCTTGAGCCAGGACAAGTCCCAGCCCACGCTCCAGCGTATTCTGGTTCCCCTGGATGCTTCGGAACACAGCATGGCCGCACTGAGCGCTGCAGCGGAACTGGCTTCTGCACTGGGAGCAGAGCTGGAAGGGCTTTTTGTGGAGGATATCCATCTGCTGCAGCTCTGTGAGTTTCCGTTTGTCAGGGAAATCTCTCTTTTGGGTCCATCCTTCAGGCGTATTGACCGGACAGAAACTGAAAGGCACCTTAAAATCCGGGCCGAGCATCTGAAACGAGTTCTGGCGGATGTAGCCAAAAAATTCAACGTGCCCTGGAAATTCAGGGTTACCAGGGGAGGGGTGTCCAAAGAAGTACTGGCTGCATCTGAAGAAGCGGACCTGACCATTCTGGGCAGAGCCGGATGGTCCATGGCCCGCAGCCCCAGGGTTGGATCCACGGTGCGCACTGTGGTGAGCCAGGGACGCGGCCTGACCCTGATCATGCAGCATGGAGGGCGTATTCAGCCTTCTGTACAGGTACTGTTTACAGGATCACAGCTTTCGGAAAAAGCACTGGGCGTTGCCTTGGACCTGGGAGGTCAAAAGGATCTTTTCCTTGTTGTTCTTATGGTTACTCACAGCCAGGAAAATCTGGAACCCATGCAGAACAGGGTGAAGAATATAATTGCCGGCCGAAAAGTTCAGGCTTCCCTGCATGTTCTGCAGGACCTGGATTATGGGCTGATCAGCAGGTTAGTACGTGTTCATGGTCCCGGGCCTTTGTTCATTCCCTGTGAGGAGCCGCATCTGCACGGCGAGGCCCTGCAGACCCTGATAGGTTCCCTGGAAAACCCGGTCTTTCTGGTCAGGCAGGCCCGGAAGGAAAAGTAAGGTGTCCAGCCCTGCAAAATGTCTCAACAGGACTTTTGTTATCTTTTCTCCAGCCAGGGATTGAAATAGCCGAAACCGATCCAGGGGCATTCTTTCCTTACCCTGCGCATAAAGTTCTTCAGTCCCACCTGGGGACCCAGAGACCTTTTCCGGGCAAGATCCCAGTATATATCCGGATCAAGATTGAGGTTGCGCATCTGGATATAGTCCACTTTGTGAGCCTGGACAAGGTCTATCAGTTTATCCAGTTCGTATTCCGTATCTGTTGCTCCAGGAAAGAACAAAAGATTCAGGGAAATGAAAAGGCTGTTTTCCCTTGCCTGGGCAATGCTCTGGCGGACATTTTCCATGCTGTAGTCCCTGGGCCTGAAGTATTCCCGGTAGAAATTCTGATCTGCGCTGTTGAGGCTGACCCGGATAGAGTCAATTCCGGCCCCGGCCAGCTCCTCAACGTGTTCGGGCAAGGAAGCGTTGGTGTTGATATTGATGGTGGCCCCGGGAACAGACTGTCTGCCCTTTTTCACCGCACTGATTATGGTTTCAGCCCTGGTCAGCGGCTCTCCCTCGCAACCCTGGCCAAAGGAGAGAATAGGCCGGTTTTCCCTGCTGCAGTGTTCCAGCATGACTTCCAGGATTTCCCGGGGACTGGGAGAAAAGTCTATCCTGTTCTGGGTGGCAGGCATACCTGAATCAGGGGGCTGCAGGGAAATACAGCCGATACAGGCGGCATTGCAGGCTCTGGCTACGGGCAGGGGGGCTTCAAATCTGCCCAGGGCCAGGTTCCTGGCTGCAGGGCAGCAGTAATTCAGAGCACATCCGGCCAGGTGTCGCATGAGCCTGTTTTGCGGGTATTTCTGCAGCAGTTCCCTGGCCCTGCGGGTAATCCTGGACTGGGGAATGCCTGCAAAGTTCTGCCTCTGGTCCTGATCCACCCGCGTAGCCGTAATCCAGAAACGGCCGTCCATGAATCCCACAGCTCCATAGGCAAACAGGGGCAGTCTTGGAGGGTTGTCTTCCGGGACAAAGGCCGCTGTGCCGGACAGGGTATGGCCGGGGCTGGCAAATCCGGCCAGGGCCAGGCCTTGAATCACTTCAACCTTTCCGGTCCTGGGATCAAGACCCGCTGCATTTCTGCCCGGAAGCAGAAAAAGATCGCTTGTTTCCGGCAGGGGAATCATTTCATCCGGCCGGGGCAGGGACATTTCTCCGCCTCTGCGGACCAGCATGAGCAGGCCGGGTTCATCGTAAATATTGCCCTCAGGATCGGCATATACAGGATGGGGGGTTTTCTTGGCGGCCATTGACTGTCTGTCACAGCAGTTCATCCGGCTGTGCCGGATCAGGCAACAAAAAAGGCAGGGCACAAATGCCCTGCCTTGTTCTTGGATCATTAACCGCTGACAAGTACGGCATGTTATCGTTTGGAGTACTGGAACTTGGCCCGGGCCCCTCTCTGGCCGTATTTCTTTCTTTCCTTGATCCGTGCATCCCTGGTAAGAAGCCCGGCTTTTTTGAGTATGCCCCGGTTTTCCTGTTCCACCCCCAGCAGGGCCCTGCTGATGCCGTGGCGTACTGCTTCGGCCTGGCCGGCCAGGCCGCCGCCGTGCACATTGACCTTGATGTCGAATCTGCCCACGCTCTGGGTCAGTTTTAAAGGCTGATTGATGATCATCTGCAGGGTGGCTCTGGGAAAATAGTCCTGGTAGGGCCGGCCATTGATCAGGATCTGGCCGGAACCGCTGTACAGCCTGGTCCTGGCCACGGATGACTTTCTCCTGCCGGTGCCGTAAAAGTATTCTTCCTTCATTATCCGTTCACTCCGTAAATTATCAGATCTGCATGGTTTCAGGCTGCTGAGCAGTGTGGGGATGTTCAGGTCCGGGATAAACTTTGAGTTTTTTGAGCTGCCTGCGACCCATCTTGTTTTTGGGCAGCATGCGCTCCACTGCCTTGAAAATCACCTGCTCGGGTTTTTTCTGGATCAGTCTGTCCAGGGAGATTTCCTTGATTCCGCCGGGATATCCGGTGTGGTGATAATATTTTTTCTGCTCCAGCTTGTTTCCGGTTACCTTTATCCTGGATGCGTTGACCACAACCACGAAATCGCCTGTGTCCATGTGCGGAACAAACTCTGGCTTGTCCTTGCCTCTGAGCTTGGTTGCGATGCGTGTAGCCAGTCTGCCGAGAACCTTGTCCCCGGCGTCCACCACATACCAGTTGCGTTTGATATCTTCAGGTTTGGGGCTGAAAGTCTTCATAATCGAGAACTCCATGAATCATTTTGGCAAAAAGATATTTTTAATTGATATTCGGTTTGAATGTCAAGGATAAAAATTAAAATGGCCCTGACTTCCGCGCAGTGAGCGGTTGCAGAGAGCAGTCCATCTGCCCTCGTTCATCTGTTGAAGCCCGGGGCAGTTGCCGGGCCCGCATTACTTTGTCAAGACTGCAGAATCAAAAGCAGATTTCTGCTGCCGGGGCTGGCAAATCATGACTCTTCCGGCAGAAGCTCAGGCAGTTCACAGTTGCAGCTTTTTCTTGACAGGAACTGTTCTCATTACATACTATTTATTTTCCATCCGGAAAGTCTTTCTTTCCGGATGTTGAAGATATTGGTTTTCTTTCCGGAAACGAGGAGTTTTTTTTGGCAAGGAAATCAAGCAATTATGAGGAGGCGTATCTTAATACGGTGACGAATAATTGTACAGATTGACGCCGCCAAATGGAAAAAGAACCGTTTCCG
>SL_5KL_010_SEDDRAFT_10000710_pt1 | contig 21160 bp, 16 predicted proteins | sample SodLakKL_010_SED_FD_9118 | JGI IMG/M metagenome (IMG submission 9118)
GTTATTAAGAAGAGCAGAGCAGGGCGAGGAGGAGCTGCTTGACCCTTTCGTTTTCTTGTTGGCCCTGGATTATGGGGTTCGCGGGTTAAAGGGAAGGGCAATCCGTCCGGGTGTTAACCATGTTCTCGATGAAATCCTGGCAAAAAAAACCTCTTTTTTCCTGAGATTGCCTCTTGTTTCCAATCACCCTAACGCCCTGGTAGTGGGGGTTTACTGGAGCGGGGAGTTGCGAAATGAATATCCATCNGACCGGATCCTTGCTCTGGTTGAATAAAAAACATTTGACAGGTTTTGATAAGTATGTTATAGTTAGCCTTGATAAGCCTCCCGCTTATCGGAAACAATATTTAGGGGGAATGTAATAAAATGCTTTACAGAGGACAAGTTAAATGGTTTAATGCGGAGAAGGGTTTCGGATTTATCGAGCGGGAGGACGGGGACGACGTCTTTGTCCATTTCTCCGCTATTCAGGAAGAAGGGTTCAAGACTCTTGACGATGGCCAGGAAGTTGAGTTTGAGATCGTAGAGGGAGACCGCGGTCCACAAGCGGCTAACGTAACTAAAGTATAAGTGGCCAATAAACCTCGCTTGAGAGAGCGGGGTTTTTAATTTCCAGAAGGAATTTTTTTCCGGCAGGAATTAAGAAGGAAAATGTTGAAGTAATTAAAAAGATGTAATGAAGGGAGATGGTGGGATGAAAATTTCTACCCGAGGCAAGAACATAGAGCTGACAAATGCTTTGAAGGATTACGTTGAGGAGAAGGTTGGCAGAATAGGAAAGTATTTTGAGAATGCTTCCATTGATGCCCAGGTCTCCTTAGGGGTGGAAAAGGAACGCCATCAAGTAGAAGTAACGGCTTTTGTGGACGGACTGATTCTGCGTGGAGAAGAAGAAACCGGAGACATGTACGCTTCAATCGATGGAGTTGTAGAAAAAATTGAGCGGCAGATCCGAAAATACAAAACCCGAATAAACAGGAATCTCCGTGACAAAGAAGAATTTTCCCTTTCCTTTGAGGGTGGTGAAACAGAAGAAGACGATATTGAGAACAAAATTGTTAAAGTCAAGCGCTTTGCAGTAAAGCCCATGAGTGTCGAGGAAGCTGTAATGCAGATGAACCTTCTTGGCCATGACTTTTTTGTTTTTTCCAATGCAGAGACAGATGATTTTAACGTTGTTTATCGAAGGAAAGATGGAAACTATGGTTTGATTGACCCCTACGCCTGATTTTTGACTAAGTGGGCGGAGATGTGATATAATTATAAAAGTTTCTCGACTTTTTGGCGAAGTATAGTAAAGGTTTCCTTTACAAATATTTCGCTATTTTTTTCGGAGGTGAGATTATGGTGGAATTTAATGATAAGAGACAAAAGGCAATGGAACGCAGTGCAACTTTGAAGGAGAGAATAGAAAAATATCTGGAGAACAGACCCGGTATCCCTGCTGGGCGGGAAAGAACCCAGGATATAAAAAAACAAAAAGAAAAAATCATGGGTATTCTTGGAGCAACAGAAAAGGACTGGGACAACTGGGAATGGCAGATGCAAAACCGGATTAGTGATGCAAAAACCCTGGCGAGGGTTTTGAATATTGATGAAGAGGTTCAGAAAAAAATTGAGGAAATTGGGAAGAAATACCGCTGGAGTATTTCCCCCTATTACCTGAGTCTTATTGATCCTTCCGAGCAGTGGGATCCCATAAAACTACAATCTGTTCCCAGTGCAATGGAACTAATGGGAGAAGGAACTCCTGATCCCATGGGCGAAGAATTTACTTCTCCTGCTTCTTCTATTACCCGTCGGTATCCGGATCGTTTAATTATTAAGGTGACAAACCAGTGTGGAATGTACTGCCGCCACTGTCAGAGGAGAAGGGGGATTGGAGAAGTTGATAAACCAACTCCCGTTGAAGAACTAAAAGAAGCAATTGCTTATGTAAGGAACAATCCGGAAATCCGAGATGTGCTTTTAACCGGTGGAGATGCTTTCATGTTGAGCAATGAACGGATTGATTGGATACTTAGAGAACTCCGCTCCATTGAACATGTTGAGGTTATCAGATTGGGTTCCAGGACCCTTGTAACCCTGCCTCAGCGAGTTGACGATGAACTTGCGGAAATTCTCTCCCGCTACCACCCTGTATTTGTTAATACTCAATTTAACCATCCCCAGGAAATTACCGAAGAAGCCGCAGAAGCCTGTAATAAGCTGGCCAATGCTGGAGTTCCTCTTGGGAACCAGATGGTTCTTTTGAGAAGGATTAACGATAATCCCCACGTGGTAAAAAAGATGAATCATGAATTGTTAAAAATCAGGGTTACCCCTTACTATATTTTCCATGCCAAAGGAGTTCAGGGAACCACTCATTTCCGGACAAAGGTAGAAACAGGTATGGAAATTATGGAAAACCTGCGGGGTTTTACTTCCGGGCTTGCAATTCCTACCTTTATTATCAATGCTCCCCAGGGATATGGGAAAACACCGGTTCTTCCTGAATATGTGGTTTCCTGGGGCGATGACCACATTTTACTCCGAACCTGGGAAGGACGGGTAATGGAATATCCCAACGCTTTGGATGAGTGGGATGAAGAAGAACTTTTTTAAGCTAATTTGAAGGAGGCCAATGGGCCTCCTTCTCCTTATCTTGAGCCGTGTTGTCATTGTATTTAAACAGTGGTATAATAATTTTGCGGTTGTTTTGGTAGACCCTTTTATCCTGGGGAGGAATATTGATGCTTGGTTTATTTAAAAAATTGTTAAAAGACCCCAATGAAAAAGAATTGGAAAAACTCTGGCCAATAGTTGAAAAAGTAAATTCTATTGAAGAGGAAATTAAGGCTTTATCCGATTCAGAACTGAGGGGAAAAACCGAAGAATTTAGAAAAAGGCTTTCAGGTGGGGAAACACTGGATGACATACTTCCCGAGGCTTTTGCCGTTGTTAGGGAGGCCGCTCAACGTTCAACCGAAGAAAAATTCAGGCATTTTGATGTCCAGATTCTTGGTGGGGTTGTCCTCCATCAGGGGAAAATCGCTGAGATGAAAACAGGTGAAGGAAAAACTCTTGTTGCTACTTTACCCGCATATCTAAATGCCCTGACGGGAAAAAGTGTCCATATTATTACCGTTAATGAGTACCTTGCCCGTCGGGATGCTGAATGGATGGGCAGTATATATAAGTTCCTGGGATTAACTGTAGGATTAACCCTGCACGGAATGGATTATAAGGAAAAGAAGGAAGCCTACAGCTGCGATATTGTTTACGGGACCAATAATGAGTTTGGTTTTGATTACCTGCGTGATAATATGGCTCTTTCTCCTGAGCAGGTTGTCCAGGGAGAACTGAGCTATGCAATCCTGGATGAGGTAGATAGTATCCTTATTGACGAAGCAAGGACCCCGCTGATAATTTCCGGGCCGAGCGAGGAATCACCAGCCCTTTATTACCAGTTCGCCCGCCTTGTTCCCCAGTTGAAAAAAGAGGAACATTATGCAGTTGATGAAAAAGCAAACTCCGTTACTCTGACTGAAGAAGGGGTTGCCAGATCTGAAAAACTATTAAATATTGAAAACCTTTATGACGACCAGAATGTTAAATTAACCCACCACCTTAACCAGGCTTTAAAAGCCTGGGCTTTGATGCGTAGGGATAGAGATTATGTGGTTAAGGATAACCAGGTTATGATTGTTGACGAATTTACAGGGCGAATTATGGAAGGCCGAAGGTACAGTGATGGACTCCATCAGGCAATCGAGGCAAAAGAAGGGGTGAAAATTGAGCGGGAAAGTCAAACACTTGCTTCAATAACCTACCAGAACCTTTTCCGTATGTATGATAAACTTGCGGGGATGACTGGAACAGCAGCAACAGAAGAGGAAGAATTTATCAAAATTTATGGGATGGAAGTGGTGGTTGTTCCCACCAATGAACCAATGATAAGAGAAGATGCTCCCGATCAGATTTACAAGACCTTACCCGGGAAAAAGAAAGCAATAATTGAGGATATTGTTTCCCGCCACGAGAAAGGTCAGCCGGTTTTGGTTGGGACCATTTCCATCGAATCCAGTGAAGAATTAAGTAGTTTGTTGAAAAAAGAGGGAGTTCCCCATCAGGTTTTAAATGCAAAACACCACGAAAGGGAAGCCGAAATTATCAAGGATGCCGGACAAAAGGGTTCTGTTACAATTGCTACCAACATGGCCGGACGGGGAACCGATATTGTTTTAGGTGAGGGAGTAACCGAACTCGGTGGTTTGCATATCCTTGGAAGTGAGAGACATGAAAGCCGCCGGATCGATAACCAGTTAAGGGGTCGTTCAGGGCGCCAGGGAGATCCGGGATCTTCCCAGTTTTTTATTTCCCTCCAGGATGACTTAATGCGCCTTTTTGGTTCTGATAGGGTTTTTGCTGTAATGGACCGATTGGGAATGGATGAAAACACCCCCGTAGAGCATCCCCTTATTAACCGGGGGATTGAAAACGCCCAAAAGAAAGTTGAGGCAAGGAACTTTGAGATCAGGAAATACGTCCTGGAATATGACGATGTTTTAAACAAACAAAGGGAAATAATCTATAATCAGCGACGGGAAATTTTGAATTCCGATAACGTTCGCGACAGGATTATGGATATGATGAAGCAGGTTATCGAGGAGCAGATTGAGCTGTATCTGCCCAAAGGTGTCCATCCTGAAGAGTGGGATATAAAGAGCTTGATTAATGCTGCAGAAAGAATTTACCTTGCCGAAGGAGTTTTGACTCGGGAAAAAATTGAAGGAATGGCCAGGGAAAAAATTGAGGGTTTTCTTTTAGAACAGGCAAGGGAAACCTATAATAAAAGAGAAAAACAATGGGGCGAGGAGATAATGCGCCGCAGGGAAAAACTTTTGGCCCTGCAGATTATTGACCGGAAATGGATGGACCACCTTGATGCCATGGACGACTTGCGCCAGGGAATCAGCCTCCGGGCCTACGGCCAAAGAGACCCCCTTGTGGAATATAAATTCGAATCTTTCGACCTCTTTAACAACATGACCGCAAGTATTCGGGAAGACCTGGTTCGTGTGCTGTGCAAGTTTGTTCCCCGACCGGAAGCTATCAGGTTAAAAGAAAGGCAAATGGAAGTGACCGGTCCCCAGGAACCACAACTTAACAGGTCTTTCCGGGAAATGCATACCAACCAGGGGCCGGGAGAAGGAGAAAAACCGGCTAAAGAACCCGTTGTTAAGGAAAAAGAAGTGGGAAGAAACGATCCCTGCCCCTGCGGCAGCGGAAAGAAATATAAGAAGTGCTGTGGGCGATAAACAGGAGGTGTTTTGGAGATGCTAGGTGAACTGCAAAAAGCTTATACCGAACAAAGCAAATCTCTCCAGGATTTGAGGGAATCCCTTTGACACAGCTGGCCTGGAAAAAAGAAAAGACCAGCTGGAAAAAGAGATGACAGAAGAAGGCTTTTGGGATAAAGATCAAAACCGTGTTCAGAAAGTAAATCAGGAATTAACCCGGATAAAAGAAAAAATTTCCCGCTTGCGGGAAATTGAAGAGAACCTGGAAGAACAGGAATTAATCTGGGAACTTTTTGAGGAAGATGGAGATAACCGGTTATTGCAGCAGGCAGAAAAACTGCAAAAAAAAGCAGAAAAAATGCTGAATAAACTCCGTCTGGAAACCCTTTTTTCCTCTGAACATGATCTTGACGATGCTATTTTAGCCCTGCACCCCGGGGCGGGAGGAACAGAATCCCAGGACTGGGCAGAAATGCTTATGAGAATGTATACTCGTTTTTGCGAAAAACAGGGCTGGGATGTTGAAGTTCTGGACCTAAACCCGGGTGATGAAGCCGGGATAAAAAGTGCAACCATTTTAATCAAAGGAGATTACGTTTTTGGTAACCTTAAAGGGGAACAGGGTGTTCACCGCCTGGTCAGGATTTCTCCTTTCGATTCCTCAGGAAGAAGACATACCTCCTTTGCTTCTGTAGAGGTCCTTCCAGATCTGGGGGAAGACGCGGAAATTGAAATTGACACCAACGATTTGAAAATTGAAACCTACCGCGCCAGTGGGGCGGGAGGTCAGCATGTTAACAAAACTGATTCAGCAGTTAGAATTACCCATGAACCAACTGGGATAGTTGTCCAGTGTCAGAGTGAACGTTCTCAGCATAAAAATAAAGCCACTGCAATGAGGATTCTTAAATCAAGGCTGAAAGAACTGGAAGAAAGGGAACAGCAGAAAAAAATGGATGAAATGCGGGAAGACCAAAAAGAAATTGCCTGGGGCAGCCAGATCAGGTCCTATGTTTTCCACCCCTATTCCCTTGTAAAGGACTTGAGAACTGGAAAGCAGGTAGGGAATATCCAGGGGGTAATGGACGGTGATCTGGAGCCTTTTATCCATGCTTACCTGCAGTGGGAAGCAGGAGGGAAAAAAGAAAATGAATAAAAAAGCCTTAATGGTTGTTTTAATAATTCTTTTAATTTTTGCAGGTGCTTTTTTATTATCCCAGATTTTCCTGCCCCAATACACCGAAAGGGAAATCAGAGAAGCATTAGTGGATTATTTTGAGGATTATTCAGAGTTGGATATACAGGTAGAAGCCCGACCGGCCTTTAAGCTTCTCCAGGGGAAAGCGGATTCCCTGGAACTCAGTGGAACCCGGATTAAATCAGAGGGCCTTTATTATGACACTTTTTACGCTTATTACACAGATCTAGAAATAATAAACGATAGGGTTTCGGGCAAGATGGAAATCCTTGAGTTAATTCTCCTTTCTCAGGACCTTAATAATTACCTTGAGCCGTACAACATTGAACTTTTCTTAGAACCCGGTTCAATCAAAGCCGGGACTTTTGTGGAGGTTTTTGGAACTCCCGTTGAGGTTATGGTCAGGGGAGGGCTTAGCATCAGAGAAGAAAGGTTTTTGGTTTTTTCTCCCACAAGTGTGATCCTGGAAGGCCTGGAGATACCGGGAGCATGGGTGGAAAGAATTCTGGAAAATGTTCGGGTTGAAATTGACCTGAGCAGATTTCCCCTACCTTTTAGAGTTGAAGAAGTAAATGTAGGGCAGGACAAAGTGCTTTTGAAAGCCGATTAAAAACGGACTACTCTGGGGGTATAAAGGTTGACTAAAACGAAAATTCTATGGGTTATAGTAATTATTTCTTTTGTTGTTGCCCTTTTTCCCTATGCCGCCCGCTGGGGAGTTGAGCAGGAGAGCAGGGGAATAAAAATTATTTTTGATGATCACAGCATGTTTCGTCTTGCCCGGAAAACCGGAAACAGTGTTGAGGAAGTATATTCCCGCCTGGAAATTGGTGACCCGGCGGTTGCAATAAGTCCCTGGACCCCCAGAAAAATGATGGACAGAGGCTACTTATTTTTATGGCCGGTTTTGTTCCCTGACAGGCCGGTTCCCCTCCCGGGAGATTTTGGGGATGGGAGGATGGCTGGTTATGCCGGGTATTATGTCCACTTTTTTTCCGACGAGATGAGAGAATTTGTAATCTCACGCCTTCCCGAATTTTTTCAACCGGTTCCCCTGGGAGGGATAAATCACTATTCCGTCCCTCCCCGGGATAAAAACACCTTATTTCCAGGAATTCCCCTGGGATTTAACGAAGATGATATTAATCAAATTTCCGCAACTAATTGGCCAACTGTTGGGCGTCCCAATGTAAAACAGAATATCGGCCAGGACGATCCAAAAGAACTCCTGGAAAATTTACCGGGTATTGAAGGACTCCTTTTTGATGGAGGAGAAGTTTGGGGTTACCCGGATGACCTGGAGGAAACTGCAAAACTTTTAGACGGCAAGGATATCTATCTTGGATTTGTGGAGCCTTTCCTTGCCCAGCAAAAAGGAATGAGAGACCTCGGTCTTATCGAAGAAGACCGAGTTCTTCGCCTCCATAGTGTTCAACAGGGGGAAATGGATAATCAATCTCCGGAAAGAATAGTATCAAGATACTTGAGAAGTGTTCGAGAAAGAAATGTCCGCTTAATTTATTACCGCCCGGTTCTTGACCGAGAACGGGGTGATCTGCTTGAGCACAATGAATTAATCTTAAATTCATTAGTTGAAAGACTGGAAAACCTGGGATATCAAATTGGGGAAGGGGGCTATTTTAAACCCCTGGAAATACCAGGGTGGGCAGCTTTGTTAATTTGGGCCGGTATTATTGCTGCAGGTTTGCTGGTTTTGGGGTTTTTTTTCCAACTGCCGGAAAAATTCATTTTTTTATTGTTTACCCTGGGTTGGCTGGGAGGAGCAGCGATTTTTTTAATTGGGTTTAAAACTCTTTTTCTCCAGGGAGCCTTACTTGCAGGTGCACTTGTTCTTCCCCTTTTGCCCCTGCTGCTTGTTCTGGAAAAAAGAAAAGGGCCCTTTTGGTGGGATTGGATCCTTATTTCACTGGGAACACTCCTGGGAACCTTTTTAATCGGGGCTCTTGCTTCGGAAAGGTCATTTATTCTGGGCCTCGAAGTTTTCAGAGGGGTTAAGGTTGCCCTGTTACTTCCTTTAATGGTTTTAGCTTATTATCTGTACCGGGAAAGATTTGCAGGAAAGTGGAAAAAAATGCTTCCCTCACTTCCGGTATTTATCAGCATGGGTTTTCTTGCCGTTGCCCTTTTCTTTTATATTAATCGGTCGGGCAACTTCCCCCTTATTCCAGTTCCTCAATGGGAAATAGCCCTGAGGGAGTTTTTGGAACGGGTTCTGGTTATCCGTCCTCGTTTCAAAGAGTTTATGTGGGGTCATCCTTTCCTTCTTGCCGGTATTTATTTGTTTAGACTTAAAAAATGGCCCTGGATTGCCAGCTTTTCTATTTTACTTGGTTGCATGGGGTTAATTACAATTATTAATTCTTTTACCCACTTCCATACCCCCCTTTGGGTTAGTTTGTGGAGAAGTGTTTTGGGGATGATCCTTGGCGGAACTTTAGGACTGATCCTTGTTTTCCTGGTCCAGTGGATAGATCGAGTTTTGAGGAGGAAACAGGCATGAAAAAACTGGTGATATCCGGATATTATGGCTTTAACAATCTCGGGGATGAAGCAATTCTTCACGCAATGCTGGAAGAAATAAAAACCTGGGATGAAGACTTAAATGTAACTGTTCTGTCCAGCAATGAAAACTTTACATCTCAGACACACGGGGTTTTAAGTGCTCCCCGGTGGCCTTTTTCGGAGGTGAAAAAGTCCCTTGAAGAGTGTGACTTTTTTTTAACGGGGGGAGGAAGTCTTCTGCAGGATAAAACTGGGATCAAGTCAATTCCTTATTACCTTGGACTGAGCAGGGTTGCCAGGAATGAAGGAGCAGCAACGGCCCTGTTTTCCTGTGGAGTGGGACCAATAAATAGGCCCTATTTAAGGTGGTTTAGCAAACAAGAACTGGATAAATTTGATTTTCTGTCTGTCCGGGATGTTTATTCCCGGGATCTGCTTGAAGATATGGGGGTAAAAAAAGATATTGAAGTTATTCCTGATCCGGTTTTTTTACTCTCTCCCCCAAAAAATGGAAAGGGAAAGAATCTTCTCCAGAGAGAAGGGATTTATGGGAACGGACCGATAATTATTATTGCCCCCCGTAACAAACCTGGAGAAAAAAAGATAAAACCGGGGCCCTGGATTGAGTTGTGCCATCGATTGCAATATGGGCTTGGTGCCCAGATAGGGATTTGGCCAATGCATTTTGAACAGGACCTGGAGTTGAGCAGGGCAATTAGTAAAGCCCTTAAGGGAGTTGAAGTTCTTGAAGGTAATTATTCCTTTTCCCATATTCTTGAAATTTTAAAGGCTACTGACCTTGTAATCGGGGTGCGTTTTCACAGTCTCCTCCTTGGAGCGGTGGCGGGCAGTTCCCTTATGGGTGTCTCATATGACCCCAAGGTAAAATCCCTTTTGAAACAACTTGGATTGCCCGCTGATTTTGACCTGGATGATTTTTCCCCTTCTGCAGCAGCTTTAAGAGTTGAAAGGATTTTAGACGGAGGTTGCCCGGAACAAAAGGAAATGGAGAAAAAAGTGGGTGAACTCAGGAAAAAAGCCAGGAAAGGAATGAGTATCCTCAGAGATTTGATCGGGGGGGAAATTTATGGCCTTTAAGGTTAATGTTCTGGGTGTTCCCGTTGACCCGGGGACCCTTTCCCAGGCCCGGGAAAGGGTTTTTTCATTGCTTGAGGAGGAAAAACCAGGGAAATCGGTTTTCAGTATTAACCCCGAAATTGTTATTGCAGCGAGGAAAGATGAAGCCTTTGCTGAAATTTTAAAGGGAGGAGATTTAAATCTCCCTGATGGTGTCGGCATAGTATGGGCTTCTCGCCTTCTGGGGAAAAAGGTTCCGGACCGAGTTGCTGGGTACGATCTTGTCAGAGAATTGCTCCCGGAGTGTGCCCGCCGGAAGTTGAAAATTTTTCTCCTTGGAGGGAGACCGGGGGTTAGCCGGGAAGCAAAAATCAAGATGGAAAATGAATTTCCTGGTTTGAATATTGTTGGGACCAATCATGGGTATTTTACGGGCGATGAGATTGGAAAAATCCGGGAGGAACTGCAAAAGGCCGATCCCGACATTCTACTTGTTGGTCTGGGTTTTCCCAGGCAGGAACGTTTTATTAACGAGCATGCAAGGGAAATAGGGATTCCGGTAAGTATTGCTGTTGGGGGAACCCTTGATGGCCTTGCCGGCAAAACAAAAAGGGCTCCGAAAATCTTTCGAAGATTGGGTTTGGAATGGCTTTACAGGATTGTTTCTTTAAGGCGTTGGGACAGGTTTTTATCCCTGCCTTACTTTGCTTTTCTTGTCCTCTGGGAAAAGCTGAGGGGAGGAACTATAGATGCGTAAATATTGGGGGGTAATAGTTGATCTGTTTTTGCTCATAATTGGTTGCTCCATAACCGCAGCAGGTCTTTTGATTTTCCTTATTCCAAATAAAATTGCTGCCGGTGGAGCAAGTGGGCTTGCCACAATAATCTACCATATCTGGGAACTCCCCGTGGGAGCTGTAATTCTTTTAATAAATATTCCTCTTTTTTCTATAGGGCTTTTTTTATGGGGATGGCAAATGGGTTGGCGAACCCTTTTCGCAACCCTGTTTTTAAGTGTTTCACTGGACTTGATGGCACCTTTTATGGAACCCGTTACAAGTGATCCCCTCCTGGCATCCCTTTATGGAGGTATTGTCTGTGGTCTGGGGATGGGCCTGGTTTTTAAAGCCCGAGGAACTACAGGGGGAACGGATCTCGCTGCAAGACTTTTTAACCATTTTTCTGGTATGTCAATCGGCCAGGGATTGATTCTGGTTGATGGGTTGATTGTTCTGGCGGCAGGGATTGTTTTTAGTCCGGAGCTTGCCCTTTATGCAGCTATTTCAATTTTTGCCCTGGGGAAATCAATTGACCTGGTTCAAGAAGGAATTGGGTTTGCCAAGGCCGCTTTGATTGTTACAGATCGGAAAAAAGAAGTCCAGGACCAAATAATAGAAAAGCTTGGGCGAGGGGTAACCGGGATCAGGGCAACTGGGGGATACACCGGCAGGGAAAAGGATATGTTAATTTGTGTTATTTCCAGGACCGAGATTTCCAAGCTGAAAAAAATTGTAAGCTTGATAGATCCAAGAGCTTTCGTTATTATAACCGCGGCAAACGAAGTTTTAGGGGAAGGGTTTAAAGAGGATTGGAAAAACATTTAATCCTTCTCTTTGGGAACACATTTTGGTGTATTTATGGAGGTTGCCAAGGTGTTGGAAAATGTAGTATTCTAGACACAAACCTTTACAGAAATAATTATTTCCCTGTTTGGGTTTGCCCGGGATTATTAAAGGTAAAAAACCGGGCTTATAGAACTAAAATAAGAGAAAACAAAACAAAGGTTGGTGATGGTTATGCGTCAGCGTTTATTGATAATGGTTCTAGCAATTGCCTTGCTGGGGAGCCTTTTATCTTCTCTTGAGGTTCAGGGTTCTGAGAGGCGTATTTTCATGTTGGAATATGCCTATCAATATATTCAACATTATTACGTTGAGGAAGTAGAAGGCGAAGAGCTTGCCTTAGGGGCAATAGAAGGGGCAAAAGGAGTACTGGAAGACAGGAGAGAAGAACTTGATGACGAAACCTGGGAACGCTTAACCGGGGAACTTGAGAACTCCCCTTCTTCACGTTCTCCATTTAGAGGTGTAGAAAATCTCTATCGAATTGTGGTTGATGAGTACCGGGATATTATTGACCCCGATGACCTTATTGAGGGTTCAATAAAGGGGCTCATGGATAAACTGGATATTTATTCGACCTATATGAATCCGGAGCGTTATGAAGAAATGCAGAGGGAAATGGAAGGAGAATATGGGGGAATAGGGATTTTAATTACCCTTAGAGAAGAAAGGGCCACAGTCGTGGAAGCTTTTGAAAATACTCCCGGTTACCAGGCAAACCTGAAACCTGGTGATGTTATCATGGAGGTTAATGGGGAGTCCACCGAAGGGATGCTTCTTAATGATGTTTCAAGCAAGATAAGGGGCCCCAAGGGGACTCAGGTCAATTTGACAATTTTCCGGCCTGAAACTGAGGAAGAGTTTGATGTGGATATTACTCGTGAAACTATCGAAATTCCCAACGTTTCCAGTGAAATGCTTGATAATAATATTGGCTATATTTCAATAATGCAGTTTATGGAAAAAACGGGAGAAAAAGTGGCGGGAGAGATATATCATCTTAAAGAACAGGGTGCTGATAAGTTTATAATTGACCTTAGGGGAAACCCCGGGGGATTATTAAAGGAAGCGGTGAATGTTGCCAGCCTCTTTATGCCCCAGGGTCCTGTAGTGCATGTTGCTGACCGCAGCGGGATAAGGGAGGTTCTTGAAACCAACCCCAATTATGAATCCCTTGATCTTCCCCTGGTTGTCCTTGTTGATATGGGAAGTGCCAGTGGTTCAGAAATAGTTGCAGCGGGGATTCAAGAGAAAGGAGTCGGGACATTAATAGGAGAGAAAACATTTGGCAAAGCAACTGTCCAGTCAATTCTTCCTCTCCCCGATGGCTCTGCTTTAAGGCTTACTACCGCCCGCTATTACACTTCCGAGCAGGTTTTTATTGAGGAGGACGGGGTTGAGCCTGATATCCTTGTTGAAAGAAGCGAGGATCTTGAAAAAGATAAGCAGCTTGAAGAGGCAATAAGGTTCCTTTCTGACAAATAAAACAGGGACAGGGGGTAGACCGGTGCGGATTGGGTTTTTCAGTGAGAGTTATTACCCATATATTAGCGGGGTTGTCCGCTCTATCGACCTTTTTAGCAAAGAGTTGCGGAGGCTTGGGCACGAGGTATATATTTTTGCTCCAGATTACTATGATGGTAAAGAGGAAGAATATGTCTACCGTTTTCCCTCCGTACCCACCCCAAATGCACCGGGTTTTCGTCTCCCCATCCCTTATTTACCAAAACTTACCGAAACAATTGGAAACCTGGATTTAGATATAATTCATACCCACTCCCCATTTTTGATGGGCAGGCTTTCATCGGCTCTTGCTAAAAAGCTCCGGTTGCCGCTGGTTTTTACCTACCATACAAAATATGAACAGTATGTCCATTATGTTCCATTTGCCCGGAAAACCGCCCGCAGGGTAACCATAAAACTCACCAGGGATTTTTGCCAGCGCTGTGATGCCGTAGTTGCTCCTTCGGCCTATGTAAAAAAATTCCTGGAAGAGGAAGGGATCACGACCCCAATTGAGGTTATCCCCACTGGTGTTGACCTGGAAAAATTTCGGGATGGTAGCAGAAGCTGGGTAAGACGCAGGTACAGGTTCCAAAAGGATGATATAATTCTTTTATATGTTGGGAGATTGGGGGCGGAAAAAAACCTGCCTTTTCTCCTTGATTTAACCAGAGACTTGATGAAAATCAATCCAAGAATCCACCTCCTTTTAGTTGGGGGAGGGCCGGATGAAAAAGAGTTCAGGGAAATGGTTAATGAATGGGACCTGGAGCAAAGAATAATATTTACTGGAATAGTTAGTCCCCGCAAGGTAATTGATTATTACCTGGGAGCGGACGTTTTCGTTTTCCCTTCAGTTACTGAAACCCAGGGCCTTGTTATTCTTGAGGCAATGGCAGCAGGTCTTCCAGTAGTTGCTATGAATAGAGAAGGGCCGGCAACAGTAATCAATTCCGGAGAGGACGGTATTCTTGTTCAACCCAATAAAACCAGCTTTAAACAGGGCCTTTTAAAAATTCTGGAAAATCCCCAGGTCCGTGAAGAAATGGGAGGAAAGGCTCAGGTAAAAGCCAGGAACCTTTCCTCGGGAGAAATGGCAGCAAGGCTGGAAAGGTTATATCAGGGTTTATTGGCCAAAGACAGGTTCGGAAAGGAAACAACAGGGAGCCAGAGCTGATACTGGCTCTTTTTTTTCTAATTTTTATTTGCAGAAGCCCAGTTTTTAAGATATAATTATATAGAACGTATGTCCGCATATTTGAGGTGAAAAACTTGGGAATATTTAATTTAAAAACGGAAATGATGCCCCGGGGAGATCAACCCAGGGCAATCAAAGAACTTGTTCATGGTTTTAAAAAAGGTTCTCCCGGCCAGACCCTCCTGGGGGTTACCGGCTCAGGGAAAACCTTTACCATGGCCCATACAATTGCTCAGCTTGAAAAGCCTACCCTGGTAATTGCCCACAACAAAACACTTGCAGCCCAGCTCTGTAGCGAATTCAGGGAATTTTTTCCTGAGGATGCTGTGGAATTTTTTGTTTCTTATTACGATTATTACCAGCCGGAAGCATATATCCCCCAGTCGGACACTTATATAGAAAAGGATGCAACTATTAATGAAGATATTGAAAGATTGCGACTGGCAGCCACTTCCTCACTCCTGGAGAAAAGGAATGTGATTATTGTTGCTTCAGTTTCCTGTATATATGGACTTGGGTCCCCTGCTGATTATCTTGATTTAAGGTGTGAATTGGCCAGGGGCATGGAAAAAAAACGAGAGGATATTTTAAGACAACTTATAATAATGCAGTATTCTCGAAATGATCTTGACCTGACCTTCGGCCGATTCCGGGCTCGGGGTGATACCCTGGAAATTTTTCCTGCTTATGACAGCAGGGCTTTGAGGGTAGAGCTTTTTGGCGACGAAATTGATCGAATTGTCAGGGTGGATACCCTTACCGGTGAGGTTCTGGAGGAACTGGATAATGTAACAATTTATCCCGCTTCCCACTTTGTTACTCCCGAAGCAAAAATAAAAAAAGCCCTAAAAACCATCGAGAAGGAGCTTGAAGAACGGCTCGATGAATTGAAGGGTCAGGATAAGCTTCTTGAGGCTCAAAGGTTAGAACAAAGGACCCGTTATGATATGGAAATGCTTGAACAAATGGGTTTTTGTACAGGGATAGAAAATTATTCCCGTCACCTGGCAGGAAGGCCTCCCGGAAGCAGGCCACATACTCTTCTTGATTACTTTCCAGAAAAAGATTTTCTTGTTATAATAGATGAATCCCACATGACAATTCCCCAGATCGGTGGGATGTATGCGGGAGACCGTTCTCGCAAAGAGAAACTTGTTGAGTATGGTTTCAGGCTTCCCTCGGCACTGGATAACCGACCTTTAAATTTTAATGAATTTGCTGCTCTTGTTCCCCAGGCAATGTACGTTTCTGCAACTCCCGGACCTTACGAGGAAAAGAACAGCACCCAAATAGTTGAGCAGATAAACCGGCCCACGGGACTTGTTGATCCAGAGGTTTTGGTTCGCCCGGTAAGCGGGCAGGTTGAAGACCTTTACTCAGAAATAATTGAGGTCACCGGCCGCGGGGAAAGGGTCCTTGTGACCACCCTGACTAAAAGAATGGCCGAGGATCTAACGGAATACTTTGCAGATATGGGAATTAAGGTCAGGTACCTGCATTCTGAGATTGATACCCTGGAAAGGCTGGAAATAATAAGGGATCTTCGCCTGGGAGAATTTGATGTCCTTGTCGGGATCAACCTTTTGCGGGAAGGGTTAGACCTTCCCGAGGTTTCCATGGTGGCTATCCTTGATGCGGATAAAGAGGGATATCTTCGTTCGGAACGAGCCCTGATCCAGACAATTGGTAGGGCTGCTCGTAATATTCGGGGTAAAGTAATTATGTACGCTGACCGCATAACCCCTTCCATGGAAGGGGCTATCGGAGAAACGGAGAGAAGGCGCGGGAAACAAAAAGAATTCAATGAAAAACACGGCATTGAACCCCAGTCAATAATAAAAGCCGTCCGGGATGTTATTCGTCCGGTAGATATGGTTGCCGATAAATTGCGGGAGGACAGAGTAAAGGATGCGGGAGAAAAGAAAGATAGAAGCCCCCGAGAAATCAGGGCTTTGATTATAGAGCTTGAGAAGGAAATGAAAGAAGCCGCTGACAGGCTGGAATTTGAGCTGGCAGCTCAGATTAGAGATGAGATTAAAGAACTTGAACAGGAGCTGACCCCCGATGAAATCCAAAAAAGATAAAATCATAATCAAAGGAGCAGGAGAACACAACCTGAAAAATATAGATGTAGTAATTCCCCGGAATCAACTTGTAGTTATAACCGGGATAAGCGGTTCAGGGAAAACAACCCTGGCCTTTGATACCATTTATGCCGAAGGACAGCGGAGATATGTTGAATCTCTTTCTGCCTATGCCCGGCAGTTTCTTGGTCAGATGGAGAAACCAAAAGTTGACTATATCGAGGGTCTTTCTCCAGCAATTTCCATTGACCAGAAAACAACTCACCGCAACCCCCGCTCAACTGTGGGGACGGTTACAGAAATTTATGATTATCTTCGACTTCTTTATGCCCGGGTTGGAAAACCTCATTGTCCCCAGTGTGGAGAACCCATTACCTCCCAATCTCTTGACGAGATGGTTGACCGGGTTTTGGATATGCCCGAGAAGACCAGAATTCAAATCCTTGCACCTCTTGTCAGGGGAAGAAAAGGGGAACACCAGCAAATCCTTGACCAGGCTCGGCGGGATGGCTTTGTCAGGGTCAGGGTTGACGGAGAAGTTTTATCCCTTGATGAAGAAATTAAACTGGAAAAAAACATCAAGCACAACATTGAGGTAGTTGTTGACCGGATAATTATCAAAGAAGGTATTCGAGAAAGACTTGCTGATTCCCTGGAGACTTCTCTCCATATAGGACAGGGAATTGTTGTTATTGAAAGGGATGGAGAAGAGGATATAATCCTCAGTGAAAAGTTTGCCTGCATCCAATGTGGAATTGATATTGAAGAGTTAACCCCCCGCCTTTTTTCTTTCAACAGCCCTTTTGGAGCCTGTAATTACTGTGATGGACTGGGTGAGATGCACGAGTTTTCTTCCGACCTGGTTCTTGACAGGGACCTATCCCTTGCCCAGGGAGCAATAAGGCCATGGCGGAATTCTTCAAGTCGTTATATTGAACAGCTCCAGGAAGCCGCTGCAACCGCCCTCGGGATTTCTATGAAAACCCCATTGGTAGATGTTCCGGAAGAAAAAATTGAAAAAATCCTTTATGGTCTTGATGAAAAAATTTCTTTTCGCTATACAAACCGCTGGGGTAGAACTCGCCAGCACAACACCTATTTCCGGGGTATAATTAATTACCTTCGTCGGAGACTGGAGGAAACAGGGTCAGACGGAGTTAAGGATTCCCTTGATCAGTTCATGGAAAGAAATCCCTGCCCCCGCTGCAAGGGAAATCGCCTGCGTCCTGAAGCCTTGGCTGTTACTGTTGGGGGAATTTCTATAATGGATATTACCCGGATGGCAGTCGATAAATCCTTTGATTTTTTTGCTTCCCTTAAACTTGGAAGCCGGGATGAGATGATTGCCAGGGAAATAATTAAAGAAATAAAAACGAGGCTTTCCTTTTTGATTAATGTCGGCCTTGAATACCTTTCCTTGAGCCGAAAAGCCGGTACTCTTTCGGGCGGGGAAGCCCAGAGGATCCGTCTGGCCACACAGATAGGTTCTCAACTGGTTGGGGTCCTTTATATTCTAGATGAACCATCTATTGGCCTCCATCAAAGGGATAATAACCGGTTAATTAATATGCTCCAGGAACTCCGGGACCTTGGTAACACGGTTATTATTGTTGAGCATGACGAAGAAACCATTAGATCCGCTGACCACGTAATTGATATAGGACCCGGGGCCGGACGCCATGGGGGAGAAGTTGTTGCCCAGGGGACTCCTGATCAGATTTCCCAAAACAAAAAATCCCTGACGGGGGATTACCTTGCCAGAAGAAAGAAGATTGCTGTCCCAACAGAAAGGTATTTACCAAACGGGAAATTTGTGGAGATAAAAGGAGCAAGGCAACATAACCTGAAAAATATTGATGTAGCTATTCCCCTTGGGACTTTCACATGTGTTACCGGTGTTTCAGGTTCAGGAAAATCGACCCTTGTAAACGAAATCCTGCATAGGGCTTTAATGCGCCATTTTTATAACTCCCTGGACAGACCTGGAGACCACGATAAAATAGAAGGACTGGAAAACCTGGATAAGGTAGTTACCATTGACCAATCCCCAATCGGGAGAACCCCCCGCTCCAATCCCGCCACTTACACTAAGGTTTTTGACCATATCCGGGAACTTTTTTCTCAAACAGCCGAAGCACGGCGTAGGGGCTACAACAAAGGCAGGTTCAGTTTTAATGTGAAGGGGGGGCGCTGTGAAGCCTGCAGGGGAGATGGGATAATTAAGATTGAAATGCATTTTCTCCCCGATGTTTACGTTCCCTGCGAGGTATGCGGTGGGGCCCGTTATAACCGGGAAACCCTGGAAATAAAGTACAAAGGAAAAACCATTGCCCAGGTCCTGGACATGATTGTTGAAGAAGCCCTGGAGTTTTTTGGCAACATTCCTCCTATAAAAAGGCGCCTGCAAACAATGAATGATGTGGGTCTTGGCTATATTCGACTGGGCCAGCCCGCAACAACCCTTTCGGGGGGAGAAGCCCAGCGGGTTAAAATTTCCTCTGAATTATGCAAAAAAAGTACGGGAAAAACCTTATATATCCTTGATGAACCTACAACCGGCCTTCATTTTGCAGATATTAAGAACCTGCTTTCTGTTCTTTCCCGGTTGCGGCAGGGGGGGAATACAGTAATTGTAATAGAGCACAACCTGGATGTAGTTAAAAGCGCTGATTATCTGATCGACCTTGGCCCTGAAGGGGGAGAAAAGGGTGGTTATGTTATTGCTACCGGGACTCCTGAGGCTGTTTCCCGGGTCAAAGAGTCATACACAGGGCAGTTTTTAAGCCCCCTGCTTAACGTTGAACAATCAGGGGTTGAAGCGGGAAACTGAAAAGGACCAAAAGGTCCTTTTTGGTTTTTAAGTCAAAAGTTGCCCCGGTAATTTTAGGAGAAGGAAAAAGGGAATAAAAAACGAAGGGAAAGGAAGAACTAAAAAAAGCAGGTGGGAAAATGAAATTAACTGACAGGTTTTCCGAAAAGGAGAAAAAACGTTTTAACCGCTGGCTTGCTCAAAACAGAAAAGAAGCAGTAAAAACCGGTTTTATTATTGGTTTTCACTTTTTTCTGGGTTTTTTACTGGGGTGGTTTTTGTTTTTTGGCCCCCTTGAAATTGATAATTCACTGGTCCAGTTTCTCGGAGGACTTATTGTTGGTATTATCAATCTTTCCTTAACTACCAGGCAGAAATTTCTTTCTATTATCGGTAGAAAAAAGGAAGCGGCCAGGCTGGAAAAAAACCTTCGCCTGGGGCGACGGGGAGTTATCGGAGTATTTCTTGTGTTGATAATTCTTCAGATGTACCTTTTGGGGATTTTTCCGCCTTTTAGGGCAGATTCCGAGGTTAACTTCAACCGGATGCTCAGGGTTTTACGATCGAATTATGCCTACGAGGTTGACTGGGATAGCCTGGAAAATGAATATCGACCTCTCTTTGCTGAAAGCAGCTTTCCCGAGGAATTTTATCCCCTGGCAAAAAGTTTCCTCGGGGAATTAAATGATCCCGGAGTTGGGATTTTTAGCGATAATCTTCCAACCGAGGACCGCTGGCTTGGCCTGGTCAGGAAAATTGAAGGACAGGCCCTTGTAGTATGGGTAAGGCCGGGTGCGGACTTTGAGGGACTGGAACCGGGGGCGAGGATTTTAGAAAGGGAGGGGATTGAGGCCTCGGAATTTGTGGAAGAAATTCCTTCTCGGGAGATAGGGGCTTCTTCTCCCCAGTTAATTGAATATAATAGATATTCCCGGTTATTAACCCTGGGGGTAGATGAAGAAGTAGAAATTGTATATGAAACTCCAGAAGGAGAAATTATTTCCCAAACAATTTACTGGGATGAAGATTTTTATGGAGAGGGAGAGGATACTCCCTATCTGCAGGTTGAAGAACTTGCTGAAAATGCTGTTTTAATTGAGATTAATACCTTTTTTACCCAACTTGCTCCTGATCTCCTGGTTGATTTTGATACAGCCCTTAATGAACACCTGGACAAAGATTTTGTTGTTCTGGATTTACGGGAAAACCGCGGGGGAAGTCTTTACCTTGCTGAACTTGTTGCGGGAAGATTTTTTGCTGAACACTGGGAGTACGGGGAGGAGAAGTATCCATCAAGACTTCCTCACAAGGCCTGGAGGGGTTCTTTTAATTACGATATTCAACCTCGGGAACCAATTTTTGAAGGCGAAGTGATCCTTCTTGTTGACACCACAAACATGGGAAATGCCGAACTCTTTATTTCAGCTTTTAAGGATAGCGACCGGGCAAAGATAATTGGCCTCCCCACAGCAGGCTCGGCCGGGGAATCTCTATCAATGAGGCTTTCTGAAGGCCAGGTTAATTACTCTTTTGGGGATTTTATGAGGGAAGGACAGAACCGGCTCTTCGGCGAGGGGATTACCCCCCACTATGAAATTGAATGGCGGCGGGAACACCTGGTGGAAGGGATAGATCCATACCGGGAAGCCCTGAACGAAATTATAGAAAATCATTAAAAATCATTATTATTTAACCCCGGGTGGGAAAAGGGAATCCCTCCACCCGGGATTTTTATTTTCCCCCTTAAGTTTCGGGATGTTTTTTCCGATAAAAAAAGGGAAGGAAACCAGTTGAATTTCTTGGAAATCGGGGAGGTGTCCTATTTTGATTGGGGGAAAAACGGAAAAAGCTTTAATCGAGCTAG
>SL_5KL_010_SEDDRAFT_10000711_pt1 | contig 21159 bp, 14 predicted proteins | sample SodLakKL_010_SED_FD_9118 | JGI IMG/M metagenome (IMG submission 9118)
ATTTCGAACCGCCGCTTGCGGGCCCGAAGGGCGGAGGGCAGGATGCCCGGAGTAACGGGGCCGGGGGTGAGGGAAACCGACGATGAGGGCCGCCCCGCCCTCAGAGCAGAAACGGCTCCAGCGGCAGCGCGGGCTCGCGGTCGAGAAGACGGTCGCGTACCAGGCCGGCGGACCCGCAGGCGAAGGTCCAGCCGAGGTGGCCGGCGCCGGTGTTGAGATACAGCCCGGGCACCGGCGTCGGGCCGAGGATCGGGGTGCCGCGCGCGCTCATCGGTCGCAGACCGGTCCAGGGCTCCATGGTGTCGGGGTCGACGTGTTCCGGGAGTCCCGTCAGGGTGCGGCGGCACTGCGCGAGCACGTTCTCGGCCCGGGAGGCGTTCATGCGCAGATCCGCGCCGGTGAACTCGGCCGTCCCGGCCAGCCGGAGCCGGTTGCCCAGCGGGGTCAGCACCACCTTGTTCGCATCGTCGATAATCGGCAACCGCGGCCGCCAGGCGTCGTCGAGCGCCAGGGTCAGCGAGTAGCCCTTGACCGGTGCCACCGGGAGCCGGATCCCCAGCCGCCGCAGCAGCCCGGGCGCGGCGAAGCCGCTGGCGAGGACGACCGCGTCGGCCGCCATCGGCCCGCGGGAGGTCTCGACCCCGTTGATCCGGCCCCGGAACAGCCTCCAGCCGGTGACCGTGGTATTCGGCAGCCACCGCAGGCCGTCGCGTTCGGCGGCTGCGGCCAGTTCGCGGGTGAACCGCGCCGCGTTGCCGATCGCGTCGTCCGGAAAGAACAATGCCCCGCACAGACGGTGCGCGATCGGTTCGAGTGCGGGTTCCTCGGCGGCGACCCGGGCTCCGTCCCATTCCTCGAAACGCACGCCGACGTCCGCCATCGCGCGGCTGGCGTGGCGGTTGTTCTCCAGGCTCTGCGGATCCTGGAAGATTTTCAGGATGCCCGACTCGGCAAAGTCGAAGTCGAGCTGCAGTCTTTGTTGCAGCGCCCGCAGTTCGCGCAGCGAGTATTCGGCGAGGCGCGCGTTGACCAGCGTGTTGCGCTCGAAGCGCTCGCGCCGGCTGTTCCACAGGAACTCGAGGCCCCACGGCACGATGCCGGGCAGCGCGCGCGGACGCAGCAGCAACGGGGAATCGGTGCGGCCGATGTAGCGCAGCAGATCCCAGCCGACGCCGGGGGCGTTCCAGGGTTCGGCATGGCTCGCATGCAGCATGCCGCCGTTGGCGGCGCTCGCACCCCGGGCGGGCAGATCGGCGGCGTCCAGCAGCGTCACCGACAGGCCGGCGTCATGCAGGACCAGGCGGTGGTGGTGCCCGTGACGCCGGCCCCGATCACGATTACGTGCATGGCGGTCAGTCCTCGTTGGTTCGCGGTGGCGTGGGGGAACTGTAACGCATGGGGACAGATTTTAAGTCTGTCCCCTTTTGCCTTGCGCTCGCAGCTCGTCCAGCTCGCGTGACAGGCGCTGGATCGAGACCTTTTCCCGGGTCCCGAGTTCCTGGGCGAACACCGACACCCGCAGCTCCTCCACGCGGTAGCGNAANTGCAGCACCCGCGGATCCTCCGGGTGCACGGCGAGCAGGCGTTTCGCTTCGGCCCACATCGGCTCGATGTCCACGCGCAGGCGGCGGTCCTTGTCCGGTGCCTGTTCGAGACGCTGCAGGCGCCTGTCGATCGCCTGCAGGTACCGCGGCAGTTCCGGCAGCACCGCGGGCGGAGTCGCGAGCAGAAAATCGGCCGGGACCAGGTGTTCCAGCTGATCCCGGATGTCGCGCGCTGCCTCGATCCACGACAGCGGCAGGTCGCCGTCCAGCCGGCGGCGCAGGGAATGCCAGTCGGCGAGAATCCGCGCGGCGCGTCGCGATAGCTCCATCGCGGCGGGCGTGAGTTCGGCGCGCCCGGCCTCCAGGCGGGCCTCGAATCTCTGCGCGTCGCGCGGCCACGGTGTCTGCGCGAGGAACACGCGCTCGGCCGCGGCGGCCAGGATCTGGTCCCGGAGCGCGTCGCAGCCGCCCAGTGCGGCGTAGTGCAGGCAGGCATGCTGGATCTCGGGAAGCTGGCGGCGCAGGTCGCGCACGATGCGGTGACAGCCGAGCAGGAAGAGGCGGCGCAGACCGCCCCGCTGCAGGTGCCGGGCGCTGTCCGGGTCGGGTTCCAGCCGCAGATCGACGCTGTCGCCGGCGTCGGCCAGCGCCGGGTACGCCCGGAGCTGCGCGCCCTGATGGTCGAACTCGACGAACTCCGGCAGCGGCCCGAAATCCCAGCGCGTGATGCCCTCGCGGGTGATGTCATCCGGGCGCGTGCGGTCGAAGTGCGCGCCCGCGGTGTCGCCGAGGCGCGCCTTCAGCGCGGGCAGGTCGCGTCCGGACGCGGCCTCGGCGCCATCCGGGTCCAGCACCCGGAAGCGCATGATCAGGTGCGGCTCCAGGCTGTCCGGGCGCCACGCATCCGGGGGTACGCGCGTGCCGGTGATTGTCTCCAGCGTTTCGCCGAGGGCCGGGAGCAGCGGCCCCTCGCGGGACGGCATCCGTTCCAGCGCGGCCCGCGCGAAGTCGGGCGCCGGGACGAAATGCCGGCGCAGGCCCTTCGGCAGGCTCCGGAGCAGACCCACCACGCGTTCCTCGAGCAGACCGGGCACCAGCCAGTCGCCGAGCCAGTCGGGCAGTCCGTTCAGCGCGGCAATCGGAATCGACACGGTGACACCGTCGTCGTCCTGCCCGGGCTCGAAGCGGTAGGAGAGCGGCAGGCGCAGTCCCCGGACCTCCAGTGCGTCGGGGTAGGCGCCCGGCGGCAGGACCGTGTCGGGTTCCTGCAGCAGCGCCGCCCGTTCGATCTGCAGGATTTTCGGGTCGGCCTTCTCCGCCTTGCGGATCCACGCCTCAAAGCCGGGTCCGTCGACGACGTCCCCCGGCAGGCGCTGGTCGTAGAAGTCCCGCAGCCGGTCCTCCTCGGCCAGCAGGTCGCGGCGGCGGCCCCGCGCCTCCATCTCCGCGATCTCCGCGACCGTCGCCAGATTCGCCGCGAGGCCGATCGAGCGCGAGCGCAGCTGGCCCTCGACCAGGCCGTGCTGGATGAACAGCCGGCGTGCCTCCGCGGGATCGTGGCGGGCGAAGTTCACCGGCGCGCGCGGCGCGACCACCAGACCGTAAAGGGTGATCCGGTCCCGAGCCCCGACGCGGCCGGTGCGGGCCTGGAAGTGGGGCTCGTGGATGTCGTGCTTCAGCAGGTGCGGTGCCACCTCGAGGATCCAGTCGGGCTTGATCGCCGCCACTTCGCGCGCGTACACGCGGGTCGTTTCGGCGATCTCCGCGCCGACGATCCACTCGGGCCGGCGTTTCGCCTGGCCCGACGCCGGGTGGATCTGGAAGCGGCGGTTGCGCGTGCCGAGATAGTCGCCGCGCTCGGTCTTGCGGCCGACATGGCTGACCAGACCCGCGAGCAGCGCCTTGTGCAGCTCCGTCGGGTCGGCGCGGAGCTCGTTGCGCTGCAGGCCCCCGGAGCGGGCGAGCGTCAGCAGCTGGGCACGCAGTTCCTGCCATTCGCGCATGCGCATGAACGCGAGAAAGTGGTCCCGACACCAGCGCTTGAGCGCGCTGCTGCCGAGGTCCTCGCGGGTCTGGTGCCAGGCTTCCCAAAGGCGCAGGATGCCGAGAAAGTCCGAGCCCTCGACCCGGAATTCCCGGTGCGCCTCGTCCGCCGCCTGCCGGTGCTCGGCGGGTCGCTCGCGCGGGTCCTGCAGCGCGAGGAAGGCGGCGATGGTGACGGTCTCGGCCAGCGCCCCGCGCGCGCCGCCGGCCACGATCATCGCGGCGAGTCGGGGATCCACCGGGAAGTGGGCGAGCCAGCGTCCGGCGGCGGTGATCCGGCCCGCGGCATCCACCGCGTGCAGCTCTTCGAGCAGCCGGTAGCCGTCGCGGATCAGGCGCGTGTCCGGAGGATCGACGAAGGGGAAGTGCCGCGGGTCGCCCAGGCCGAGCGCGGCCATCTGCAGGATCACCGCCGCGAGGTTCGAGCGCAGGATTTCGGGGTCGGTGTGCTCCGGCCGCAGTTCGAAGTCCTGTTCGTCGAACAGGCGAATGCAGATCCCCGGACCCAGGCGCCCGCAGCGCCCCGCGCGCTGGGTGCAGGAGGCGCGCGAGACCGGCTCCAGCGACAGGCGCTGCAGCCGGGAACGCCAGGAATAGCGCGATACCCGGGCCAGGCCGCTGTCGATCACGAAGCGGATGCCCGGCACCGTGAGGGCGGTCTCGGCCACGTTGGTCGCAAGCACGATGCGCCGTCCGGGGTGGGGCCGGAACACCCGGCTCTGCTCGGCCGCGGACAGGCGCGCGTACAGGGGCAGGATCTCCGTTTGCGCCGGCTGTTCGCCGCGCAGGCGCTTCGCCGCGTCGCGGATCTCCCGCTCACCCGGAAGGAAGACCAGGATGTCGCCGCTGCCGGCACGGCAGCATTCGGCCACCGCATCGGCGATGCCGTCGAAGAGATCGCGCTCGGGTGTGGCGGCTGCCGGGCCGTTATCGCGGGCATCCCACTGCGACGCCTTCGCGGCGGGTGCAGGGGTCGCCGGACCAACGGCCGCCTGCAGCGGCCGGTAGCGCACCTCCACCGGCCAGGCGCGGCCGGCGACCTCGATGATCGGGGCGTCGTCGAAGAAGCGGGCGAGGCGCTCCGGGTCGAGGGTCGCAGAGGTGACGATCAGGTGCAGATCCGGCCGCCGCGACCGCAGCCGCTTGAGGTAGCCGAGCAGGAAGTCGATGTTGAGGCTGCGCTCGTGCGCCTCGTCGATGATCAGCGTGTCGTAGGCGAGCAGTTCGCGATCCTGGCGCAGTTCCGCGAGCAGGATGCCATCGGTCATCAGCTTGATGCGCGTGCCGGGACCGGTCTGGTCGACGAAGCGGACCTTGTGACCGACGGTCCCGCCAGGCTCCGACCCGAGTTCCTCGGCGACGCGAGCGGCGACCGAACGTGCGGCGATGCGGCGCGGCTGGGTGTGTCCGATCAGACCCCGGCGTCCGCGGCCCGCCTCGAGGCAGAACTTCGGCAGCTGCGTGGTCTTGCCGGAGCCGGTCTCGCCGCAGAGTACCAGCACCGGGTGTTCGCGGATCGCGGCGACGATGCGGTCGCGCTCGGTGTGGATGGGCAGATCGCCGGCATAGCGCGGTTCGGGCAGGGCGGCCCGGAAGGCGTCGGCGCGCAGCACGCCCTCGTCGATCTGCCGGCGCGCCTGGTCGAGCAGGCGATCGGCGGGCTGGCCGCGATCCAGCCGGCGGGACGCGCGCTGCAGCAGTTCGCGGACAGCCCGTTCGTCGTGCAGCAGCAGCGAGCCGAGGAATGCTTCGAGCTCGCGGATCGGGGCAGGCTGGGGATTGCGGCCCATCAGAACGCGGGGAGCCGCAGCACCTCGAAGTTCTCGCGCTGCAGCCGTTCGGCCCAGCGATTGGCGACAGCCTCGTTGTCGAACGGACCCAGGTACACGCGATGGAAGGTCTGTCCGCCGACCTCGACCTCGCGGATGCTGGCCTGCAGGCCCATCATTGCCAGCCGGGCCTTCATCTGGTCGGCCTGCGCGTGCCGCTGGAAGGAGCCGGTCTGCAGCATCACGCGCGTCGTCGCGTCGGGCTGGGGTGCTGTCTGAGGTTCCGGTGTCGCCCGCGGCGTCGGCTCCGGTGTCGGCGCCGGGGCGGGCGCGACGGTCCGGGAGGGTGGTGGCTCGGCCGCGGGGATGCGCACCTCGTCCCGCGGGAGCAGCTCGTAGAACTGGAACCGCGAGCGCTCGGCCGGGGCGGCCGGCGGTTCCTCCAGCGGCTGTGGCGTGGGCGCGGCGGCCGGGCCTTCGTCCCGTGTCAGCCAGCCGGGATCCTGCCCCATGCGGTCGGCGCCCTGCAGATACAGGGCAGCCGCGACGGCCAGGCCGACGACCACCCCCGCCACCAGCCAGACCCAGCCCGGCGTCGGCCCCCGGCGGCGGCTGGACGCGGGTTTGCGGCGAACCTTGCGTGCCTGCGCCATCCCGGAATCCTACATGGTCTCGGGGGCACTGACACCCAGCAGCCCCAGTCCGTTCGCCAGCACCTGCCGGATCCCGCCGACCAGCGCCAGGCGCGCCGCAACGAGTTCGGCGTCCTCGGCGTTCATGAACGGGACCGCGTTGTAATACGCGTGGAAGCCCGCGGCAAGGTCGCGCAGGTACTGCGCCAGCTGATGCGGCTCGCGCGCGAGGGCGGCGCCGGCGATCAGTTCCGGAAAGCGGTCCAGTTGCACCAGCAGCTCGGTCTCCGGCGGCAATGTCAGCCGGGCGATTTCGGGGGCGTCGGCGAAGGCGGCGGCGGCGCCGCGCTCGGCAGCGGTGCGCTGCACGCTGGCGATCCGCGCGTGCGCGTACTGGATGTAGTACATCGGGTTGTCGGTGGACTGGCGCTTGGCCAGCTCGAGGTCGAAGTCGAGGTGCTGGTCGCAGCGTCGCTGCACGTAGAAGAAGCGGGCGGCGTCGGAACCCACGTCCTCGCGCAGTTCGCGCAGGCTGACGAAGCTGCCGGAGCGGGTGGACATCTGCACCCGCTCGCTCCCGCGGTAGAGGATCGCGAACTGCACGAGCAGCACGTCGAGGCGCGAGTCGTCCAGCCCCAGTGCCTGCAGCGCGGCGCGCACGCGGGCGACGTAGCCGTGGTGGTCCGCGCCCCAGACGTTGATCATCCGGTCGTAGCCGCGCTCGAACTTCCGGCGGTGGTAGGCGATATCGGAGGCGAAATAGGTGTACTCGCCGTTCTCGCGGCGCACCACGCGATCCTTGTCGTCGCCGTAGTCGGTGGAACGGAACCATAGCGCGCCGTCCTTCTCGTACAGCGCACCGCGCTGATGCAGGCGCTCGACCGCCGCGTCGATGGCACCGGAATCGGCGAGGCTCCGCTCGGAAAACCAGCTCTGGTAGTGCACGCCGAAATCGGCGAGGTCGTCGCGGATGTCGTCGAGGATCGCGTTCAGGCCGTGGTCGAAGAACTGGCGGTACAGGGTCGGGCCGAGGAGCTCCCGGGCGCGTTCCACCAGCGCGTCGATGTAGGTCTCCTTGTCGCCGCCGTCGGGTGCGTCGGGCGGCAGGCCCTCGAGCACATGCTCGGCCGGGTGGACGCCGGCGTCACCGAGCAGCACCGAGAGATCGTCGGCAATGCCGTGCACGTATTCGCCGCGGTAGCCATTCGCCGGAAACGGGATGGATACACCGCGCCGTTCCAGATAACGGAGCCAGACGCTGGCCGCGAGGATGTTCATCTGCCGGCCGGCGTCGTTCACGTAGTATTCGCGCGTGACTTCGAAGCCGCAGAAGGCCAGGAGGTCGGCGACCGTGGCCCCGTAGGCGGCACCCCGGCCGTGCCCGACGTGCAGGGGGCCGGTGGGGTTCGCGGACACGAACTCGACCTGCACCTGCTGTCCGTGCCCGACCCTGGAGCGGCCGTAGTCGGCGCCCGCCTCGGCGATCGCCTGCAGCACGCGGAACCGGGCGCTGTCGTCGAGCCGGAAGTTGATGAACCCGGGACCCGCGATCTCGACCCCGGCGAGACCGGGCACCGGGGGCAGCGCGGCGGTCAGTTGTTCCGCGATCTCCCGCGGCTTGCGCCGCGCCGGACGGGCGAGCTGCATGGCCAGATTCGCGGCGAAGTCGCCGTGCTCGCGTTCGCGGGTGCGCGTGACGCGGGCCTCAACCCCGTGATCGGCCGGCAACACGCCGTCGCGCACGAGTTGGGAAAGCGCCGCCTCCAGCGCCTGCTCGAGGGTCTCTTTCAAGGTGGTGCAACCGGTTATAGAAGACAAGCCGGATATTCTAACCCAATGGGGCGTGGGGGCGGGGCATGGCGACCGGGTCCTGGCGCAGGCCGCCGCCGCAGGCCGCCCGCAGGCCCCCTCCCCAACCTTCCCCCGCAAGCGGGGGAGGGGGCGGTTCATCATTGGGGGTGACCGGGGGCGTGTAAAGTCAGGCGAGGGTGACCGGATCGACGTCGATGCTGATCCGCAGGTTGCGGGGCGGCGGGTGTTGCTGCCAAGCGTCGCGGGCCACGACGAGGGTATGGTGCAGCGCGTTGCGGGTCGGGGAGACGAGCAGGATCTGTTCGCGGTAGCGGCGGTTCACGCGGTGGCGCGGTGCCGGNGCCGGGCCGAGCACGCGGACGCCGCGGGCGTGCTGGCGGAGCTGGCGGGCAATCGCCTCCGCCTGCCGCGCGCTTGCCTCCGCGGTCGGTCCGTCGACGCGGATCAGGGCCAGGAAGCCGAACGGCGGCATTGCGGCGGCGCGGCGCTCGTCGAGCAGCGGCGCCACCATCGATGCGTAGTCGCCGCGCTGGAGCGCCTGCATCAGCGGATGCCCGGGGTGGCCGGTCTGCACCAGCACGACGCCGGGGTCCCCGGAGCGCCCCGCGCGCCCCGCCGCCTGCAGCACCAGCTGCAGCGTCTGCTCGGCTGCGCGCAGGTCGACGCTGAACAGCCCCTGATCCACGTCGATGACCCCGACCAGGCCGACGCGGGGGAAGTCATGCCCCTTCGCGAGCATCTGGGTGCCGACGACGATGCCGGCGTCCATCTGCCGGATCGTCTCCAGACAGCGCTCGAGTTCGCCGCGCCGCCGGATGCTGTCGCGGTCGAGTCGCACCAGCGGGACACCGGCGAAGTGGCGCGAGAGCGCACGTTCCACGCGCTGGGTGCCGAGGCCCTGCTGGCTGAGGGCCTGGCCGCATTCCGGGCAGTGCGCTGCGAGTGCCTGGCTGAAGCCGCACAGGTGGCAGATCGAACGGCTCGCGGCTGCGTGCACGGTCAGGTGCGCGTCGCAGCGAGGGCAGTCGGCGACCCAGCCGCAGTGCTCGCAGCCGAGCACGCGCGCAAAGCCCCGTCGGTTCAGCAGCACGAAGCACTGGCGGCCCTGCTCCAGCGTGGCGCGCATCGCGTCGAGGAGCGGGGTCGTGAGTCCCTCGTCCGGGCGGTGCACGCGGGTGTCGACGCAGCGCACCGGGGGGGGCAGCGAACCGTCCGGCCGCGTGCCCAGGGGCAGATGCCGGTAGTGTCCGTCGCGGGTCTTCGCGATGCTTTCGAGTGTCGGGGTGGCCGAGCCGAGGACCACCGGCAACGACTCGATGTGGCCGCGCAGGATCGCGAGATCGCGGGCGTGATAGCGCAGGCCGTCCTGCTGCTTGTAGGCCGGATCGTGCTCCTCGTCGACGATCAGCAGCCCGAGCGCCGGCAGCGGCGTGAACACCGCGGACCGGGTGCCAAGCAGCAGCGTCCGGTCGCCGCGGCGCGCGGCATCCCAGACGCGCAGCCGTTCGCCCGCCGGAAGCCCGGAGTGCAGCGCGGCGACCTGGCCCGGGAAGCGCTGGCTGACGCGCCGGACCAGTTGCGGGGTCAGCGCGATCTCCGGGACCAGCACGAGCACCTGCAGCCCCCGTGCGATCGCCGCCGCCGCGGCTTCCAGATACACCTCGGTCTTGCCGCTGCCGGTGACGCCGTCGAGGAGGAACGCCGAAGGTCTGCCGAGTTCGGCGGCGATGGCGGTCACTGCCTGCCGCTGGTCCGGGGTCAGCGTCACGGCGGAGCTCGCGGAGGGCGGAGTCAGGGGCTCGTTGGCGACGGCCTCCACGAGTCCCAGGTCGGCGAGCCGATGCAGCTCGTCCCGTCGCAGCGCCAGGCCGGTGAGGTCGGCGAGGGCGCCCACGGCCAGGGCCGTGCCGCTGGTCTCAAGGCCCCGCACGATCGCGCGCTGCCGGGCACCGAGGCGCGGAGGGGTTGTCTCCGGCCTGAGCCGCCACCGCGGCTCGGCCGGCGCCGGAGAGGGCAGCGGCGCGCCCTTGCGCAGGGCCGGGGGCAGGGCATTCAGCACCGTCTCGCCGATCGGGTGATGGTAGTAGCGGGACGCGAAGCGCAGGAGTTCGAGGAGGGGCCCGGAGAGAATCGGCTCGGGGTCGACGACCGCCTCCAGCGGGCGGATACGGGCGCGATCGACCGCGGGTGGCTTTCCGGCCGCCATGACCACGCCGGTCTGTTCGCTGCGGCCGAAGGTCACCCGGACGCGCTGGCCCGGTTCGGGCAGCGGTTCTGACGGACACGCATAGTCGAACAGCTGGTCCAGCGGGCGGTCCACGGCGACGCGGACAAGGGCTTCGTGGCGCATGCCGCGAGTGTACGCGATGGTGCCGCGAGCGGCGCCCGGGTGCGGCCGGGTTATCCACGGATCCTGTGGATAACTCTGTGGAAATAGCCGGGGCAGAGTCCGCAGAGGCTTGTACTACAAGGATTTGTATTAGCTTGGCTAAAAAATGTTCAATCTTTCTTTTTCTAATTGATTCAGCATCTTGCGCTCACTTCATGTGGATGGCGCGAAGCTATGAGGGCTAAACCGCATTTTTTTGCTGCCTCGCGGCAGCTTGTGCATAACACTCCGCCACGATGTGCCGCAAGTGACTGGTTCGCCGTCTGCGGGCAGCCCTGGTCAAGGGGCGGGGACAGATTTGCAGATCTGTCCCCACACAGCCCAGCCCCGGGGCGCATCCGGGCTGCCCGACGCGAGGGTCAGCCGAGTTCCTTTATGGCGGCGATGAGTTCGGAGGCCGCCTTCTGGCCGTCGCCGTAGAGCATGCGGGTGTTGTCGGCGTAGAACAGGTGGTTTTCGATGCCGGAGAACCCGGCGCCGCGGCCCCGCTTGATCACGATCACGTTGTGCGCCTCGTCGGCGTTCAGGATCGGCATGCCGTAGATCGGGCTGTCCGGGTCGGTACGAGCGATCGGGTTCACCACGTCGTTGGCGCCGATCACCACCGCGACGTCGGCGGTCTTGAACTCGTTGTTGATCTCGTCGAGGTCGTAGATGATGTCGTAGGGCACCCCGGCCTCGGCGAGCAGCACGTTCATGTGCCCGGGCATCCGGCCGGCCACCGGGTGGATCGCGAATTTCACCGCGACGTCGCGCTGGATCAGCAGCTGGGTCAGCTCCCAGATCTTGTGCTGGGCCTGCGCCACGGCCATGCCGTAGCCCGGCACGATGATCACCTTGTTCGCGAAGGCCATCATGATGCCGGCGTCGGGGGCCTCGATCGGCTTCAGGCTGCCGGTCACCTCCTCGGCCGCGCCGCCGGCGCCGCCGCCGAACTGCTTGAACAGCACGTTCGACAGCTTGCGGTTCATCGCCTTGGCCATCAGCTGCGTCAGCAGCGTGCCCGCGGCGCCGACCACCACGCCGGCGATCATCAGCGCCGGGTTGTCGAGCACGAAGCCCTTGAAGCCGACGGCCAGCCCGGTCAGTGCGTTGTACAGCGAGATCACCACCGGCATGTCGGCGCCGCCGATCGGCAGCGTCATCATGATGCCGAAGGCCAGTGCCAGCACGAAGAACAGCAGCAGCACGGGACCGCTGACGTCGCCGCCGCTGAGCGCGAGCGACAGCCCCAGCAGTACGGTGACGACGAAGACGCCGAGGTTCACCCACTGCTGCGCGGGGAAGTTCACGGTCTTGTCCATCAGGCCCTGCAGCTTCGCGAAGGCCACCATCGATCCGGAGAAAGCCACCGAGCCGATCAGCGAGCCCACGACCGCAATGGCAAGCACCACGTCCGAGGCGGTTTCGGGGTCGGCCTGCAGCAGGTAGATCGCGCCGATGCCGGCCGCCGCGCCACCGCCCATGCCGTTGTAGAGCGCGATCATCTGCGGCATGTCGGTCATCGCGACCTTCCGGCCGCTCCACCACGCAAGACCGCCGCCGATCGCGATGCCAAGGACGATCAGCAGGTAATTGACCGCCCCTTCAAGCTCCGGGTGGGCGAAGGTCACCACGGTGGCGAGCACCATGCCGACGCCCGCCCACAGGATGCCGCGCCGCGCGGTGGTCGGCGAGGACATCTGCTTCAGTCCGACGATGAACAGGATCGCGGCGATGAAGTACGCGATGTTGATGACGGTCATGACCGCGCCCATCACTTGCCTCCCCGGCTGGTCTTGAACATCTCCAGCATGCGCTCGGTCACCACGTAGCCGCCCACCGCGTTGCCCGCGGCGAGGATCACCGCGACAAAGCCGATCAGCTGCTCGAGCGGCGTCGCCGCATGGCCGAGCGCGACCATGGTGCCGACCAGCACGATGCCGTGGATGAAGTTCGAGCCGGACATCAGCGGGGTGTGCAGGATCACCGGCACCTTGGAAATCACCTCGTAGCCGGTGAAGGCCGCGAGCATGAAGATATACAGCGCGACGAAACCCTCGATCATGACGCGTCTCCCTCGATCGCTTCGCGGGTGGGGCCGTGGATGATCCCGCCGTCGCGGGTCAGGCAGCTCTTTGCGATCACCTCGTCGTCCCAGTCGGGCGCGAATTCGCCGTCCTTCAGCATGGGGCTCAGAAAGTTCTGCAGGTTTTTCGCGTACATCTCTGATGCATGGAGCGCGACCTGCGACGGTATGTTCAGCGGCCCGTGCACGATCACGCTTCCGTGCTCGACCGTCTCGCCGGGGCGCGTCAGTTCGCAGTTGCCGCCGCCCTCGGCCGCGAGATCGACGATCACCGCGCCCGGCTTCATGCCCTCGACCATCGTGGCCGGGATCAGCTTCGGCGACGGGCGGCCGGGGATCGCGGCGGTGGTGATCAGCACGTCGGCCTTCGCGATGAAGCCGGCGAGCGCCTCCTGCTGGCGCTTCTTCTCGTCTTCGGTGAGCTCGCGGGCGTAACCGCCTTCGCCCTCGGCCTTCACACCCAGGTCGAGAAACTTCGCGCCCAGCGACTCCACCTGCTCCCTGGTCGCCGAGCGCACGTCGTAGGCCTCGACCATCGCCCCGAGCCGGCGCGCGGTCGCGATCGCCTGCAGGCCCGCGACGCCGGCGCCGATCACGATCACCTTCGACGGGCGGATGGTGCCGGCGGCGGTGGTGAGCATCGGGAAGAAGCGGCACGACAGGTCGGCGCCCATCAGCGCGGCCTTGTACCCGGCCACCGCCGCCTGCGAGGACAGGGCGTCCATGCTCTGCGCGCGCGAGATGCGAGGAATCAGCTCCATCGCAAAGGACAGGATCCGGCGCTCCTTCAGTGCCGCGACCATTTCCGGGCTGCGGTGGGCATGGAAGAAACTCACCAGTGTCGCCCCTTCGGGCAGGCTGCGGATCTCCTCTGCGGTCGGCGGCGCGACCCGGACCATGATGTCGGTCTGGCCGTAGAGTTCCGCGGCGTCCAGCAGCCTGGCATCGCCGTAGGTGTCATCGGGAAAGCGTGCGGCGTCGCCGGCCCCCTTCTCGACCTGGACGGAGACGCCCATCTTGCTGAAGCGCGACACGGCCGACGGGTCCAGCGCCACCCGGCGCTCGCCGCTCGCGCTCTCCTTCGGGACCGACAATCTGACTGGCATGCACTCTCTCCCCGGGCCCGGCGATCGCGGTCTGAAGCTGGGCCGCGTTGGCGGATCGATTCCTCGGAAGGCCGCTGCACACCCCTGGCGCAACACGGCCGAAAACGGTCCGGGAGTGTAGCCGAATCGGTAGAGGTCATAAACCCGAAACGCGTTTGTCCCTGACCCGTCGGAGCAGCCTGTGGCCGCGATGCCGGGCGCCGGCTGGAGGCGGCTTCTGCAAGCCTCTGCTGCGGGGGGCGATTGCGTTCTCGGCGCTCCCTGATTATTGTCCAGCGGGTTGGGGCTTCACCGGGAGCACACTCGATGATACCGCTGCAACAGCAGGTCCTGCGCACGGACGCCTCCGGGATGCCGCTGGAGTGGATCGATTACCAGCAGGCCGTGCGTCTTTACCACGGCGGGCAGGTGGCTTACACCTGCGGTACCCTGCTGTACCGCATCCGTGGCGGTGTCAGCGCCTTCACCGGCCGGCAGTCGGTCGTCGAGGTCAACTCGATCATCGCCACCCAGGGGACCAACCGGACCCTGCAGAGAGGCTATATTCCGCCGCTGAACAACGACACCCTGTTCCGCCGCGACGGGCACCTGTGCCTGTACTGCGGCAAACGCTTCGAGGTACACGATCTCTCGCGCGACCACGTGACACCCCTGAGCCAGCGCGGCAGCGACACCTGGGTCAATGTCGTCACCGCCTGCAAGCGATGCAACAACCACAAGGCCGGACGCACGCCGGAGCAGGCCGGAATGCAGCTCCTCGCGATCCCGTTTCTTCCCACTCACGCCGAGTATGTCTACCTGAAGGGCCACCGCGTGCTCGCCGATCAGATGGAGTTCCTTCAGGCACACTTCCCGCGCAGCAGCCCGCTGCGAGAGCGTCTGCACCGGAACTGAAACCGGGTAAGGGCCGCAGCCGTCGCGAACCGCTTCCCTCTGTCAGGGTCCATTCCCCCGGGCAGCCCCCCGGCCGCCCCCGATTCACACGCGTGAGGAACGAGCTTGAAATACCTAGGTGAACCCGATTATCAGCACGGAAGCCCCAGCCACGTTGGTGTGCTGGTCACCAATCTGGGCACGCCCGATGCTCCGACGCCGAAGGCGCTGCGCCGCTACCTGAAGGAGTTCCTCTGGGACCCGCGCGTGGTCGAGGTGCCGCGGCCACTGTGGTGGCTGATCCTGAACGGCGTGATCCTGAACATCCGGCCGCGGCGCAGCGCGGCAAAATACGCAACCGTCTGGACCAACGAGGGGTCACCGCTGCTGGTGATCGCCCAGCGCCAGGCGGAGGGGATCCGCAAGCGGCTCGCGAAGCTCGAGGCCGGACCGATCCCGGTCGCGGTGGGCATGCGCTACGGCAACCCGTCGATCCCCGATGCATTGAACGAGCTGCGCCAGCAGGGCGTGCGCAAGCTCGTGGTGCTGCCGCTCTACCCGCAGTACTCCGCCAGCACGACCGCATCGACGCTCGACGCGGTGTCGCAGGAGCTGCGCGGCTGGCGCTGGACACCCGACCTGCACTTCGTTTCCGGCTACGAACGCGAGCCGGGCTACATCAACGCGCTGGCCGCCAGCGTGCAGGAGCACTGGGAGCAGAACGGCCGCGCGGAGCGGCTGATCATCTCCTTCCACGGGGTACCGCGGCGCTACCTGCTCGCCGGGGACCCGTATCACTGCCTGTGCCACGCGACCGGCTTCCAGCTCGCCCAGGCCCTCGGGCTCGAGGACGGGCAGTGGCAGGTCACCTTCCAGTCCCGGTTCGGGCGCGAGGAGTGGCTGCGCCCGTATACGGACGAGACCATGGAGTCCCTGCCGGATCAGGGCGTGAAGAGCGTCGACGTGATCTGCCCGGGCTTCTCCGCCGACTGCCTGGAGACCATCGAGGAGATCGGGGACGAGAACCGCGAGATCTTCCTCGACGCCGGCGGCCAGCACTTCAGCTATATCCCGGCCCTGAACGACCGGCCGGACCACCTGGATTTCCTGACCGACCTCATTCTGCGACATGCCCGGGTCTGGCTCGACGGGCTGGACAACGATCCGGAGAAGCGCGCCGGGGCGCGCGAGCGTGCGCTGGCGACGGGGTCGCCGCAGTAGGTCGAAAAGCGATGGCGGTCGGGGTCGAAATCGGTGCGGTGATCATCGGCGACGAGATCCTAAGCGGCAAGCGTCGGGACCGGCACCAGGCCGCGCTGATCGCCTCGCTCGCGGAACGGGGCCTCGAACTGGCCTGGCTGCGCATCGTCGGCGACGACGCCGAGCTGCTTACCGGCACCTTTCGCGAGACCCTGCGGCGCGACGCCTGGGTGTTCAGTTTCGGCGGCATCGGAGCGACTCCGGACGACCGGACTCGCGCCTGCCTCGCGCGGGCGCTCGGCCGGCCGCTGGTCCGGCACCCGGAATTCGTCGCCCTGCTCGAGGCACGCTTTGGCGAGGACGCCTATCCCAATCGGGTGCGCATGGCGGAACTGCCGGCGGGCTCGACGCTGATCCCCAATCCGGTGAACGGCATCCCCGGATTCACCTGCGAGCGGCACTTCTGTGTACCCGGGTTTCCGGCGATGGCCGAGCCGATGGTGCGCTGGGTCCTGGACTCCTGCCTGGCCGGTATCGCGCCGGCGCAGCGGTCGGCCGAGATGGCCCTGCGGCTCTCCGGGGTTCCCGAGAGTCGCCTGGTACCCTTGCTCGAGACCATGGAAGCCCGTTACCCGGACCTGCGGATCTCGAGTCTGCCCGGCTTCCACGATGGCCGGCCGCGGGTGGAACTGGGTGTCCGGGGCGAGGCCGTTCGGGCCGCGGCGGCGCTCGAGGCGCTGCAGCGCGGTCTGTTCGAAGCCGGCCTCGTCAGCGCGCCGGAGGATCTCGAGGTGCTCCCGCCGCGCACCGCACCCGGCGCGGCCGGCGCGGCCGGCGTAGCCGACCCGGGAAACGGGCTATAGTGACGGTTGGGCGGCCGCCGGACGCGGACCGTCCAGCCCCCTTCCCGCACCGGAGCACCCCGCGTGGAATCGTCCGCGTACCGCCCTGCGCCGAATCATCTCGACACCCTGGCCCGCTCCGGGCTCGCCGTGCTTCCGGGCTACCTGGACGCGCCGCTGGTCGATGCGCTGCGCGACGAGTTGCACGCCGCGCGGGCGGCCGCCGGACTGCACCGGGCGCGCATCGGCCGCGGCTGCGGGCGCCGCCGGGCCGCCGACGTCCGCGGGGACTGGATCCGCTGGCTGGACGGATCGACCGAGGCGCAGCGCGGCCTGTTTGCCCGGCTGGAGGCGATCCGCGAAGAGGTCAACCGCTCACTGATGCTCGGCCTGTTCGAGATCGAGGCCCACTTCGCGCTGTACCCGCCGGGTGCCGGCTACCAGCGGCACGTGGACGCCTTCCAGCACGATAATCCGCGGCGGCTTTCGGCCGTTCTGTACCTGAACCGCCATTGGCGCCGCGCCCAGGGCGGCGAGCTTGCGATCTACGACGCCGCCGGCGGGGAGGTGCGGCGGATCCTGCCGCAGGCGGGCACGCTGGTGCTGTTTCTGAGTCAGAACGTGCCCCACGCGGTGCTGCCAACCCGCCGCTGGCGGGCCAGCATCGCGGCCTGGTTCCGCGTTCGCGAATCGGACAATCCCCTCGCCGGTCTGGCGCGTCTGCAACCGGATGATCTCGCCTGAGCAACGGATGCTCCGCAGCCGGTCGCCTGGGTGAACGCGCCGGAGTGTGAGAGGATCGGCATAGCCGCGGGCCGGCATGCCCGCAAGGCGTGATCGGCGGGGGAACAGCTTGGCTGGCAAGGCTGACGACACGGTGAATGCCCACGAATGCGATCCGGTGGCAACGGCCGGCGTCGCGTCCGGCCGGGGCGTGCCCTGGCTGCAGCTCGTCCGCTACCACCGCGAGATCCTGAACCAGCGCCGGGCCGCGCTCGCAACGCCGCACTCCGCCGAGCCCGCCACCGACCCGATCGACGCACTGCTCGAGGAATACCGCCGGCTGGAATCCGCGCTCGGCGCAAGCCCTGAGGCGTGTGGCGGCCTGCGGCTGTTCGGGGGCGGGGCGGGCTGCAGTCCAGCGGACGACACCGGCGGCGATGATCCCGCCCGAGTGCTCGCGACAGTGACGCTCGACGAATCGCAGCAGCGCGCCGTTCGCAGGGCCCTGCGGGACGCCAGCCTGACCGTGATCGAGGGCCGTCCAGGGTCCGGCAAGACCGAGGTTCTGCTGGCGCTGCTGCTGACCGCGTGGTCGACGGGACGCACCGTGCTTTTCGTCGGCGCCGGCGAGCGGTCGGCCGAAGTGGCCGTCGACCGGTTCCGGCACCTGGGCCTGACGGTTCCAATCGCCGCCACGGTCGCGACGGACGGGCACGCGGCCCTGGCCGACGCGCTGCGCGAACTGCTCCGCCTTGCCGATGCGGAAGCCGGCGACGCCGCCGGCCTGCCGGATATCGGTACCCTCGAGGCGGAACGGATTTCCCTCCAGCACGAACGCGCGTCGCTGACCGCGTGGCTGCATTCGGATTTTTCCGAGCGGCTGGTGGCCGCGGCGCAGTCGGTGCTGTCGGCACAGACACTGGCGCGCGAGCGGCTTGCGGCGCTCGAAAGCGAGGTGGCCGGGTTGCACGCCGAACAACAGCGGCTGGGGCTCGGCGCCCTCGAACCGGACGCGGTCGAACCGGCGCTGACCGCAACCCGCCGCTGGCTGGACCGCGTGACCGATTATCGGCGGCTGGCGGGCGACGATGCGCAGCGCCGAGCGCAACTCGACGAAGACATCCGCAGCCAGGAGGAGCAGCGAGACCGCGTGCTCGAGGACACGGGCCTGTCGGTCGGCGGCCTGGAGGATCGTGACTGGCTGGATGACCTGGACGGGCCGGCGCTCGACGTCTGGGGACGGCGTTTCGAACGGCTGCTCGGCCAGTCGCCGGAGGCGGCCCTCGAGCCCATCGCCTGGCGCCGGGAATACGGGCGCTGGAAGTCCGCGGCCGAGGCGGATTCCTGGGCCGCCCGGGTCCGGGCACTGGCCGGGTCGCTCCGGCAGCGCGCTTCGCAGCTCGGGCAGGTGCTGGAAAGCCATCGGGATGCCCGCGAGGAGATCGACCGACAGCGGGTGAAGATCCGCGGCCTCGGGCTCCCCGAGGACTTTGATCTTCCGTCGGATGTGATTTCCGACTGGCTGTCCGCCTTCGGGGAACTGCAGGGTCGCCGGGCTCCTGCACTGGACGTGTTGCCGTGGTCCGGATACGCGCGGCTGCGGCGGCGGATGCGCCGCATGGAACGGGAGCTGCTGCCGCTCCTGCCGCCCGCAATTCACACGAGCGTGGGTGCGCTGGATCAGCGGGGGCGGGCACGCCTTGCCTCGGTGCTGGAGGCCGCGCATCGGTGGAGCGGGATGCTGTCGGCGCAGCGGCGCATCGACGCGGAGACGCAACCGCAGCGCGAGGCGCTCGAGGTCTTGCGCCGTGAGACCGAAAGGCTCGGTCTGGACGCCCTGCCGGCAACCGAGGACCCCGATGGGCTGATGCGCGCGGCCTCCGATCTCGAGGAGGCGGCGGCCATCGGTGAGCAGGCAGCACAGCGGTGGCGGCGGCGCGAGGCGCGGGAAGACGCCGTGGAGGCCCTTCGGAAGATTTCCCGGGACTGGGTCTGGCTGCTTCGGCGAATGCCGGTGCTGGAGACCTGGCGACAGGGACCGGGCCGGGAACTGGACCGTGCCGTGCGCATGCTCGCGGTGCAGGCGGATACGCGCAGCATCGCCATCGCCCGTGCCGCGATCGCCGGGGGTGTGCTTTCCCGTCTCCGGCAGGGCTGGGAGAGCGCCTCCCACCACGAACAATCGGCCCGCCGCCTGCGGGCGGAGCGGGAAGCCGTCCCCGGAACCGCTGCGCGCCTGGCCGAATGGCGGGAGGAACGGCCCCCGGAGAGTCTGCTAGAGGGTGCCGGCACCGGTGTCGGCGACGACGAGGCGTGGCCCGATACCGATGCCGCGCTCGCGCGCCTGGACACGGTTGCCGACTGGTGCGTGCGCTGGCGATTCCTTCGACAGGAGGACGAGCCGCTGGTCCGGCAGGAGGTGGAGACCGGGCTGAATGACGCAACCGGCTCGATGGAGGACCTGATCCGGCGACTGCCGTCCGGTCCGGAGGTGGACCGGCTGCGGGATCTTCTGGCGGAGGTGCGTGGTGATCCGCAGGCGGAGGTGCGGGAAACAGTGCTGCTGGAGGCCTGCTCCGCGTTCAGTCCCGGCGGGGTGCGTGACAGGATCGACGCGATCGACCGGGAACTCGGGCGGGTGAGGCTCGAGTACGCCGAGGCGCGGCACCTGGAACGGCTGCGCGGCGACGCCGGCGCCCGGCGCACGGCCGCTTCGTTGCTCGAACGTGCCGGGCCGTCGGGACAGACCGCTGCCCCGTTGCAACCCGGGGAATTCCGCGGGTTGCTGAGCGCGCTGCCCATGTGGATCACGGGTATCCGCGGGCTCGCGGAACTGCCGATGGTGCCTGACCTTTTCGATCTGGTGGTGATCGACGATGCCCCCCGGGGAACGCTGACGCAGCTGTTGCCGGCGATCTTTCGGGGGCGGTCGCTGGCGGTGACCGGTGAAGCGCGGGCCACGCCGGCGCAAGCGGGTCCGGACAGCGCCGGTGCCCAGGCACCGCGCGAACGTTTCGATGTGGAGGGATGCCCACCGGGCCTGATATCAGCCGGTCACGACCTGTTTCGCGTGGCGCTGGAATCGCTCAACCGGCCAGTACAGGACCGGGTGGTGCTGGGGCGCGTTTACCGGGGACATCCGGCGATCCGCGCGCTGTCGGGCCGTCTGCTCTACCCGTACCGACCGGTTCCCCGCGCCGGGACCGGGGAATCCGACTGCATCTGGTGCGATGGCGGCGTGCAGGTGGTCGATGTGCCGGGCAGGGCGGAACCCGGGCCCGGCGGAAGCAGCTGGTGCAATCCCATCGAGGCCGCGAAGGTGGTGGAACGGGTCCGGGAGCTGCGCCGGCTTGCCCCGGCGTCGCGCCTTGGCGTGATCACACCCTTTGCCGCGCACCGGGACCGGCTGCTTGCCGAATTGCAGGACATGGAACCGCAGGGGTCGCTGACCATCGATCTGCCGGGCGCCTTCCAGGGCGGTGAGTGGGATGTGATCGTGTTCAGTCCCGCGGTCGCCCGGGGGATGGCCGCCGATGCCAGACGCCGGCTGGACGCATCGCCGGACCTCTTCGCCATTGCGTTGACCCGTGCGAGGGAAACGCTCCATCTGGTGGCCGACGTGGAGTACTGCCTGGAGCAGGACGACCTGCTCCGGGAACTCGCGGTGCACTGCCAGGATCTGTGTCGGCTGCGACAGGACAGCCCGGATGCCGAAGGGCTCTTCACCGGGATGGTGCTCGAGGGCTGGGTACCAGGGGTGCGTCCCTGCATCGGCGACATCCGGGTGGACCTGGCCCTCGAGGCCGGTCCGGGCCGGCAGCTCGCGATCGAGGTCGATGGCGGGGAGTCCCGTCACGGCGCGGCCCGCGCCCGGGCGCGCGAGGCCTACCTGGAGTGCATGGGCTACCGGTTGCTGCGGCTCGAGGGGGCGTCGCTGCGGGAGGATCCCCTGCCGGCGATCGCGCTGATCCGCACCGGACTCGGTTGAGCGGGGGGTGTTCAATAGCTGCCGAACTTCCCGCATGGCCCACTAGGGAAACGCCGATTTATCGGCGTTTCCCTGCGGCACACGGAAGTGCCGCCAGAATCGACCACCGTAGGTGGTTGATTCTGAAGCAAGCTGCAAATCACATTTGCAGCGAAGCGTGCGCTGAGAAA
>SL_5KL_010_SEDDRAFT_10000712_pt1 | contig 21132 bp, 21 predicted proteins | sample SodLakKL_010_SED_FD_9118 | JGI IMG/M metagenome (IMG submission 9118)
AAATGAACTTCACCCCAACCAAATACAAAACCCTCCTTAAAACGCTTAAAAACGCCGGCTACACCTTTTATACTTTCTCCGGCTTTATCGAAAACCCTCCCGAAACAAAGACCGTAATCCTCCGCCACGACATCGACAAACTCCCCGCCAATGCCCTTAAAATGGCACAGCTTGAACATGATATGGGCATTAAAGCTACCTACTATTTTCGTATTGTGAGTTGTGCGTGGGATGAGGATGTTATCAGTCAAATAGTATCACTTGGCCATGAGATAGGCTACCACTATGAAGACCTGAACATCACAAAAGGTGATTATGAAAAAGCCATACAGCATTTTGAAAAGCAGCTTGCCCGCCTTAGAGCTTTTTACCCCGTAAAAACCATCTGCATGCACGGCAGTCCCATGTCGAGGCAGGACAACCGAGAGCTATGGAAAAAATATGACTATCGAGACCATGGCATAATCGCCGAGCCCTACTTTGATGTTGACTATTCCGAGGTGTTTTATATTACCGACACCGGCAGAGCCTGGAATAAACAAAGTGCCAGCATACGCGATACCGTTGACTCCGGCTTTGACATAAAGATCAAATCCACCTCCCACCTCCTCCATCTCATCCACTCCAACCAACTCCCCGATAAGGTATTTTTTAACATCCATCCCCAGCGCTGGTTCAATCCGGGTTTTTCCTGGGCGAAGGAGCTTGTGTGGCAAGGGGTGAAGAATGTGGTGAAGGGGGTGGTGGTGCGTGTGAGAGCTTAGGGAACTGACTTGTCCTGAAATAAGTTTACAGAAAAAGTAAAATTAAATCAGGACTATGAAAAGAAAAGTAAATCATTACACGGACGAGTTTAAATTAAAAGTTATTCAAGATTATGTTAGTTCAGATCTTGGTTATGACGAAACAATGAAGAAATATGGCATATTAGGAAATGGTTGTATTTCAAATTGGATGCGTAAATTTGGCTTCAAATCACCAGACTCAAAAACATTAAAATTACAAAATCAGATGGCAAAAGAAGCTAATAAGACTCAAAAGGAGCGAGAATTAGAACATAAAGTAAAGAAGCTTGAGGAGCAATTAGATCATGAGAAATTGCGAAATTTAGCTTTAAATACGATGATTGATATTGCTGAACGAGACTTGAAAACGCCAATTAGAAAAAAGCCTGGAGCCAAACAGTAAATGAACTGCGTACAAAACAATTAAGTATTGATATAGATACTTTGTGCGGGCTGTTTGGCAAAAGCAGACAAGCTTACTACCAAAAAATAAAGTATAATTATAAAGAAAGTTTAAAGGCTGAAATTCTTGTTCAAATGGTTTTAAAACAACGTAAGTTAATGCCTAAAATCGGAGGCCGGAAACTTTTAAATATAATTCAACCAAGGTTGTCTTCCGAGCTGTATTTGGGAAGAGATGCGTTCTTTGATTTTTTAAGAGACCATCGTTTGTTAGTACGAAAGAGACGTTACCGACCTAAAACTACATTTAGTAGTCATTGGCTGCGTAAATATCCAAACCTGGTTAAAGATTTTGTTCCTACTAAAGCTCATCAGCTATGGGTAAGCGATATAACATACATTGAAACAAGTGAGGGTTTTGGTTATTTAACACTGATTACTGATGCTTATTCAAGGAAAATAATTGGTTGGGCACTTGGAGATACTTTGGAAGCAAAACATACTGTAAGAGCTTTACAAATGGCATTAAAACAACTACCAAAGGGAGTAAAAAATGTTTATCATCATTCAGATAGAGGTGTTCAATATTGTTGTGAAGAGTATATCAAAATACTTAAGAAAAATCACTTTCAAATAAGCATGACAGAAAATGGGGATCCTTTAGAAAATGCAATAGCAGAACGTGTTAATGGAATTCTGAAATGCGAATGGGTAAACCAAATTAAGTTTAAAACAATAGATCAGGCAGAAGAGCAACTAAACTGTATTATCAGGACTTATAACTATAACAGGCCTCATAGCAGTGTGAATATGCTAACTCCATCTAAAGCACATAAGCTTTCAGGAGTACTTGAGAGAAAATGGAAAAACTATTATGAAAAAAATAATAACTTGGTAATTAATATTGATAATTTTGTTGAGCCCAACAAAATGATGGTGACACTTTAAACCATTGTTATTAAAAACGGTAGGGGCATCGAGCCCCAACCGTTTTTGCCCAACAAAATTCAGGTTCAACTTTACCCATTATTATTATTAAAATGTTCTTTAAATAAAATTAATTATTAACACAAATTCTGTAAAGAAAATTTAGGACGGGTCAAACTTAGAGAACTGAGAGACGAAGAGACTAAGGGACGAAGAGACTGAGGGACTGAGAGACTGGGTGACTTGTCCTGAAATAAGTGAGTTTTTTTTCAATTAATTAAAATAAATTATTGCTTACTATGAAAATACGATCTCATAAGGATTTGGATGTTTACAGAATTGCTTTTGAAACTTCTATGGAAATTTTTGAATTGACGAAAAGTTTTCCAAAAGATGAAAAATATTTTTATCCTGTGAAATGAGTAATTCAAAAAGACTTGTTTAATTGAATGCATAATTGTTTTAAATTGTCTTAAATAATATAAATATTTCACAGGACAAGCAGATCAAATTCGTCGTTCGTCCAGATCTGTTTGTGCAAATTTAGCTGAAGCTTTTCGTAAACGAAAATATCCGAATTCTTTTGTTTATAAATTAAATGACTGCGAAGGCGAAGCTGCAGAAACTCAAGTATGGCTCGACTATTCTTTAAATTGTAAATACATTAATAGCGAAATTCATAAGAAACTATTTGAAAAATATGATAAAATTATTGGAAAACTTGTAAATATGTCCCTAAACCCTGAAAAATGGAAATATTAAAAACTCCCTCAGTCCCTAAGTCCCTTAGTCTCTTAGTTCCCTTAAGTTCCCTTAGTTCCCTCAGTTCCCTTAGTTCTCTACACTCCCTCACTTCCCAGGCACCTTCCATCGTCCAAAAACCATCAATAGCCAAAAACAATTCTTCTATATCCTTCACGCAAAGGGAATGCGGATGCCACGGATTGCTTCGTAAACGCGGATAGATACGGATAAATACGTTTAAAAAAGTCGGCTAAACCAATTATTGCATTGTTGTTGGCACAAAGTAAAATTTTATAAAAATTGCTGGTTTATTTAGATATAGTTGTTTATTTTCATTACCTTTGTTTTAAAGCATAAACATTTTGAATTTAATGACCAATATAAAAGAACATATCGCCTCCAATCAAAACTGGACTAACCCGGGAATAACTTTAAGCAAGGAAGATTTCCTTTCCGGTATTAAAGACGCTGAAAGTAGCCCTTGCCAATCAGTTCAGCAGTCAATGGATAACTTCGAAAAATGGTTAAAAAGCAGAGAAAAGAAGTAAAAATATCTGTTCAATTTGATCAGGATATAATTTCTGTTTACACTTATGGTGAGGAAATTTTTGGAGAAATTGCCGCAAAAAGTTTTGTTGCAGATATTTATAGCAGGATTTGGAGTTTAGATCAGATGTATTTATTACATCCGGAATGCAGACACTTGCCAACAAAGGACAAAAGATACCGAAACATCATTCTGGGTTCATACCTTATAATTTATAAAATTGAAAGCGACAACATTCTGGTATTAAGAATATTACATTCACGCACGAGTATTAAAAAAATAAAATCTACAAGAAAAATAAAATAAAGTATAGCGAAATTCATAAGCAACTATTTGAAAAATATGATAAAATTATTGGAAAACTTGTAAATATGTCCCTAAACCCTGAAAAATGGAAATATTAAATATTCCCTCAGTCTCTAAGTCTCTCAGTCCCTCCCTCTCTCAGTCCCTCCGTCCCTATGTCTCACCGTCTCTAAGTCTCTCCGTCCTAAGTGAACTGAGAGAAATAACTGAGCGACTTGAGCGAAATAAGCGAGATATGAGTCTTTAGCGAAATGTTTAATAAAAACAATTTTAATTGATTTTTCTAATACATGATATGAGCGTATATTTTTGCCTAATTATATACGCTATTATCGTATAATTTTTTATATTTGTATAAAAAACAAATGGAACAAATTCTCTATAGATACAATCCCTGGTGGGAAGAGGACTTTAACACTGACGAATTAATAGAACGAGAACATCTCCTGCAAAAGCTTGAAAAAAGATTTCATTCAAAGCATATATTATTTGTTACAGGGTTAAGAAGAATTGGTAAAACTTCATTATTGAAATTATTCATTAATAAACTAATCCATGAGAAAAACATTAATCCAGAACATATATTTTTTGTAAGCCTGGATGATTATTTGCTTCAAAAATATGCCATACCGGAAATTATAGATCGATACAGAGGTATTCAGAAACTAAAATATTCAGAGAAAATTTATTTATTCCTGGATGAAGTAACCTATAAAGATGATTTTGAAATTCAACTTAAAAATCTCATGGATAATCAAAATGTGAAGATTGTGGCAACCTCCTCAAGCGCATCACACATTCGCGTTAAAAAGCCTTACCTTACCGGCAGACAATACACCTTAGAATTACTACCTCTGACATTTGACGAATATTTNAAATTTAAAAACATTACNATACAGAAAAAAGATAAACACCTGGAAGATAAATACTTTAATGATTTTTTAAAAACAGGGGGCGTTCCCGAATATGTTTTAACAGGAGAGATGGAATACCTTAAAGAATTGGTGGACGATATTTTATATAAAGACATTATTGCATATTATCATTTAAAAGATGAGCAACTCATAAAAGATTTTTTTCTGCTGCTGATGGAAAGAGCAGGAAAACAAATCAGCATTAACAAAATAGCTTCAATTCTCTCCATTTCCCCTGATACTGCAAGACGTTATCTTAATATTTTTTCAAATTGCTATATCGTCCATTTAATGGANAGGTATGGCAAAACNAATGAACGCATTCTTTCGCCCAAAAAAATCTATGCGGCGGATTTAGGGATTCGGAATATTTTCACAGGATATCGTGACTTTGGAAGCCTTTTTGAAAATTATGCGTTTTTACGTTTTAAACATCTTCACCCTAAGTATATCTATCAGGAAAAGACAGAAATAGATTTTATTCTTGATGAAAATTTGCTAATTGAAACCAAGTATCATGATGAAGAAATACCCAAAAATCAAAAAAATCTGTTAGAGTCATTCAAAAATAAACCTTTTATGATAGCAAGAAATGAAAAAGATATTAAGCTGGCATTGTCAAAAGTGAGGAAAGTTAAAAGTGAAGGAAGTTAAAAGTTAAAAGTTAAAAGTGAAAAGTGAAGAAAGTTAAAAGCTGGAGCGTAGCGGGAGTCCCGAGTTCCCGGAGATGGAAACCTCCGAAGAATGAGGAGTTTCCATCCTCCCGTTCTCTTAAAAGTTAAAAACTAAAAGTTAAAAGTGAAAAGTTATGGGAAAATCAGTTTTGAGGGATAAGAGTTATGCTTTTTCAATACGTGTTGTGCAATTGATGCAGCATCTGCAAGATGAAAAAAAAGAGTATGTGTTGAGTAAGCAAATTTTGAGAAGTGGCACATCCATTGGTGCGCTGATATGTGAAGCAGAGTTCGGTCAGAGCAATTCTGATTTTATTCATAAAATGAGTATAGCTCTTAAAGAAGCAAATGAAACTGACTACTGGCTTAATATATTGCATGATACGCACTATATTGACAAAAAAATGTTTGTAAGCATGCAGTCAGATTGTAAAGAACTAATAGCTATGCTTGTAGCATCAATCAAAACCCTTAAGAGAGTTAAAAGTGAAGGAAGTTAAAAGTTAAAAGTGAAAAGTTAAAAGTGAAGAAACGTAATGATTCCTATTCTTAATTTTTCACTTTTAGTTTTTAGTTTTTAACTTTTAACTTTTAGTTTTATTGAGTATTTTTGTTATAGACTTTACAGCTATGATTATAAAAAAAGAAATATCAAAACAATATGACCAGTTTGCCGGCTTATGCAAAAAGCATAATGTAAAACATTTATATGCATTTGGTTCATCTCTAAATGACAGTTTCGATAAGAATAATAGTGATATAGATTTGGTAGTGGAAATTGATGAAACTGATCCTGTAGAAAGAGGAGAAAAGTTGATTTCATTATGGGATAGTTTAGAAAGTTTTTTTAACAGAAGAGTTGATTTATTAACTGATACTTCTATTCGTAATAGTTATTTGAAAAACAATATTGACACTACCAAAGTTTTAATTTATGACGGAAAGAACTCTAAAGTACTTGTCTGATATAATAAATTGCAATTGATTTAATTGAAGATTTTACAAGGTCAATTAAAAGTTTCAACGACTATGTAAATGACTTAAAGACACAGAGTGCAGTTGAGCGGCAATTAGGCATTATTGGCGAAGCGGTGAATAAATATGAATCTCTCCATCCGCATTCAACATTAAAACATGGTGGTAAAATCGTCGGATTTCGTAACAGATTGATTCATGCATATGACTCTATTGATAATTCTATCGTTTGGACAATACTTGTAAATTACATTAAACCACTGAAAGAAGAGGTTACAGAATTAATGAAATAACAACCCGGAGGTTTCCATCTCCTGCGGAGGATGGAAACTCCTGGCCCCCGGAGATGGAAACCATCGAAGCATGAGGAGTTTCCATCCTCCCGTTACAAATACCCCGGTAACCTCTGCCAGAAGTTTTTACCCTCCCCTCTAACCAATTGCATTTTCACTTTTAACTTTTCACCCTTCGACTTCGCTCAGGGCATGCTTTTAGTTTTTCACTTTTAGTTTTTCACTTTTAGTTTTATTAAGTATCTTTGTTATGCATTCAAAAATAACATGATCATGGCTGATATAAAATCAAAAATAATCAAACAAATTGAAGATCTTGATGATGACACCCTTGCTAAACTGCAAGGTGTAATTCAAAACCTCCTTAATGAGAAAAAAGATCTGTCAGACTGGGAAACATTAACATATACCCAAAAAGAAGGCATAAAACAAGCAATTGATCAGGTGCATGATGGCCAGGGGATTGACAATAGCCAGGTTATAAGCAAATACAGAAAAAAATATGGCAAATAAGAATGTAATTTGGTCACCCCTTGCTGAAGAAGATTTTAACCACATTCTTGCCTATCTTTATGAACAATGGGGTAATGAAGTAGCTTTAAGATTTATTGATACAATTGAGCAGGTTATATTCCAAATTATAAAATATCCCGATCTGTTTCCGCTAATTAATAAAGACATAGGAGTGCATAAATGTGTCATTACAAAACAAAACACATTGTTTTATAAGCTTGATGATAAAAACATTTACCTGCTTCGTATTTTTGACACACGCCAAAATCCTGATACTTTGCAATTTTAATTAAAATCCGCGACCCCTTCCGTGTTGCCGATCCAGGCGGCATCTGTCCAATCCGCGTTCTATTATCAAAGCATCTTGAAAAAGTGAAGGAAGTTAAAAGTGAAAGAAGTTAAAAACTAAAAGTTAAAAGTGAAGGAAGTTAAAAGTTAAAAGTGAAAAGTTAAAAGTGAAGAAACGCAATGATTCCTATTCTTAACTTTTCACCCTTCGACTTCGCTCAGGGCATGCTTTTAGTTTTTAGTTTTTCACTTTTCAAATAGGTTTTCTCACAAAATTTGATTAGAACGTTATCTATTCCCACCGGCTTCGGCCGGTGGTTAAAATAACCCACAGGCCTTTGGAGCTTTAGCTCCATCATATTATGCGGCTAAAGCCGAAAAAACAGATAAACATTAGAGTTAAAAATAACATTATTAGAACTACTATATTTTACTGCCCGGCTTTAGCCTGGATAAAATGGGGCTAAAGCCCTGTCTGTGGGATCAATTCCTGTTCCGGCGGCTAAAGCCGCAGGCAATAGATAGTTGCTAAACATCAACAATTGTAGAAATCTGCAGGCAATAGATTGGTACTAATAACAAACTACTTTAAACCCGGAGGTTTCCATCTCCTGCGGAGGATGGAAACTCCTAGACCCCCGGAGATGGAAACTCCTAACCCCCGGAGATGGAAACCTCCGAAGAATGAGGAGTTTCCATCCTCCCGTTACATTAACTTTTAGTTTTTCACTTTTAACTTTTCACTTTTAACTTTTCACCCTTCGACTTCGCTCAGGGCATGCTTTTAGTTTTTAACTTTTAACTTTTCACTTTTCACTTAAAAAAAACACTATATTTGTACTAATTTATTACTCGCATAACAACTTAGTACAATATGTATATAAACCGCGATATATCAGACACATTAAAAGATGCTACAAAACAATTCCCTGTGGTTTTTTTAACCGGGCCGAGGCAATCCGGTAAAACCACCCTTTTGAAAAAATTGTTTTCGTCATACCGTTATACCAACCTCGAAGATCCTGAAATAAGACAATGGGCAATTGAACAGCCGCGTGATTTTCTCGAACACAACCAATGGCCCCTGATTATAGATGAAGCACAGTATGCACCTTCTTTGTTTTCATATATACAGGCAATTACCGATCAACACCAAAAGACGGGTATGTATTTGTTGTCAGGCTCACAAAATTTTTTTCTTATGGAAAAGATCACACAATCTTTAGCCGGCCGGAGCGCTGTTCTTTCATTGTTGCCTCTGTCTTATAAAGAACTTTCCGGCGTTAATATTGATGATAATACTAACAATTTCATTTTAAAAGGCTTTTTCCCGCGCATTTATCAATCTATAACAGATGCTACACTTTTTTATAAAAGTTATGTTAATACGTATGTTGAACGCGATGTTCGCCAACTTGCCAATATCGGTAACATCAATGATTTTACAAGGTTTGTGCAGCTATGTGCAGGCAGATGCGGACAATTGTTAAACATATCATCCCTGGCAACAGAAGCCGGGATAGCTTATAATACATGTAAAAATTGGTTATCGTATCTTTCAACAGGCTATATTATTCAGTTATTGCAACCTTTTTATAAAAACTTTAATAAAAAAATAGTTAAGGCCCCTAAAATTTATTTTACTGACACCGGGTTGCTATGTTATCTTCTGGGAATTAACTCAACAGAAACATTAGTACTTCATCCGCTCAGAGGAGCAATTTTTGAAAATCTTATATACAATGAATTGTTTAAAAATAATGCAAATAACAATTATAGCTCTAAGATTTGGTTTTGGCGCGACAACCACGGTACTGAAATAGACTTCCTTTTAGAATCAGGCACAGACATGTCTGCTCTCGAAGTCAAATCAGCAAAAAATATTCACAGCGAGTACTTAAATAACCTTCGGAAATTTAATAAATATAATCCTGACATTAAAGAGATGTATTTAGTTTATGATGGCGATATTGACAGGAGAAAAGACGAAATAAACGTTATAAACTGGAAAAAAGCTGCTTATTTACCCTGAAGTAAGTTAAAAGTGAAGAAACGCAATGATTCCTATTCTTAACTTTTCACTTTTAGTTTTTAGTTTTTAGTTTTTTTTACCCGGAGGTTTCCATCTCCTACGGAGGATGGAAACTCCTAACCCCCGGAGATGGAAACCTCCGAAGAATGAGAAGTTTCCATCCTCCTGTTCCTGAAACTCCCGGCCTCCCGTTACAAAAAAAAACAAAAAACAGAGCCATTGAGTTGATTTAAAAACTTATCTTTGCAACATGCCCGGCCCTGTTACTCATATTGCATTAACCGAAAAGATCTTTGATCGTTGTTTCTCCGGCAAAGTACGCAAAGATTTTTATATAGGCACTTTGTTTCCCGATATTCGCTACCTGGGGTTTATTGACCGTAGCATGACCCATTACACTGATTTAACAATGGCGGGTATTCAGAGTGAAGATTCTTTTTTGGCGGGCCTGAAGTTTCACTCCCTGGTCGACATTACCTGGCGTAAATACCACCCCGGCAATGGCCTTTATGCAAGCTATTCCATACCCCCAAACGCCGGTTTTGTTGTAAAAATGGCAGAGGATTCATTTTTTTATAACTATGTAGATGACTGGCAGGCTATAATCAAATTCCTCGATGATATACTGCAACATGAAAAAGCTTTCGGAATGCCTGTGTATATTCTGAGAACATGGCATACACTGTTGCAGCAATACTTTAAAAAACAGCCCGGCAGCTCTGTCATAAAATCAATTGCCGGTGGTGCCGGTATATCAAAAGACCTGGTGGAACAAACCGAAAATTTGTTGCCTGCAATGCAAAAAGACCAAAAAGTCAGTAAAACCCTGCAAAATCTGTTTGAAAAGACTGTAAATTTGATGTTGGAATAAAAGCTCTTTACAGCTAAAACCGAAAGCCCGGATATACTTTACGGGCAAATACATACAATAATAAGCTTACAATACGTTTATAAATCTAATCGGTTAAGTAAAGTTGTATATGTTAGATAAACTAAATATTAAAGGCCCGGTCATATTATTATCATATGTTTTTTTGATCCTGTTGCTTCATGTTATTCCGTTTGGCAGCAGTATGACTGCGCTTAACAAGGCCGAAGTGGCAAGCATAAGGATGGATTACCTGTTGCATGCCCTGGTTTTTTTGCCCTGGGCAATAATAGTTTGGTGGGTTTATAGCGTTAACTTCTTTAAGAAGCCCGGCAAAGCCTTATTATGGCTTTTTGCAGGGGTTATTTTGGCTGCCGGGGCTGAATATATACAATACTTTTTGCCTTACCGGGCATTCAATATTAATGACGTTATAGGTAACGTGTCGGGAGTAGTGCTGGGATCGGTTGTGTTTTTGTTCAAAAAATGATAATAGTTATAAAAATTTTTTTATAAGCAGGGGTTTTGACCTGCGAAGATGTTTTATTTGATAACCTTGCAGGGCTATTGGCCGTAAAAATCAGATAACACAACAATTTTAAAAATAATAAAGCCATGCAGGCATGAGAAAACTTTTGTTTTTTATAATATTTACTTTACCGGCAGCTCTTTATTCTCAGACTGCTTACCAGCATATACAGGATGAGCCTCTTTACAATTACCTTGATGAGCTGGCTGCTATCCATATCATAGATATCAATACAGCCATAAAGCCTTACAGTCGGCACCAAATAGCCGGCTGGCTTGAGGAGGCATGGGATAGGAGGGATGAGTTAAGCAATGCTCAAATGTCAAAGCTGGATCATTATCTTGATGAGTTTGCTTTGGAGCTTGGCAATTTAAAAACCGGTAGTGCTACGCTATATCGCCGCGATGATAACCTGTCGGTACATTTGTTGCCGCCCGAGATCACATGGCGAGACAGCCTTTTTCGTTCGGTTATCAGGCCTATATATGGCTTTCGTTATTTTAGTTCTACCAATGAAGATTTTTTTCACTCTTATGGGGGTGCTGAAGCCACTGCTTATATTGGTGAGCGCTGGTCAATATATGCAAGTTTGCGTGATAATTACCAGAATAAGCAGCGTCTTGCCGAGCCTTCATTTTTGACCCGTGAGCAAGGCGGCAATTACAAAGGTGCCGGGCCGGGCAGGGAAGGAGGCGATTACTCCGAAATGCGCGGAGGCATTACATATACATGGGATTGGGGCTCTGCGGGCTTTATCAAAGACCACATGCAATGGGGTGACAACCACCATGGAAGCAATATCTTTTCGGGGCGTACTCCATCGTTTGCCATGATAAAGCTGCATATGAACCCGGTTGAATGGCTCGAATTCGACTATCACCACGGATGGCTCGTATCGGAAGTGATTGACAGTGCAAAATCCCTCTGGGTAGCCGAAAACAGGTATAAAGAATTTTTCTATCCAAAATATGTTGCGGCAAATATGTACACGTTCAAACCTTTCGACAGGTTTCGCATGTCAGTTGGCAACTCTATAATCTATAGCGACCAGAATGTGCAGCCCGCCTACATGATACCCTTCTTCTTCTTTAAGTCGCTTGCACATACCTACAACCGCGGTATACTAAATCAGAACTCAATGATGTTTGCCAACATCAGCTCCAGGCAGATCAAGCACCTGCACCTCTATTTTACCGTATATATAGATGAGTTTGCTACATGGAGAGTGGGTGACCCCGATAAGCATAACTTTACATCATACAAAGGAGGCCTCTCAATTACCGGATGGCCGATAGATAACTTATTTATTAACGGCGAGATGACACGTACAACACCCATGACATACCAGCACCGCGTGCCCGTAACTACATTCGAAACCAACAACTTTAACCTGGGGCACTATTTGAGATCAAATGCAGCCGACTATCACGCCTCACTCAGATACTCCCCCTTCGGAACACTTCAATTAACCGCAACATATACACATGCCCTTAAAGCAAATATATACGAATATAAATACGGTGCCGAAAAACCCCTGGACAGCAACCCCGTCCTCAAAGATAAAACATGGGCCAACAACACACTCTCTTTTAGAGCCGAAATGATGCCAATGCCCAACATGCGGGTATTTGTAGAATATTCTGACAGTAATATAAGAGGTTATGATGTTGATTATAAACCGGCACAGTATTACCTCGACAGGTTTACACCCGAATACCTGCACGGCGAAACCCAAACAATTACGGCAGGCTTTGCATTTGGATTTCATTAAAAAGCCGGCTCTTCAGCTTTTGAACCTGTTATCGCTTTTTGTTGATTTTACTTTGTCTACATTTTTTTCGAGCCAGCCTATTTTGCAGGCTTCATCGGGAATAAACCGGGGCACATAACATTTAATATCTAATAGAGGTGTACCGTCAACTATATCAACATTTTTGATATGAAGGATGTGGTTTTCAATTTTTATAAGCTTCACAACCGATATTCCTATCGGGTTTGGTCTGGACGGCGCGCGTGTGGCAAAAACTCCTCTTTTTTCAGTATTGTCCATATAAGGACTCAATTCCAAAGAGGTTTTTTTGGCTAAATGAAAATGGTATATCAGGGTAATATGCGAAAAACCGTCCAGGTTTTTTAAACTGGCCGTAAATTCATCGAACAACTCAATAGTACCTTCAATATCTTCAGCCCCTGCAGGTTGTATTGGCATGCCTGAAGGTTCTTTGAAAGGCGAATATATTACCCCTATCGGCCTGTAGTGAATGTCTTCCATAGCTTAAAAATTAAAAAAATTTTTTAATTCAAATGGTAGGATTAACAAATCATTATTAATAAGCCGTTTGTTATTGCATATTAACTGCAAGACAGGCTTATTTGACAAGATGATTTTCCAAATATTCTGCTATTGACCTGTCGTTTTTCAGGTGAGGAACTTTGTTTTGACCTCCCAGCTTACCTATCGATTTCATGTATTTTAAAAAGCCTCCCTCTTTTACTTTTCTTACAATAAGCGGTTGTAAGATTTTCCCTTTTACCAGCTCACGGTAATAAGGATTTTGATTCTGCATAAGCTGATCAAGAGTTTCGCGGAATTTCTTCATCGATTTGGGCTTTTTTTTGAATTCAATAAACCATTCATGGCATGGTGGGCCTTCAGGGTTGTGTACCAGGGGGGCTAAAGTGAACTCGACAATTTCTGCCCCTGTTTCATTACAGGCTTCCCTGATCGATGTTTCAACTTCTTCGCCAATGACATGTTCTCCGAATGTGGATGTAAACTGTTTTATCCTACCCGTTACTATGAGCCTGTATGGGTTTTTGGAAACAAACTTTACAGTGTCGCCAAGGTTATAACCCCAGATACCTGCGTTGTTGTTTATGATAATGACATAGTTAACTCCCGTTTTAACTTCTTCAAGTAAGAGTCGCGGAGCATCGGTTTTGTAAAAATCTTCTGCCGGTATGAATTCAAAAAATATGCCCATATCAGGAATGATCATCATGCCTTCGGTGGTTAAGTCATCCTGAAAAGCTATAAAACCTTCCGAGGCAGGGTAGAGCTCAAGATAATCCACATTGCCGCCTATAAGCTCATCTATGCGTTTTTTATAAGAATCAAAACTAACCCCGCCATGAACAAACAGTGAAAAGTCAGGGAAAAGCTCTTTAACGGTAGATTTGCCTGTTTTTTGAAGCAGGCGCTCAAAGTATAACTCTACCCATAACGGTATACCACTTATCAGGGTCATGTTTTCGTTGCGCGTTTCTTCAATTATGGCTTCAAGCTTATCTTCCCAAACTTCAATACAGTTGGTCTTATATGATGGCATTTGATTCCTTCTGAGAAACCCGGGAACATGATGGTTTACTATTCCCGACAACCTCCCGGTCAATATATCACCGGTCTTATCTAATTCAGGGCTGCCGGAAATAAACATAAGCTTACCTTTCAGAAAATCAGTATTGCCGGTTTTTAAAACATACATCAGCAATGCATAACGCGTAGAGCTGATATGGTTATCAATAGAATCAGTTGTAATAGGAAGGTACTTGGTTCCTGAAGTAGTGCCTGATGACTTGGCAAAATATAACGTTTTTGCAGGCCATAAAACATTTTTTTCACCCTTGATAATACGATCAATATATGGCTTTAAATCTTCGTATTCGCGGATTGGAACATTTTTTTTAAAATCCTCATAACTTTTAATATTATCAAAGTTATGCTCTCGCCCGAAAGCCGTTTCCCTGCCTTTTTTTATAAGGTTGTTAAACTCTTTTTGTTGAAGGCCTGAAGCATCATTTGCCCAGGAAGCGAACCTTTTCTTGTAATACTTTGCAGACAGCTTAGCGCCAATTTGAAGTAAACCCATATATGTGCCGTTTAAATGATAGTGATATAAATTTATTTGTTCATTTTGATATTTGTTAAGGCTTAAGACTGGAAAAAAACATTAATCTTGTCTTATGAAGCCTGGTAAAATATAACAATCCTAACAACCCTAACAATCCTAACAACCCTAACAACCCTAACAAAATTAACAACCCTAACAAATATTAAAAAAATAATTTCATAGTCTAGAGCCTTGTTAATTTCATTTTAGAAATTTAGATGGTATAAAGGTACAATTACTACAAATAAAAATTACAAATATATCATTTTGAAGTGTAATTATTTTATGGCTAAAGAGTTTTGAGTGACTGCATGGGCGAAAAGCTCACATTGTTTATTACCCGGGGTATTGGTCCAAAAATATACGGATCAGCTCGGTATATACGTCAATACCTTTTGTCAGTTTTTGTACCGGAAGCCTTTCGTTAATGCTATGTATTGTTTCTATGAGTTCAATATCCATAAAAACCGGCAGTAATCCGTAGGCGGGTATTCCTTTTGCCCTGAAATACTTATTATCGTTAGTAGCCGGAAAGAGTATCGGTATTGCTTCGGCAGTATCGTAGACCTTTTTGAGTGCACTATCTAATTTATAATAATATTGATCTATTTGTGTGGGCGGGGCTTCTATTCCTTCCTGTATTATTTCTATTTCAATATTATCGTTATCCAACCACCTTCTGACCTGGCTTAAAAACTCATCTGTACTCACATTTGGCAGCAGTCGGCAATCGAGGATTGATGTTATTTTTTGAGGGATTAAATTTGGAGGGCCCGGCTCGGTTGAGATTCCAGTAACCGTTATGGTATTGCTGATAAGCGAAAACATGATTTCATCTGTTTTCATTGCCGGTACGGCCAAAGGCTTAACAAATTGTATGTTTCTCAAGACTGCCCCCAAAAATCCTTTTTCAAGCTTTCCCAGCTTTTTGAACATTGTATAGGTGGTTTCAGAAAATTGTGCTTCACGGTTCTTGTTATGCCATATAAGCCTGTCGAGGGCCTGAATTTTTTCCTGTATGGCATAGCTGGTAGGAGGAACAGAACCATGCCCCGAGGTCTCCATTTCAAGGGTAAGTTTTAGCCAAATAGTGCGCTTTGTTGCAACAGATATACCAAAAAGCTTTTTCCCCAGCTCTTTAGATAAAATCCCGGGCAACCCCGTACCCCCTTCATTGTAAACTACCAGGGGGTTTAATTGATCCAAAAATCTCTCCGTAATAATCTTAGCCCCTGTAAATCCCCCCGTCTCTTCACCCGAAACCGAAAGTAAGGTCACATTATAAGGAAGATCTTTTGTGCCCGCTTTATCAATGAATTCTTTCATCGCCATCAATTGCATTATTGCCATGCCCTTCATATCAATAGCCCCACGGCCCCAAATATAACCATCTTCTATAGCCCCCGAAAATGGCGGATGAGTCCATAATTCAGGATACTCAGCAGGTACAACATCTATATGGTTTAAAAAAATAATGTTAGGCTTATTCTTTTCTAAAGGATATAATGAAGCAGCAAAATTAAAAGTATCAACATCATCGGTAAAAATCTCAACATGTAAGCCCATATCACGGCAGGTCTCAGCCAAAAACATGCCGGCTTCCCTCTCATTGCCGGTAATCGACTCTATGCTCAGGTATTTGCTCAAAAGCTTTGCCGATTCGGGAATGGTATCTCCATAAGAATTGTAAGCAACTCCTTTTGAATGAAAAAAGAAACTTAAAACTAAAAAAACCAGGGCTAAAACATGCTTTATATTTAAATAATACATACAAAAAAAAATATTTATAATTTGTTAATAACATCAAATATAATAATGTTAATAACGTCAAATTTTTAAAAAAACAAAATAATTGAACATTAATTGCGAAAAAATGTTTAAAAAACTATCAAATAAAACATCTTTTACCGCATTTTAAAACCATTTGATTATCAAATGCAGTAAGATGTCATTTCTGTTTATTTTTTGTGGCTGTTATTTTTTGCCGCGGTGATTGCAGTAATACCTGTATTATAACATTGCGGCTTATAGATTGAAATTGTTTTTTACATCAATAAGTTTTGCTATAATACTGAATGCTATCTCCCGTGGGGTTTCGGCATTAAAAGGTATTCCGATCGGCATATCAACCCGGTTAAGCTCTTCTTCGGTATTTGCTTTTTTTTCGAGTAAACGTTTTTTTGCATTGGCAACTTTGTTTTTGCTGCCTATCATTCCAACGTATGCCACATCTTTTTTAGCTGTTATGCTCATCACTGCTACGTCCCACTCATGTTTTGGTGTTGTTATAACAATAAAATCGTGTGGGCTGAAGTCAAATTTTTTGGCCGCATCAAGATAATTTTCAGAAATAAACCCACCATATTCTAGTTTATAATCTTTATAAATATCTGACCTTTGGTCAACAAAATTGACATTAAAGCCTACCTCGGCTGCATATTTGCCTGTTTCTCTGCCTATATGGCCGGCGCCGAATATATAAAGTGCCGGTTTTTTATTTACCGGCTCGAAATAGATGGTTATTTTACCCCCGTGATGGTTATGCAGGTCATCTTCAAGGATATATTGCTTTTGTTGTGGCTTGCGGGTTTTAAATATTTCAAGAGCATCTGATATAGCTTGCTGCTCAACCGATCCGCCCCCAATGGTTCCGACGGTCTTGCCATCATCAAAAACAACCATCTTTGCCCCCTCTTTACGGGGTGTTGAACCTTCGGCAGATGTAATAATGCAAAAAACAAATGATTTGTTTTGATCTTTTAAATCTTTTAAATGATATAATATATCTTCCATATATACAAAGAAAAATTTTGACGGTGTTTTATTAAAATTAATCCTGCCATCGAGCATGCACTGAGCTTGTCGAAGTGACACAAAAACACAAAGAAACACGAAGAGTAACGTTAAGAAATTTAAACCTTTGCAAACCCCGGAGTCCTTGCCCTGCTGGATAAAATAATTATCGAAAAAAACACTTTTAATCAGACACTAATGATGTTAAGTTAAAAGTCAAAGATACAAAAAGTTATGTTGCGGGCAGCATTAAAATCCTTTATGGCGTGTTGGCACCGGAATAAAACTATTTAAAAGAGGTAATATTACTACAAAAGGTCAATTATTTTTCCGCTTTGAAATTTGTCTGAAAGCAACAGTTCTTTGATACTTTTCCCTGCATCTGACGGAGATTTCAAATGGCCTTTTTCTTTATATTCGATAAACTTTTTTTTGTGAATAAATTTTTCTTCCGGTGTATTTCTTATTGTTTCCTGCATTTGTGTGTCAATAATACCCGGTGCAACACTCATTATTTCAACGGGGTATTTTTGTTTTTGCTGTTCGGTTGCTATGCATTGTGTAAACATATCAATGCCTGCTTTACCAGTACAATAAGAACTCCAGCCGTAATAAGGGAATTTTGCAGCTCCTGATGATATGTTGATTATTCTTTTTACTGTTTCCAGGTGTTTGCTTAGCTTTATAAAGCATGAAGTAATAAGCATAGGAGCTATGAGGTTGATTTTTATGTGATTCTCCACATCGTCAGGGTGGTTTTCTTCCGACGGCCCCACAGGGTTAATCACTCCTGCATTGTTTACCAGGTAGATACCTTCAGAATTACCTGTATTAATAAGGGAAAACACTTTAAACATTAATTCATCAACCTCTTCGGTGTTTTTAAGATCAAACAAAAGAAAATCAATTATGCAGTCATTTTTTCCGGTGAGGCTTTTTAATTGCGGGCTTTCGCTCCTGGAAAAAGAAATGATATGGTGGTTTGGGCCAACCAGCTCTAAAGCTATGCCCTCACCCAGCCCTTTACTTGCGCCGGTTATAATAAAATGTTTCATATTTTAATGCTTTTATCAGGTATTTAGAAGATGGTTTATCAGATTTAACAACCAATCAGCAGGTCATTCTTCTTTTTTGATCTCTGCTTTACCGGCTGATTTGATAAAACCGCTATTTGGATAAAACTCAACCTCAAAATGTTCCGGCGGCAAATAGCTGATAGTGCCAAACTGGTTTACCAGTAAACGAGCATCGGCTTTGGTAATTGACCCTTTTTTGATGGTAGCTTTTGCATGCTCAGGAATACGATAATAGAAACCACGTTCCTCAACTTTAGGGTCTATATTTCTGCTGATAAAAACTCCGGGTTGCCGGGTCGTTTCCTGGCGGTCTAGCTCTATTGTTACCAAAGTGCCTTTATCCTTGTTTTCTAACGGGAAAACACCTTCTGCAGAGCAAAACCTGAAGAGAGGCCTTTTTGAACCCACATTGGCTTTATGAGGTAAATGAATGAAACGATGTTTGAACTTGCTCGTAGAACTAATGCCGGTGAAAAGCTCAAGATAGTCTTGCTCTACTTCTTCCAGCTTGGTGTACATGTATTCAATAGTTTCTTTTGAATAAGGTATCTCATGAAATCCGCTTATAAGATCCATTTTTTGATTCCTTATTTCAATAATGAAATCAGCTACTTCCTGTGCTTTGATCTTACTGCCTTTTTCAACCCAGCTGCTCTTTAATATCTGCCTTTCAACTATAACAGTATCTTTTACCACAAACTCAACTATGGTATCTATTTTCTCCTTAAGGCTTTTATTAATAAAATAATTAAAAGTGGCTTCCGTGCCATAATAACCATACTGATCATGATCATCAATAGTTTTTGCCTGTGATTCGGAATCAAAATCAGTATTAACACTTTTTAAAAGCCCTGATTCTGTAAATGACAGGTAAAAAGGCTTTCCTTCAAATAACTCCGAATCGTATTTAACAAAATAAAACTGGCCGGGGTCAGGTTCAGCATAGCTGCTTATATTGATATCCGATATTTCATATTTAACCGATGAGGTCTCAATAATGTCTGTTAAACCCAACATGGTAGACGAATAGTCACCAAAAGGCCCGGGGGTCTTTTCAGTTTTTTTTATGGTAACGTCTATAGCTAAAACAGTGCGGGGTAATGCATAATAAAACCCCTTATGGCCTGCTTCCGCCTCCATATCACGTACATGCATCACATGAACCGATTTGGGAGAACTGCATGAGCCGATTATTGAAATCAAAAAAACAAATATTAATAACTGCTTCATTTTAATGACTTTATGATATAAACTAATTAGGCTTAAGACTGGAAAAAAAATTAATTTTGTCTTATTAGCCTTGTAAAATATAACAACCCTAACAAATATTAAAAAATAATTCCATAGTCTAGAGCTTTATTATTACCATACAAAATTAAGTAATTATTAATATTAATTTTATATAAATCAGAAATAAATATACAAAATTTTTGTTGCCTAACTGATTAGAAAATCAAGGCTTGCTGAATTGTCAAATTCAAGAACAGGCTTGTCTTGCTGGAATATTTTGACGGTTTTATTTCCTAAAAGACTTACTTTGTTTTTTTCTAATAATAACATGCTCCCTTCCCTGAGTCCGACAACTTTATAATCAGGGTTTAGCTGCAAAAACTCTTTGATTCGTTGTTCCCTTGTTTCTCCTTTATGGTTGGGTATAGGCGTATCAGTATAATGTGGATTGATCTGGAAAGGCACCAGGTTTAATGTTTCAAAGCTTTGAAGCTCAACAATGGGCATATCATTGGTGGTCATTAAAGTAGGGCATGCTATGTTGCTGCCTGCACTCCAGCCAATGTAAGGTGTGCCTTCTTCAACCACTTTCCGCAAGACATTAATAATATTTGCTTCCCGAAGCTTATGCGCCAGGTGAAAAGTGTTGCCACCACCCACAACGATAGCCTCCGCATTTTCAACCGCCAGCGATGCATTCTTACTGTCGTGTATGGATTTAACCTCATACCCCATTAAATTAAATACTTCATTGACCCTATTGGTATATCGATCGTATGTGGTTGTTACCCCGGCGTAAGGAATAAACAATAACTCTTTGGGAGTATCTCCCAAAAAACTTTTAATATATGGCTTAGTATAATTAAGATAATTCTCCCCGTAATTGGTTGAATTGCTGATTAATAACAATCGCTTTGACATATCTGGTTATTTTTTATGTTAATTCACTGGTGACCTGTAATCATGTAAAAAACGCAAATAGCTTTAAATTATTCCAAATTCTACAACAGTTATGATTATGTTATTGTTTTATTTAATGTTCTTAAAAAATCAAAAAACTTTAATGGTGTCTTGAATATTAAACGTTTCATTTAATAATTATTGCAGGCAAACCCTATTCATACATTATTTTATTATATATCATTAACCTTAATACCATAAAAGAATTATAAAATTCCAACCTCTTATATAACTGCTTTGTAAGTTGTTATTATTCAAGGGGCTATATTGCCCAATATTGTGGGGCTTATTACCTTATTTTTTTGAATGGCATAATAGTCTTCTGATGATGTTTCATTCAAATAAGGTTATAAGGTTTAATTTGTGTGTGGTTACATTTTGCTATT
>SL_5KL_010_SEDDRAFT_10000713_pt1 | contig 21130 bp, 16 predicted proteins | sample SodLakKL_010_SED_FD_9118 | JGI IMG/M metagenome (IMG submission 9118)
AAAAAAGGACATTACTCCCTTGCTTTACAGGACTTAATGGCGGGTCCAGTGCTTGATAAAAACCTGGAAATTTTTCTGGATGTATTTGGAGATTAATAAGCAGGCGCTTCCGCGCCTGCTTCTTTTTCTTTAACCCTCAAACTCAAGTTTAAACAAAAATTTAAAGATTTTCCAACCAGGTTTCACGCAGGTCATCCAGTTCTTTCCCCAGAATTTCCTTGAAACCCTTTTGGGGATCTGTAGCGTCGTAAACTTCCATTAATTTTTCTACCCCATACTCATCAAGCAAAAAGTTAACAAAGGAATGGCTGAGGACATATAGGGGTTCTCTATCGACGCCTCCGGGATAAATTTTCAGGTGATAGGGATAACCCTTTTCTCCTATTTCCTGGATTAAATAATCCTGCTCCAGGTATTTTCCCGCAAGTTCGTCAGGGTTTTCCCCCCAGTTGTAAGGGGCTATATTTCTCCCAAATCGTTCCTGCATTGCTGAAGCAATTCCAATGTGAAGGGTATAAGAATTATATCTCCTTATTATCAAACTCGCTATTTCTCGAGCAATTGGGGCATTATTCTGACCAAAATTTTGAGAATTAATGGCAATCATGTGGCTTCCTGAAATGTAACTGGGTAAATGGCGGGTTGTAAAAAATTCAATCCTTTCCCGGTAAATATTTTGCAACCAGTCCTCCCTTCCCAGAAAAACACTTATTTCCTCAATATAATTGTCACAGGCTTCTAAAAATTCTTCCGGGGTATTAAATTCAGGATCTTCCACAAAATTATTTAACATTTCCCACTCCGATTCCCTGATCATGGTGTAATTTCCGGTGTGGATTTCATCGGCAAAAATTGAAGTGCTTAAAAAAACCAGAGAAAAAGCCAGCAGGAGCAAAACATTCCTTTTTAGCATCCTTACCACCTTCCTTAATTTAAGGATTTATTTGTCCTCTGGTAAAAAAAGTCGGTAATTATAACTGCTTTCTCATTCTATTCCTTAATACTATAATTAACCTCTTTTCACATTGTTTTCCCTTAATTTTTTCTTTCCTTAACCTCCCTGTCCTTAAAAAAATTACTGAAAAAAACACCAAGAACACCAGAAAGGAACAAAAATTGATCAAGGCTATAAACGGTAATTCCTGCTCCCAAAACCACTAATACAAGGTAGAAAATTAAAAAGATTGGCCCGGAAAAATAAGACTGCATCAGTGGGTTAAATAAAATCAAAAGAATATTCAGTAAAATCGCAGCAGTTATTGCAATAACAAGTCTCCTTCCCTTAAAGCGGGTTCCCATATATTCAATTTCCAGGGGAGGAATTCGTCCTGATGCCCTTATATTTTCAATGAAAGCATTCCCCCCACTAATGGCAAAAAGGATTATCAGGAGGATGAAAAACTGCCTGAGAAGCGGGATAAAATGAAACAAGAATTCAGCCAAATAATATTTCCTCCCAAAAAACAAATTTAAATTGGGGTTTGACACCCCGGGCCATTTAAAATATCCTATATTTGTATGGTTCTAGTTGAGAGGGTGATAGTTTTGTTAAAAAACAGAAATTTTCCAACTGCCTTTATCAAAGGCCTGGTTATTGTTGCAATTAGTATCCCCATTGTCCTTTTTGTTCTTTTCAGAAGGGGAAACGACCCTGAACTCGCCCTTGTTGGTCAGATTGCTGCATTTATTTTTGCTTCCTTTTTTGCCCTGGGATTATTCAACACCCTAACAGCAATTCTGGGCGTTAGGGAATCTTTTTTGAGACAATACCTTATGACCGAGCGAGGAAAGGTCCAAAGAGAACATAACCGAGAGGAAAAACTGTCTCGAGCCCTGTATTTTTTCTGCCTTGGAACTCCTGCCCTTATTCTGGTAATTATTCTTCAGTTTTTTTAATCCCCGCTCAGGGTAAAAATCAGGGCAAATAAAATTAAAACAATTAAAAAAAGAAGCGGGGCATATAGTCCAGGAGCAAGGAAAAAGCAGCCCGATTTTTTTCTTGCCCTTTCTTCAAGAGTTTCCGGGGTTTCACCGTCCCAGAGGAGAACCTTCCCGCAATGTGGGCATTTTTCCTCATCTTTTTCTATTTCCTTTAAGCACTGGGGACACTTGTATTTCATATAACCTCCTCCAGTCCGGGAACATCTTCTTCAATTTTTACTTCTGTGCTGGCTAAGGGAAAACCTGCTATCTAAAAAAGTAATTGTAGGATTTTTAAAGAAAAAAACGAATTTCAGTTAATAGACCTTTAATGGGGGGTGCTGGTATTGCCAGTAGAAATACCAAAAATTGGCCTGGATATGGGAATTTTTGCTGTTAAGGGAGTTCTCGAGGATAACGGGGAAATTAAAACGGTTTCTATCCCCAATTCGGGAAGTCCCCTGGAAGCTGCGCGGAAATGCCTAAAACACCTGTTAAAAGATAATAATAATGAAAAAATCAAGCTGGGAGTAACGGGAAGTAACTCGAGACTCCTTGCCCGGGAAGCAGGTCTGGATCCTGTCCTGGAAGTTGAAGCTCTCCAAATGGGGCTTGGACATATAAACTCAAAGGTTGATTCTGTCCTTTCTCTGGGACATGAAAACATGTATTACCTGGAGTTAGGAAATAATGGAACTGTTGAGTTTTTTAATAGGAACGGCCAATGTGCTGCCGGAAGCGGGTCTTTTTGGTATCAACAGGCCACCCGAATGGGCTTTGATGATAAAGAACTTGCTGAAGTGGCCCTGGAAGCGGAAGACCCGGTAAAAATTTCCGGGCGTTGTGCTGTTTTTGCCAAATCGGATATGACCCATGCAATAAATGAAGGGGCTTCTCAGGCTGCAGTTTCTGCCGGCATGGCCAAAGCCCTTGTTGACCTGGTTGTAACAAACGTTGCCCAGAACCGAATTAAAGGTCCGGGAAAACTTGCTGTAATTGGAGGGGTTGCCAATAACCGGGCTGTCATGAAATATTTGAAAAAACACTGCCGGGAAAATGGAATTGAAGTTGTAATCCCTTCTCAACACGAATTTATTAATGCCATGGGGGCTGCCTTCAGGGCAAATTCCGTTACCCTTTCTTCATTAAGTATTTCTGATATTCTAAATCGTCCCTATAAACCTAACCGTCCCCTACCTCCCCTCGATCCAGATCGGGTTCATTACATGGAACCCCCGAAAAATTCCCCGGAAAATTTTAACCTGGATTTTGTTTACCTTGGAGTTGATTGCGGATCTGTTTCAACAAAGTGTTCCCTACTGGATGCTGATGGGAAAATCATTGGCGGAGTTTATCTACCAACTGCTGGGCGCCCTGCCCTTCAGGTTCTTGAATTAATGAAAAAGGTTCGAGAGAATTACGGAGATATAATTGGTGGTGCTCCAATAAAAGCCTGTACTACTGGTTCAGGAAGGTTTCTCTCCCAAAAAATCTTAAATGCCGAATATGCAGTTGACGAAATTACCTGCCAGGCTGAAGGAGTTAAGTACCTTTACGGTAATGATGAAGACCTGGCAATAATTGAAATTGGGGGAGAAGATTCCAAGTTTTTGCAGTTGAATAAAGGTATTCTTTTTGATTACAACATGAACCCGGTTTGTGCTGCGGGAACAGGTACTTTCCTGGAAAACCTTGCAGAATTATTAGGAGTAAAAATTAAAGGAGAATTCTCACAGAAAGCTTTTACCGCTGATTTCGGAATTGATCTGGGAGATACCTGCACCCTTCTCTCCCAATCAGCCCTGGTTTCAGCGGCTTCCAGGGGTCTTCCCCTATCTTCACAGCTGGCAAGCCTGGCCTATTCTTCTGCCAGAAATTACTTAAATAAAACTGCTGAAAACAGGGCCCTTGAAGGTCGGCTTGTTTTTACTGGAGCCACAGCCAAAAACCATGCCCTTGCTGCAGCCTTTGCCGGAGAAACAGGAAGAGAAATCCATGTTCCTGCCAACCCAGAACTTACGGGTGCCCTCGGCAGCGCCCTGATGGCAAAGTTTTTCAGTGAAAAAGGAGACCCTGCCCGCTTCGCTTTCCGCAGCCTGGATCGTTTAAATTCTTTCCAGGTAGATAAAAAGAAGTGTACCGCCCAATGCGAGCATGAACATAACTGTACCCTTGACATTATTACCTTTGATGATAAATCAAGTTTCATTTACGGAGATCGATGTGGCCGTTTTTCTGACCTGGAAAAATCCCTGGAAGGAGTTAACCTTCCAGATTTTATCAGCTCTAGAAATGAAATTTTTGCAAAGGCCGCGGGAGAACCCCGATCAGATGGCCCTTCAGTCGGCCTTGCCCGGGCTGGACTCAATTACGATCTCTACCCCTTCTTTGCAGCCTTTTTCCGGGAACTCGGTGCCAGGGTTGTCCAGTCAAAGGAAAGCGACCAAAAAACCCTGGAATGGGGCAAGCAAATGCTTAATTCCGACATGTGCTACCCCATGGAAATAATTGTTGGACATTATAAAGAACTGAAAGATAAGGATTTGGATTTTATTTTTATCCCCGAGCCCGTAGACATGGAAGCCATTCCCTGGTTTCCAAACTGGCCCCGAGGATTTACCTGTTCTCTCCTTCAAACATTGGATCAGGTAGTTGCCAAATCAGTTGACATTGAACCAGAAAAACACCTCTATGCCCAGCTTAATTTCCGCAAAGGAAAAATTCGCATAGAAAAACAACTTGAACCTGTGGCCAGGAAGCTTTTGGGCAATAAGTTTTCTCGGGAGAATTTTAAAAAGGCCGTTAACAGCGCTTTTTCTGCCCGGGAGCAGTTTTCCCGGGACATGGAAAATGAAGCAGCAAGGATTTTTGAAGAGTTGAAAAACTATCCCGATGAAATCACGGCAGTTTTTCTTGGCCGCTCTTACACCCTTTACGATGATTTTGTTGCCAAAGGATCCCTTGAATATGCCAGGAAAAGGGGCCTTTTGCCTTTAAACCAGGACCATTTCTTCGAACTATTTCGGGGGTTTTATGAAGGCAGGATCAAATCCGCCATTCTCGAACCTTACCGGGAAGAACTTATTGAATATATGAAAGATGTTGCAGAAAAGACAGAAAACATTTACCCCTTCCAGGTCCAGAAAATGCTTACCGCCGCAATCATGGCTCGCTTTTTAAACACCAAAGTCAAGGAAACAGGACTTCCCATTTTTAATATTGTTTTCCAGGATCCTTTTAAATGTGGCCCCAATGCCATGCTCCGACATTTCCTTGGAAACATTACCGGTTTCCTGCGCCTGACCCTTGATGAACACACTGCCCCAGCAGGCTTAATCACGCGGCTGGAAGCTTTTAAAAACACCTGCCGGGCCCGCCGGGATTCTGTCGTTCCTTCTTTATTAGAGGCAACAACCCACCCCATTAGCAGTAAAAGCTGGGAAAGAATTTATATTCCCGAACCTACAAGGCATGCCAGTGTGTTCAAGGCCCTTTTCCGTAACAAAGGCATTGACGCTAGAATCTTACCCAGAAGCAGCGACAGCGATATGACAAAGGCCAGGAAATTTGTTAATGGAGAGGAATGCCTGCCCTTTATTCAAAATGTCCAGGATTTTCTGGAGTTTATTGATGATAATCCTGAGGTCAGCAAAGAAAAAGAAAGCGTTTTCTTCCAGGGATGGGCCTGCGGCCCCTGTCGATACGGGATGTATGCCCCTGCCCAATCCTTGATTTTAAACAAGGCAGGTCACGGAGGACGCCGAATTTGTTCAATAAAAATTGACGATGTCTTTAAGCGCTTCGGACTCGGTTTTGTTATTGCGTCCTTTGATGGAATGCTGGCCATGGACATTCTTTACAAAATGCTTTTTGCTACAAGGCCCTATGAAGATAAGGAGGGTGTTAGCGACCATCTTTTCCTAAAATATTCTAATAAGCTTTTAAGCTTGCTTGAACACCACGGTTTCAGCACGGCAAAAATAATCCGGGGAGCTCTTCTGGGAGAAATTGAAAAACTTCTTGCAGAAGCCTCGGAAAAATTCCAGGAAGTGCGGGGACAAAAACCCGGTCGACCTCAAATTGTTCTTGCCGGAGAATTTTATGTCCGGATTGATGACCGCTGCAATCAGGAGATAGCTCGAAGAATTGAAGCTGCTGGAGGAGAAGTTTTAATGTCCCCAGCTACGGAAATCTTTACCTACACGGCTCACATAACCAGGCAAGAAGCCAGAGAAGCCTTATATAATGACCGGAACCTGGGAGCCTTTTTAACCAGTCAGGGTTATGGTTGGATGTTAAAACTTGCCCATGGTCATGAAATGAGGATGGAAAAGGCCGCTGGTGAATTACTAGCAGATCAACATGAGCCAACCCCTGCAGAAATCCAGGAAAGGGCCCTTCCCTATGTTTCCAAGCATTACGGCGGAGAACCTCCCATGACCATCGGAAGAACAGCCTGTTTTTCTGATCGCCCCCGGGTTGGAGGAGCCATTTTTGTTGCTCCCTTCACCTGTATGCCTGGTTCTATAGTTGAAGCCCAGCAAAACGCTCTCCAGGCAGAAATTGATATCCCAGTAATTTCAATTTATTACGATGGAAGGGAAGATTCCAACAGGGAAGAATTTATTGAAAGTCTGGTCTATCAGGCCGGGCAAAAAATTAAAAATAAAAACAAATCCTCAGTTTAAGTTCCCCAGGGGGTAATTTCCCCCTGGCTTTTTTCTGATTATGTGCTGTTGGAAATTAATAAGGTAAAAAGAAAATGGGAGGTAATTAATAATGAAAAAGCCTTTAAAAACATCCACTTTTTCAATTGCGGGTTTTGATCCAGAAACCGGGGACCTGGGAATTGCAGTCCAGTCAAAATTCCTTGCTGCAGGAGCAATTGTTCCTCATATTCTTTCCGGGGTGGGTGCGGTAGCAACCCAGGCCCTGGCCAATCCTTCGTACGGTCCTAATGGTTTGAAACTTTTAGCAGAGGGTCTTTCTCCTGAAGAAGTTATTGAAAAACTAACCAAAGAAGACAGCGATTTTAACCATCGACAGGTAGGGGTTATTGATGCCAGGGGTCGATCTGCTTCTTTTACCGGAAAGGAATGCCTGGATTTTGCCGGAGGAATTTCCGGGAATAATTTTGCTGCCCAGGGAAACATCCTTGTAGGTAAAGAAACAGTTGAAGCCATGGCTGAAACTTTTATTAATACTAAAGGTCCCCTTGCAGACAGACTCCTTGAATCTCTAAAAGCAGGCCAAAAAGCCGGCGGAGACAAAAGAGGACAGCAGGCTGCAGCCCTTGTTGTTTATCGAGAAAAAGGTGGTTACGCCGGCCTTACCGATAAGTACATTGACCTCAGGGTTGACGATGATCCCGAGCCTATTGAAAAACTTTCGGAAATGCTTGAGCTTTTCTACCTCTATTTTTCTGACCGGAAAGTAAAAAAAATACCCCTGGAAGGAAAAATTCTCCTTGAGGTTAAAAATTCACTGAAAAAATCAGGTCTTTTTTCTGGCCCCATAAACGATGAACTCTCTCCTGAATTCAAGGATGCTCTCTTGACCTTTTATTACCAGGAAAACTTTGAAGAAAGAATTCCCAGGGAAAATGAAATTCCCGAGGATATTCTGGATTACATGAGGAAAAGAACATAAAAATTAGGCTCGCCTAAGGGCGAGCCTTTTTTAATCTTTTTTCTTTTCCAGGGAGCCAATGAATTTTAAAACTTCTTTCAAATCCTCTCTTAAAATCTGAATTTTTTCCGGTGAGATTGTTTGCCCTGCGTAGTATTCTCGGGAAAAGGATCTTAAAATATTATCTGTTTTCTCTTCTGCCCCGGGGATTATTTTTGTTATCCTGTTTTGAAAATTATTAGGTGTAATTCCCCCGGGTTTGGGATAACCCTTTTTTGACATGGCCATTAATTGGGCGTTGTAAATCTCCGTTGCAGTTTTATAATCCCGGGACTTTTTTATTTTCCCAATCCGATCAGACCAGGCCTTTTTTACTCCCTGCAGGGTTTCTGCGGCCCACCTGCTGAAAGCATCGGCAGAAGCAAGGGATTCTCTTGTTTCTGTAAAATCTTCCTCCTTTTTTCCCTTATTTCGAACCAAAGCAAGGATAATATAAGCAATAATTGCAAAAACAACAATGGATACAATTACTGTAATATATTCAACCGTTGCCTGGGAAATGGGATCACCGGGTTGAGCCAACTCAGCCAATTCCTCCTGGAAACCCATTTCTGGTTCCCCTTCCATCTCTATTTCCCACTCCACAGGCCTTAAAAAAAGGTTTAAAAGATAAATAACCCCTGAAGCAATGTAAGCAAAAACCCAGAGAACCCCATTTAAAGCCCACTGGATCCCCATTAAAACGGCTCTAAAAAGGGGTCGGAAAAAATTTACCAGGCCGGGAATGGCCAGGCTGCTTATTACAGCAAGCATAACGCAGATAATTGCAAGGGTTCCAATAAAGGGAGACCAGAGCCGGGTTTCCTTTTCTTTAGGCTCCGAGCTTGATCGGGAGTAATCCAGAATTCGATAAAGACCAAGGGCCAAAATAACAAGCAAAAACCACCCAAGGGTATAGGGTACTGACTGCATTTCAAAAAATTGCCAGAGATCTATGCGAAAAACAATGTAAAAGAAAATTGCAAAACTAACAGCACCAGTCATTAAAACCCGGTGTAAAACGCTGGCAGTAACATCATCAGTACCGCTTTTAATTCCCCAGAGTAAAAAAATTATCCCAATAAAAAACCAGGCAAAAACATCGTCTGGTCTATCACCAAACCCGGGGGAATAAACCAGAAAAAATAAAAAAAGGGCACTAAAAAGAATGTAGGAAATAATTGCGATGCTTTTCTTTTTATCAGTATTAAGGCGGGGGGAAAATTGAACAAATCTGGTAAGATAGCGGCCCCAGAAAACAAGAATACAAATCCGCCAAAAAAGGGGGAAACCCAGGGTGTGGCCTGAAATATGTTCCACAATTAAAAACCAGGGCAAAAGAAAACCAAGGACACCTATAACTGCAAATAAATCAACGGTAAAACGGATTGAGCGTAATGTTTTCCAGTTCATCCCAGGGCCCCCTTTCCAAAACCTGGTATCCCTTAATCCCTCCTGGCAATTTTTCTGCGGTTTCTTCCCCGGAGTAAATAAAAGTAACCTTTCTCCCGGAGTTTTGTAATCTTTTAATTTCTTTGATTAGGTTTTCCGATAAAACACCCGAAAATACGGCAATATGGGCTTTTTCCCCAAGTCTTCGACTTGTTGTTGCCAGAACTTCAGCACAATCTGTTCTGCTACCGGGAATCAGGCGGGAAATAAATTCAAGGCACTGCCTGTAATGGTCGGGACCGCTTCCCACATTTATGCCCGCAGTAGAATTTATTCCGGCTATCCTTCCATTGGAATAAATTCCAAAAAGATATTTTTCCTTATAAATTAAAGGCAATAATGAAGCTACTACCATAAGGTTTTTTTCCAGTAAATCCCGGTCTATCTGCCAGATATAAGGTTTTGTAGAAACATTAACCACTAAACCAATTTCATTGGCAAAAGAAGCATCTACCAGCCTTGTCTGAAGTTGCCCCGTTCTCGCCGTTGCCTTCCACTCTATTCTTGAATAAGGGTCCCCTGCGCGATAATCTCGCGTTCCCCGGAAAAGAACCGGGTCTTCAAAAATCCAGCTTACTTCACTTCTATCGCCAAAAGGGCTCCGGGAGGTTGTTTTCAAAAGATTAACTGGAACCTGCCTGGGATAAACCATGAACCGATCGCCCTGGTTGGATTTCTTTTGGGCTTCAGAGAAACCAAAAAAATCTCCAGCCTTCATTTCCACCGGTCCCAATGAATAATCTCCCCTCATTTTACAGGAGATAAAAAACCGCCTCTTTACTTTTTCAAACCACCGTAGCCCAAAAGCCTGGGCAATTTGATAACTTGTACTTTCAGGAGAAAGAACTATTTCTTTTCCCCTAGGGAAACCGAGATTGGGGGGCCAATCAATAAAAAGCCTTAACCGGGGAATTGGGAAGGGCTGAAAGTTAACAAGGCTAACATACCCTCCTACTTCATCACCGGGGAAGGCTCTCTTTTTATCTATAGAAAAATCCGGATAAACCCTGTGTAGAATATTTCTTTCCCACTGCATGGAAAAAAAGCCCATTACCAAAAGTACCAGGCCAGGGATAGTTCCAAACGTACTACCAGCAGCAATTCCAATAAAAACCAAAATTCCTCCAACCTGCATTACCGTTTTAGGTTTCATCAGCCTCACCCGATGAGAAGGGCCCAACCGGGACTTCAGTTTTCTCTAAAGCTTTATCCACAAGTTCACCCCCGGTAACCTCAAAGACCGTTGAAGAAACTGAGGTTAAAATCCTGTGGGATAGTACTGGTTTTGCCACATCCTGAACATCGTCAGGCAAAACAAAATCCCGACCCCTAATCAAAGCCATTGCCTGAGCTGCCCTGGCCAGAAATAATGTCCCCCGGGGGCTTGCTCCCAATCTTACCCCCTCCAGCTTCCGGGTTGTTTGACCCATTGCTACTATATATTCCTGAATGGGTTTGGCCATAAAAACCCTTCCTGCTTTTTCTCTAAGCCAGCGCAAATCTTCAATTCCAGCCACTGGTTTTACATCATCAAGGGGGTTGGAATTAATAAATCGGTTAACTATCTCTCTTTCTCCTTCTGGGGAAGGATAACCCATTCGAAGGCTGAAAAGAAAGCGGTCCAGTTGGGCTTCGGGTAGCGGGAAGGTTCCTTCCATTTCTACAGGATTTTGAGTTGCGATTACCAAAAAAGGGTTTTCTAGTTTATGGGTTTTTCCATCAATAGTCACTGTTGCTTCCTGCATGGATTCCAGCAAACTTGATTGTGTTCTTGGTGTTGCCCGGTTAATTTCGTCTGCAAGAAGAATGTTTGTAAAAACAGGGCCGGGCCTGAATTCAAATTCTCTCTCTTTCTGGTTAAAAATATTCATCCCGGTAACATCTGCAGGCAAAAGATCTGGGGTAAATTGGATCCTCTTAAAATCAAGCCCCAGGGCTCCGGAGAAAGTTCTGGCCAGCATGGTTTTCCCCACCCCAGGTATGTCGTCAAGAAGGATGTGTCCCCGGCAGATTACAGCCGCAAGCATTAATTCAAGAATTCTATCATCTGGTAAAACCATTACACTCTTTACAATATCATCAATTTTGGTCTTGATTTGTAAAGCAGTCTTCTCTTGGTCTGTCAAAATCAATCATCCTTTCCAGTAAAAACATAACTTATCACACCCTTTCCCTAGTTTCTCCTTTTTATCAATTTTACCTTGAATTTTTTTCGAAATTTCCCATAGTTACGATTTGCCCTGTGAAAAGTAAATTTATTAAACTGATTTTAAACAAAAATTCATCCCTTTTTCCTTTGAAACTTGACTTGAAAATTATTAAACAATAGGCCTGGTTTGTGCTTCATATTTCCTTTTTATAAGAGATTTTTTGTTTTCTTCTGTTGGAAGGAAACTTTTTCCCGCCCAAACGACAAAAAAGCTGATCTGCAAAAACAGACCAGCTTTAATCTTCTTTCTTTTTATTAGATTATTTATCGGAATTTATGCATTCCCGGACAAAACCACCAAAAATAGCTTTTGCATATTCATCTTTTTCACTCATCATTTCTGGATGCCATTGCACAGCTACCACAAAGCGTTCTCCAGGTAATTCCAACCCTTCAATAATTCCGTCAGGGGCTACCGCAGTAGCCAGGAGATTTTCCCCAATATCTTTTACTCCCTGATGGTGAAGGCTGTTTACATATATTTGTTTTTCTTTAACAAGGCCAAATAGCCTGGAATCTTTTTCAATTTCTACAATATGCGAGGGATAGTGAAGGGGAAACTTGGTCATTAAGGCATGCATCAAACCTTCAGGTTTTTCTTTCTCCAGGCATTGGTACATGGTCCCTCCCTGAAAAATGTTCAATAATTGCATTCCCCGGCATATTCCCAGAATGGGAAAAGAATATTCTTCAAAACAGGTTTTTAGCAATTGAAATTCATAACGATCTCTTTTGGGTTTTACCTCTTCCAGACCGTACCGGGGAGCATCGTTGTAATAAAATGGGTTGATGTCAGTTCCCCCGGAAAATATTATTCCGTCAAGCTTATCCAAAACCGGTTCAAGGGTTTCACAATTGTCCACACTGGAAAGGATTATCGGACATCCCCCGGCCCTTTCCACAGATTCAACATAATAAGAAGAAAACTCTCCCCTTGTATTCATGGTAATCCCAATTATCGGCCGCATCGACACTCCTCCTTCACTACCCTTTTTAAAACCCATTATTCCCTTAAAAGACAATTAACAAATCGTCCGGGTTCAATTTCTTTTAAGGTTGCTTCCTGTTCCTGGCATATTTCTTTTCTTTCCTGGCATCTTCCATAAAAACGACAGCGTGGTTCGGGATTAACCGGGCTGGGAACATCACCTTCCAGGATAATCCTTTCTCTTTTATCATCAAGGTGTATCCTGGGAATTGCAGAAACTAGCGCCTGGGTATAGGGGTGAAGGGGCTCATAAATTACTTTGTCAAAATCAGCATACTCAACAATTTGCCCCATATACATTACAGCAATTCTATCGCTGACATGTTTTACTACCGAAAGGTCATGGGCAATAAAAAGATATGTCAGTTCAAATTCATCCTGTAAATCCTCAAACAGATTCAAAATCTGGGCCTGAATTGAAACATCCAGGGCAGAAACGGGTTCGTCCAAAACCAAAAAATCCGGGTTTAAAACAAGAGCCCTGGCAATCCCAACCCTTTGTCTTCTTCCTCCATCAAGTTCATGGGGATAGGAGTTAATTAACCGGGAAGCTATTCCTGCAAACTCCATCATTTCTTCTATTTTTCTCTTTCTTTCCTTGCTGGATTTATATACCCGGTTAACCCTAAGGGGCTCTCCTATAATATCTGCAACACTCATCCGGGGATCAAGTGAAGAAAAAGGATCCTGGAAAACCATTTGAGCCTTTGTGGCAAATTCTTTCATTTTCTTTCTATTAAAGGTTGATATATCCTCACCCTCGTAAAGAATTTCTCCCCCGGTGGCTGAAAGCAATCGCAAAAGCAGCCTACCGGTTGTCGATTTCCCGCATCCCGATTCTCCTACCAACCCCAGGGTTTCCCCACGATTAATATCAAAATTCACTCCATCAACCGCATGCAGCAACCCCTGCTTTGTCGGGAAATATTTTTTTAAATCTTTTATCTCCAGTAACTTATCCGGCATAGGATTTCCCCCTTACAAAAACAAGACTATTTTCAAGAATATAGAAAACAGGAAACAAAATGCCTCTCATCTATTTCAACACTTTCCGGCGTTTCTTCTGAGCATTTTTTCATGGCTTCTGGACAGCGTGGGTGAAACGGACACCCCTCGGGCAATTCCATCGCATCAGGCATTAAACCGGGAGTGGGTTTTAATCTGGTGCTTTCCCTATCATCAATATCCGGTATTGATCCAAATAGACCAATTGTATAGGGGTGTTTGTGATTCTGGAAAACAGACCTTATAGAACCAACCTCGACAATCTGCCCCGCATACATTACTGCCACCCTTTCCGAAACCTCCCTTACAACTCCCAGGTCGTGGCTGATCATAATTAAGGATGTTTTAACCTTTTCCATTAAACCTTTAATTATTTCCAGGACCTGAGCCTGAATTGTAACATCAAGAGCAGTTGTAGGTTCATCAGCTATTATAAGAGCGGGATTACATGCCAGGGCCATTGCAATTAAAACCCTTTGCCGCATCCCCCCGCTAAATTCATGAGGATAATCATAAACCCGGCCTCCGGGAATTTCTACCAGTTCAAGCATTTCTCTGGCTCTTTCAATTCCTTTTTTTATACTAACGTTTTGGTGTAAGGCTACATTTTCGGCTATCTGGCGACCCACGGTGAAAACGGGGTTTAAAGAGGTCATGGGATCCTGAAAAATCATAGAAATTTTGTTGCCCCGGATTCTCCTCATTTCCCTTTCTCTTTTTTTAAGGAGGTTTTCTCCGTTAAAATTAATTTCACCCTCTATTATTTTCCCGGGAGGATTGGGTACAAGCCGCAGGACGCTTAGGGCCGAAGTTGTTTTTCCTGCTCCGGTTTCCCCAACCAGGCCAAGGCTTTCCCCCGGTTTTAATGCTAAATCAATACCATTAACTGCCTTTGCAGTCCCGTCATCGGTAATATAGTGGACATGAAGATTTTTAATTTCCAGCAAATTGGCGCTCACGGTTACCCTCCTTTACAATAAATCAATTTTTCAGGCGCGGGTCGAGAGCATCCCGCAAGCCGTCTCCCAGCAGGTTGAAAGCCAAAACTGTTATCATAATAGCTATACCAGGGAAAGTGGCCATCCACCAGGCAACCCTTAAATACCCTCTACCTGCTGAAAGCAGTGCCCCCCACTCGGGGAGAGGAGGTTGTGCTCCCAACCCCAGAAAACTCAGGCCAGAAGCAATAATGATTGTATCTCCTATCCGCAACGTGGCCTGGACGAGAATTGGAGCCAGGGAGTTAGGTATGAGGTGTTTGAAAATAATCCAGAGATCAGAAGAGCCAATAACTCGGGCTGCTTCAACAAACTCATTTTCTTTTGTGGACATAACCGAGGAACGTATGATCCTGGCAAAATAAGGGATGGTATTAATCCCCACCGCTATCATCAGGTTGGTTAGTGAGGGTCCCAGAGCAGTTACCAGGGCTATCGCAAAGATAAAACCCGGTATTGCCAGGATTACATCCATAAAACGCATAATCAGGTTATCCACCCTGCCCCCGTAAAAAGCGGCAAGAGCCCCTAAAAATCCACCAACAGTAAGGCCAATTCCGGTGGTAATAAATCCTATGGAAAGGGAAAGACGGGAACCGTGAATAATCCTTGACAAAACATCCCTGCCAAGGTTGTCAGTTCCCAAAAGATTTTCTCTCGAAGGCCCCTGCAAAATCCTCAAATAATCCTGTTCGTTGTAACCATAAGGAGCAATTTGATTCGCGAAAATTGCCACAAGGGCAAGAAAAATAATTAATGATAACCCACCCATGGCCCAGCGATTTTTCCTTAGTCTGCGCCAGGTTTCCTGAAGTTTGGTTCTTTGTTTTCTCTTGGCTGAAACCTTAACCGTTGTTGCTTCCGTAGCCATTTATGCCCCTCCTTCCGCAATAAATCGGGCCGAAATTTTTCTCAAAACTATTTATACTGAACCTTAATTCTTGGATCAATGGCCGCATATAAAAGGTCTACAGCCAGGTTTACAAGACTGAAGATAATTGCATAAGTCAGTATTATCCCCTGCACCAGGGTATAATTCTGGGAGCGAACAGATTCTACCAGCAAACGTCCCATCCCAGGAATTGCAAAAATCTGCTCTGTTACAACTGATCCCCCCAATAAAACTCCAAAACGAAGCCCGGCCATCGTTACAACGGGCATCAGGGCATTTCTTAAGGCGTGAATGTAAATTACAACCCTTTCGTTTAATCCTTTTGAACGCGCCGTCCTGATATAGTCCTGACGCAAAACCTCAAGCATTGATGATCGGGTAATCCGGGTTATAAAGGCGGCATGGGCTGTTCCCAAAACTATTGCAGGCATAACCAGGTGGCGGAGAGTTCCAAACCCTGAAGAAGGAAACAAAACATACCCAAAAGTGTTATTCCAGAAAACTGAAAATAAAAGGATCATCATTAATCCAAGCCAAAAATTAGGCATGGATACCCCTAAAAGGGCAATAAACATTGCCCCCCCGTCAAAAACTGTATACTGCCTGGTAGAAGCAATTATTCCTGCAATTACTCCAATAAAAATAGCCACAAGGATGGCAGCCGCAGAAAGCCGAATTGTTGCGGGAAGGCGGTTCATTATTTCATTATAAACCGGTCTTCCAGAAGTCAGGGATATTCCTAAATCCAGCCTGAAAAGCCCCATCAAAAAATTTCCATACTGAACAATGAAGGGATCATTAAGACCCATTCGCTCTCTCATTCTTTCAACTTCTGCCGGTGGGGCTTCCTCTCCAAGAAGTAGGGTTGCAGGGTCACCAGGAGTGAAATGCATGATGGCAAAAACAATAAAAGTTACACCAACCAAAACAGGAACCATGGAAATCAAACGTTTGGCAATATATTTTAACACTAAGTCTCATCCTCCTCTCCGGCAAAAACCTGACAAAACTATTGATACATGGGGCCGTTGGAAACCCGGCCCCATATATCAATCTGGTTTTAAACGTTTATTCCAGACCTACCTTGTGGAACATGTGATAGCCGGAAGGACAGGGAACAAAATTGGTAACAGAAACGTGGACACCAACAGCTTCCCGGTCATCGGCAAGAGGAATCCAGCCAACATCTTCTGAAATAATCTGCTGAGCTTCCTGATAAAAAGCCATCCTTTGATCCATATCAGTTTCTACCATTCCCTTTTCCAGTAGCTCATCAACTTGGGGATTGTCATAGAACTGGCGGTTTCCAGCGCTACCTTTATTTGATGAGTGGAATAATGGGTGCATGGCATGATGGGGATCTCCCGTGCTTGCCAGCCAGGCCAACATATAAATTTCATGGTCGCCTCGGCCGGTCATATCCAGGTAAGCACCCCACTCATAAACCTCAATTGATGACTGGATATTAAGTTGCTCTAATTGATAGGAAACAACCTCAGCAAGAGCCCGTCTGGTGGCATCGTCATTTATGGCTATTTTGGTAGTAAAACCATCAGCATATCCTGCTTCCGCCATTAATTCTTTGGCCTTATCAATATCTCTGGGATAAAGGTAGGTGTCGGGGTTAAAAGCCCAGATATTACTGTTGATGTAACCAGTTGCCGGGCCTCCCAATGGACCATAAACTGCCTGGACAATTTCACTGTGATCAAGGGCATAAGCTATTGCCTGCCGTACTCTTACATCATTGAAAGGTTCGGCTTCGTGGTTAAAGCCCATATAATTAATCCTTAAGGCTTCATAAAGATGAAGTTCAAGATTGCGATGGTTGTCTACTCTATCAAGGTCAACTCTTTCAATACCTCTTGAAACATGAACTCCACCGGTTTCCAGTTCGATGGTCCTGCTGGTACCTTCTGGTATTGCCCGGAAAATAAGTTGGTCTACTTCTGCGGGGCCTCCCCAGTAATCATCAAACCTGTCAAGCACTACTTCGTCTCCCTGTCGCCAGTTGTTTAGCTTAAAGGGCCCGGTCCCTACAGGGTTTTCCCCGAAAGCATCTCCATGTTCTTCAACACCGGATTTGCTGACTATTAAAGAAGCACTGTGGGCTAAATAGGTTAGAATAGCAGCAAAAGGTTCTTTTGTAGGAATCCGAATGGTATAATCATCTACTATTTCTACATTATCAATATCAACCATAGCAAGACGGGATGCTCCAGGTGAACCAAAATCCGGATCTAAAAGACGTTGATAGGAAAACAATACATCTTCTGCAGTAAATTCATCCCCATTGTGGAATTTTACTCCTTCACGCAGGTAAAATTCAATGGTTCGGTCATCAATAAATTCCCAGTCCTTTGCCAGGGCGGGTTCCACCCCCATATCCGGGGTTCTTCTTACCAACCCTTCATACATCTGGTTTTGTATCCAGAAAGAGGCGGTATCGCTAACCCTTTGAGGATCAAGGCTATTAGCATCTGCAAAGTTGGCAACAATTAAGCGTTTGGGTTCTTGAGCGTCGGTGGAATTAACTCCAGCCGCGAAAATTACCCCGACAATTAAGAGTATAGTCAGAATTGTCAAACTTCCTTTTCTCATAAAATTACCTCCTTTAATTTTTACCCTCCTATCGTTTCCCATCAAAAGACCCGAGATATACACCTCCCTTCGAAAAGTTATCTCTTTTTTGGAAACCTTCATAAATCTAATCCTTTATTAAGCAAATACTGTGCCAGAATAAAATGGTTAAGATCAGGACCTTTTTATTTTTGATAACAAAAACAAAAAGGGCTTAAAGGTGTTTTCTCCCCTTAAAGCCCTTTTATCCCTTTTTTATTAAATTTTTTCCCTATTTTTTACTTCTTCCATTCCCTTTTCCGTTAGCAGGCAACCCGTTCGACCTCTCTGGATTTCTAAAAACCCCTCTTTAGCCAGATTTTTAAGATGCTTTTGAGCGGTTTTTTCGGTTATGGCTATTCCTTCATCTCGAGCCAGGCTTACCAGGGATCTTCTGCCAACACTTTTACCCATCGCCCTGGCTTTATATACAAGTTTTAAAATCTCTCTTTCCGGATCATCGGAAAAACATTCCCCTGGGATCATATCCATGTTCTGGACTGCTTTTTTTGAATTTTGATTGCTCCAGAAAGGAATATCCTCTATTTTTATATCAACCCCATCCATTGCCACCAGGTAATCCAGTGCATTTTCCAGTTCTCGAACATTCCCAGGCCAGTGATAGGTTTTAAAATATTCCAGAACTTCCTTTTTTATTTTCCCAGTAAAATTTCTTTTCTGGAGAAAATAATCAACAAGGGGAGAAATATCCTCTCGTCTTTCCCTTAAAGAAGGAACCCGGAGTTGCAAAACATTTAACCGGTGGTAAAGATCCGCTCTAAAACTCCCTTCTTCAACCGACTTTTCTAAATCTCTATTGGTTGCGGCAATTATTCGAACATCAACGGGAAGTACACTGGTACCGCCGATTTTAAGGATTTCTTTTTGTTGGACCACCCGCAATAACCGGGACTGCATTTCAGGAGAAATGTCCCCAATTTCATCTAAAAATATGGTTCCCTGATGGGCCTGTTCAAAGAGCCCCGGTTTCCCACCTTTTCGGGCTCCAGTAAAAGCCCCTTCCTCGTAACCAAAAAGTTCGCTTTCCAGTAAGCTCCCGGGTAGAGCACTGCAATTAACGGCAACAAAGGGATATTTTTTGCGGGTTGAAGCCCTGTGAATTGCGTGGGCAAAAAGCTCCTTTCCCGTTCCTGTTTCGCCAATAATTAAAACATTTAAGGAAGTTTCAGCAATTCTTTTGGCAATTTCAACGGCATGAGCCATTGATTTGCTTTTAAAAATCAGGTCATCAAAAGAGTATTGTGCGTAATGACCCTTTGCTTCCAGTTGCTGGCGCAATTTCTTTTCTACTTCCCTTACTTTTGTTGCTACCTGGAGAGTTATTACCCCTCCAGTAATCTCTCCATTATTTTCAATACATTGTTCGGTAATAATAATGTTTTGGTGTCCAATCTTGCAGAGTTGGTCTTCTACTTTGCCGGTTTTCCAGGCCAGATTAATCCCTTTCTCTTGAAAAAGATCTCTAACATTCCTTCCTTGGACAGAACCCGCCCGGCGGGAAAAAATTTCTTCAGCAGCCCTATTAAAAACGGTAATATTCTCCTTTTCATCGTAGGTTATGACTCCATCCCCTACTATATTCAAAGTTTCATTAAATAGGTCATTGAGGTTAATCAGCCCTCGCATGGCTGCCTGTAATCCAACACTCCGGGGAATAATCTTCTGTGCATATTCAGCCATTATATCCCTGGTTTCATTATTAAAAAGGTCAAACCTGGTAAGAATATCCACCAGGGTGCTAACGTCAACCACCCGGTCTCCTATATCAATGACTTTTTTTACTCCCCTGGGAACATGTTTTTTCTCCCCGGGGGTTAAGGCAATATCTATCTGGGGAGGGTTTTCCATCTGAGGATAAACCGGGACGGGTTCAATATGCCGGGCCCCAAGTTCATATAATAGGGCAATTGTCTCCATGGCAGCATCCCGTTCATCATTTACCAGCATTAATTTTGTCCCCTGGGGAATCTCCAGAACCTTTTCCCAGCTTTCTTTTAACAGGGTCCTACGAAGGATTATTATTTCCGTTTCCGGCCCTGCTTTCTGGGCAACTTCATGGGCCAGAATGTGGGTGCTGACAATTACGGTATCTGAAGTATTATTGCTTTTAAGCCATTTTTTCTGGGCATAGGGATTAAAAGAAATATAATCTCCCAGGAGGTTTTCCAGTTGCTTTACCAGAATCCCTGCAGTTTTTTCTTCTCTGGATATTAAATCAATTTTCCTTTTCCGATCCATATTCCCACTTCCTTTTCAGGAAAATTAAAATAGATTTTCTTTTCTCCAGGGAAACACAATATGCTAAACAAAAGGATATAATTTTCTTCAACCTGATGCTGACGGTGTTTTTTCTATAAAAGGTAAAAGCAGTTCCAGGGAACAAAAACCTCAGAGAGGGAAGTCCCCCCGTGCTGGTATCTGGCCTGTTCGTATTTGTTTTCTTTTTGAAATCCGTGGTTTATAGAAAACCCATGGTCAGAAAAGGCCAGGACAAGGGAATATTTGGGAAGTTCCTTTAGCAAAGGAATCAGGGTTTTCCTGGTTTGAAAAATCAGGTCTTCAAAAAGGTTATTTAAATCCTTTTTCTCCAGATGAATCTTCTCATCAACAAAATCCAGTTTAAGAATATTGTTTCCGTCCTTTTGACCAAAGCTCAGGTTCTCCGAACTTAAAATCTTTCCTGAAAAACCGCCTTCTCTTAAGGCTTCTATTTGAGTTTCGGTATTAGTCGGGGCCCGGGCAATCAAAGTTCCCCCGTCGATTGTCCGAAGGGTAATTTGTTTTTTAACTTCTTGCCAGATTTCCCCCCAGAGATCTATACGAACCCCATCCAGAAGAAGTAAAAAGGTGTTATCTGTTTTTACTTTTTCGCATAACTTTGGGTATTTTTTCAGGATAAGGGAGCTGATCTCAGTTACCTCTCCCGTCTCAGGGAGAGCATCCCACTTTAAATTTCGGTAAGCATTTTGCATCTTTTTATCGCTTGCAGCAAGGGTCCTGAAAACATCCCGCGATTTAAGATCCAGGGGAATCCGATCCCAAGTTCCTGTATTTTTAGCCAGTTGTTCCAGCTGGAAATAATTCCTTTCCAACCGTCCTGAATGTCCTGAAAAAACCCTTGCCCACTCTTCAATTTCAAGAAAATCTTCGGTTTTTTTAAGTTCCTCCAAACCCTTTTCCAATTCCAGGTAAGTTCTTGCAAGGTTTAAAATTTCTTTTCGAAGGCTGTCCTCTGTATCTACTGAAGATGGCAAATCATCCAGTTTTGAGATTCTTTCCGTTTCTGCAGCCCGTTTAACCATTCTAACAAGAATTTCTTTTAGCAAAACCCCTGAAACCTTTTCTTTGGTCAAAACCTC
>SL_5KL_010_SEDDRAFT_10000714_pt1 | contig 21095 bp, 20 predicted proteins | sample SodLakKL_010_SED_FD_9118 | JGI IMG/M metagenome (IMG submission 9118)
TGTTTGTTGAACTAAAAGATGTCCGTTACCGTTACCAGGCGGGAGATGAGGATATTTTAAAGGGTGTAAATCTGGGAATAGATAAGGGAGAATTTGTGGCTCTTGTGGGTCATACGGGGTCGGGAAAATCTACCCTTGTCCAGACAATTAACGGGTTAATCCGCCCTTCCAGCGGGCAGGTTTTGATAGAAGGCCGGGAAATAGGTGATTGGGAGAGTCCTATCATGGTTCGAAAAAAGGTGGGGCTTGTTTTTCAGTACCCGGAGCACCAGCTTTTTGAAGAAACGGTTTTTAAAGACATTGCTTTTGGGCCGAAAAACCTTGGTTGGCCGGAGAAAGAAATAAAGGAAAAAGTAAAACAGGCCATGGAGTTTGTTCAGCTTGATTATGAAGAACTTAAAGATCGGTCACCATTTGGCCTTTCGGGTGGTCAGAAAAGAAGAGTTGCAATTGCAGGGGTGCTGGCCATGGAGCCAGAACTCCTTATTCTTGACGAACCCATTGCTGGTTTGGATCCCCGGGGACGAAGAAAACTCCTTGATCGAATAAACTGGTTAAATGAAGAGCAGGGAATAACTGTTCTTTTAATTTCCCACCGGATGGAGGACGCGGCCAGGAGGGCTCAGAGGCTTTTGGTTATGAACCAGGGACAAATAATATTACAGGGAAAGCCCCAGGAAATTTTCGAAAAGCGAGAAGAGTTATATGATATAGGTTTAGAAATTCCACCATTGAACGAAGTTCTCTGGCAGCTCAGAAAATCTGGTTACCCTGTTCGAACCGATATCTTTACAATCGAGGATGTTGAAGAAGAGATCCTCCGGCATTGGAGGGGATTTATATGCTCAAAAACATAACCCTCGGCCAGTATATCCTTAAGGATTCTTTAATTCATAGCCTGGATCCCCGGATGAAAATATTGATTGCAATGTTGATAGTTGTCGGGCTATTTTTTATCGGGTCCTTCTGGGGTTTTTTGGTTGCCGCAGCTTATGTTTTCACTATTATATTTTTTTCTCACCTTTCCTGGAAGGTAATAATTCGAGGGCTTAAACCTGTAATGTTTATTTTAATTTTTACCCTGGTAATTCACCTTTTCTTTACACGTGGTGGGGTAGTCCTTTTTGAACTTGGTTTTTTAAGGATTGAAAGCGAAGGTCTTTTTACAGGACTTTTTATGGCCGTAAGGATTATGTTGTTAATCAGCCTTACCTCTTTATTAACCCTTACTACTTCTCCAATCCAGCTTACAGATGGCCTTGAATACCTTTTGAATCCTTTCCGGAGATTTGGACTCCCCGCTCACGAACTGGCAATGATGATGACTATTGCCCTTCGTTTTATTCCAACACTTCTTGAAGAAGCGGAAAAAATCATGAAGGCACAGCAGGCACGGGGGGCAGACTTTGAATCGGGAAGTATTTTCCGCAGGGCAAAAAGTCTTGTTCCTCTCCTGGTCCCATTATTTTTAAGTGCTTTCCGGAGAGCAGATGACCTGGCCATGGCCATGGAAGCTCGTTGCTACAGGGGAGGGGAAGGGCGAACCAGGATGAAAGAGTTAAACTTTATTTCCAAGGACTGGATAGCCCTTGGTTTTTCAGCAGGCTTTATTTTAATTTTTATAATTCTTTAACAGGTGGGGGAAATGTTTAAATTCCGAGGAATTGCTTCCTATGATGGCCGGTCTCTTTCTGGATGGCAGAGACAGGCCAATACAGAAAATACCATCCAGGAATGGTTGGAAAAAGCAATTAAACAAATCAGTGGGGAAACGGTTCATGTTATAGGTGCCGGGAGAACTGATGCAGGTGTCCATGCTGAAGCCCAGGTTTTCCATTTCTCCTTGAGAAAGAAGCTTGACTCCCACAGGTTACTTGGAGCGATTAACGGTAATATCCCCAAGGAAATCGCAGTTCTCTCCCTTGAAGGAACTGAAAAAAACTTTCATGCTTTACGGGATGCCCAAAAGAAATGGTATCGCTACCGAATTTTAAATCGGCAGGTTCGTTGCCCTTTAAGGGCAGGGTTTGTTCTTTTTTGTCCCTTTCCCCTGAATATACCCGCAATGCAGAAGGGGGCAGAATTTCTTGTTGGAGAGCATGATTTCTCTTCTTTTTGTGCTTCGAGAAGTGGTGCTAAAACAACAACCCGGAACCTGGAAATTCTTGAGGTGTCCCAAAAAGGGGATGAGATTCACCTTGATTTTATGGCCCAGGGTTTCCTTTATAAAATGGTTCGAAATATAACAGGAACTCTTCTGGAAGCAGGAAGAGGGAAAATTAACCCGGAAAGGGTAAGGGAAATTTTACAGGCAAAGGACCGCAGGATTGCAGGCCCTACAGCTCCAGCATATGGTCTTACCCTTAGGAAAATTGATTATTGAATGAAAGGTTTGCAGGCTTGACAGTTGGCCCTTATTGTAATAAAATATCCTTTGGACGACTCATCCTTTCCTAGCCCCGGAAAAGGAGGGTATCCACGAAGATTGGAGGTTAATCACATGAAAACCTTTATGCCAAAGGCAGAGGACATAGAAAGATCCTGGTATGTAATTGATGCTACAGGAGTTCCCCTTGGAAGGCTGGCTTCAGAAATTGCCAAAATCCTCAGGGGGAAACACAAACCAACCTTTACCCCCCACCTGGACATGGGGGATTATGTAGTAGTAACCAATGCAGAAAAAGTTGTTCTTACCGGGAAGAAATGGGATAACAAAGTTTATTACCACCATACTAATTACCCTGGTGGATTGAAAGCTACAGTTTACAAGGAAATGGTAAAGAAATTTCCTGAGCGAGTTGTGGAACTTGCTGTTCGCAGAATGCTTCCCCAGAACAAGTTGGGTCGTAAGACATTCAAAAAACTAAAAGTTTATCGGGGAGAGAATCACCCCCACGCCGGGCAGCAACCCGAAAAAATTGAAGTTCAGAAGTATAGAGAGGAGGAATAAACCTTGCAAAAAGATTACTATATAGGAACAGGCCGGAGAAAAGAATCAGTAGCCCGTGTTCGCCTCCTCCCGGGAAAAGGGGAGATTAAGGTTAATGATAAACCTGCTCCCGAGTACTTCCAGCGCAAGGCCCTGGAAAGGATGATTACACAACCCCTGGAAATTACCGGAACTTCAGGAAATTTTGATGTGGTTGTTACGGTAAGTGGTGGTGGAATCTCCGGTCAGGCTGGTGCCGTCCGGCACGGAATAGCTCGTGCCCTCTTAGAAGCAGACGAAGACTACCGTGTTCCTCTAAAAAAAGCAGGGATGCTTACCCGAGACCCGCGGATGAAAGAAAGACGCAAGTATGGTTTGAAAAAAGCGAGGAAAGCACCCCAATTTTCCAAGCGTTAAAAGAAATCAATCCTGGTCATTTACGGCCAGGATTTTTATTTTTTCACGCAGGGAAAACCTTACTGGATGTCAAAATTCTTGGGGTAAGGGAAGGAATTATTAAAAGAAGGTAAAACCAGGGAGGTAAAAATAATGTCCCTAGAGATTGCCGCTTTTGCTCCCCACCCTCCAATTATTATTCCGGAAATTGGTGGCGGTGAAAGGGAGAGGGTCTGGAAGACAGTCGAATCAATGGAAGAGTTGGGAAGGATTTTTTCGGAAAAGGATCTTGATGTTATTGTTACCATAAGTCCGCATGGGCCGGTTTTTTCCGATGTCGTTAGTGGCTTTCACTTTTCTCCCCTCAAGGGATCCTTTGCTGCTTTTGGAAATCCGGAGGTAAATATGACCTTTGAGCTTGAAGAAGAATTGAGCAAGGAAATTGAAAAGGTAATGGAAAAGGAGAAAAAACCTTATCGAAGGCTAAAAGAAGAAGACTGCCGAAGATACAGAATTACTCCCGAACTCGATCATGGTGTGCTTGTTCCCCTTTTTTTCCTAAAAAACCAGGGAGTTGATGTCCCTATTGTTCCTTTAAATATGGGCATCCTAACATTTTCGGAATTAATTGAAGTTGGAAAAACCCTGCAGAGAATTTTTGTAGATTTTCCCGGACGAGTTGGAGTTATTGCCAGTGGAGATCTTTCTCACAGACTTTCCAAAGGAGCTCCAGCCGGTTACAGCCCCCGGGGAGAAGAATTTGACAAAAAGGTTATGGGGATCATTGAAAAAGGGGACCTTCAGGAATTAAAGGACCTGGATCCATCTCTGGTTGAGAAAGCCGGAGAATGTGGACTTCGTCCCCTTTTAATACTTGCCGGGGTTTTATCGAAGTTGGGAATGGGGAGCAGAGTGCTATCTTATGAAGGACCTTTTGGAGTGGGTTATGGAGTCGCTTATTTTTGCAAAGGAAAAATTACCCCTCCAGGTCTTGCCCGGGAAGCGGTAAAGAACTACCTGGAGAAAAAAGAAATTATGGAGCCCCCCTCAGAATTACCCCCATTCTTAAAAAAGATGGCAGGGGCGTTTGTTTCAATAAAAAAACCCGATGGTTCTTTACGGGGTTGTATTGGGACACTCGAACCAACCCAGGAAAACCTGGCCCTAGAAATTATAAGGAATGCTATCCAGTCAGCTTTTAAGGATCCCCGTTTTCCGGCGGTAAGAGAGGATGAACTTGAGAACCTGAACTTTTCTGTGGATGTTATGCACCCTCCAGAACCTGTTGAAAGTATTGACCAGTTAGATCACAAAAAATTTGGAGTAATTGTTGAGAGGGGAGAACAGAAGGGAGTTTTATTGCCGGATCTTGAGGGAATAGATTCTGTGGAGGAGCAGATTGAAATTGCAAAAATGAAAGCGGGTATCGGAGGAAATTCTGAAGTATTGCTGAAAAGGTTCAGGGTGGAAAGATTTATACAGGAGTGAATATTTTTCAGTTTTATGGCAGGAAGTTGGGCAATTAGATGGAATATAATAGTGTTGGGGGGAAAAGTTGGTGCAGGAAGGTGCTTACTATAAACGAGAGGATTATGGTTTCCGCTGTGAATTATGTCCTCATTCCTGCTTCCTGGATACAGGGGCAATAGGGCTTTGTGGGGTCCGAAAAAATATTGGAGAGAAGGTAGTTGCCTTAAACTACGGCACAATTGCAGCTCTTGCCCTGGATCCCATTGAAAAAAAGCCCCTCTACCATTTTTACCCTGGAAATTACATTTTATCTGCCGGAACTTTTGGTTGTAATTTCCACTGTGGGTTTTGCCAGAACTGGGCTTTAGCGCGGGGAAAGGCTCCAACCCAGGAAATAACAAGGGGGGACCTTCTTTCCAGGGTGCAGAGGCCGGACAATATTGGTCTGGCCTTTACGTATGCAGAGCCTTTAATGTGGTATGAGTTTGTCAGGGACCTTCTTCCCAGGCTTAAAGAGAAAGGCCAAAAAACTGTCCTGGTTACAAATGGGTATATCAACCCTGAACCCCTGGAAGAAATTCTTCCATATATAGATGCTGTTAATATTGACATAAAAACCTTTTCAACTGGAACTTATTTCCGTTACTGTGGGGGAAACCTGAACCGAGTCCTCAAAAATTCCATTCTTTTTTCCCGGTATTGTCACGTGGAGGTTACTACTTTAGTTATTCCTGGAGTTAATGAAAGTAATGCAGAAATTGGGCGGCTGGTAGATTGGATTTCTGACAAACTGGGGCCCGAAACCCCCTTCCATCTTTCCCGTTACTTTCCAGCTTATAAGTTTTCTACCCCTCCCCCCAGTATGGAAAGGCTGGAAGAACTTTATCACCTGGCCGGGGAAAAACTATCATATGTTTACCTGGGAAATATTGCTGATCCCCGTTATCAGCATACTTATTGTCCCCAGTGCGGATATATAGTGATCAAAAGGGATTTTGGAGTTTCAATTGATCTTTGTAAAGGAAACACCTGTCCCGAGTGTGGGCAGTTTATCAATATTATTAATTGAGGAGGGACTTAAATGAAACAAAAAGTTCTAATTATGGGTGCTGCTGGAAGGGATTTTCATAATTTTAACACCTACTTCCGTGATAATGAAGATTATGAGGTGGTTGCTTTTACTGCAACCCAGATTCCGGATATCCATGGAAGAAAATACCCGGGGACACTTGCAGGTCCTCTTTACCCCGATGGGATTCCCATATTTGATGAGTCTGAACTGGTCCAGTTAATAAAAGAAAAAGATGTTGATCAGGTTGTTTTTGCTTACAGCGATATTTCCCACCAGGAAGTTATGAACAAGGGATCTGTTGTAATGGCTGCCGGGGCTGATTTCAGGTTAATGGGCCCTGATACCACTATGCTTAAAGCCAATGTTCCAGTTGTCGCTGTATGTGCTGTGCGAACGGGAGTTGGAAAAAGCCAGACAACCCGTCGGGTAGCCAAAATAATGCAGGATGAAGGGAAAAGAGTAGTCATTATTCGCCATCCAATGCCTTATGGCGACCTGGCAAAACAAACCTGTCAGCGTTTTGCTAACTATGAAGATCTTGATAAACATGACTGCACAATTGAGGAGCGGGAAGAATATGAACCACACATTGACAATGGTTTTGTAGTTTTTGCCGGAGTTGATTACCAGGAGATTTTGAAAGAAGCCGAAAAAGAAGCTGATGTAATTCTCTGGGATGGAGGAAACAATGACCTTCCTTTCTACCGTCCCGATTTACACATAACTCTTGTTGACCCTCATCGTCCTGGAGATGAACTTGCTTATTATCCAGGAGAAACAAACCTCAGAATGGCCGATGTAGTAGTAATTAATAAGATTGAAACCAGCTATCCCGAAAAAGTGGAAGAAGTAAGGAGAAATGTCCGCAAGGCAAATCCAGAAGCTACAATTGTAGAAGCAGCATCTCCAATTTTTGTTGAGAATTCCAAAGAACTTGCCGGGAAAAAAGTGCTGGTAGTAGAGGATGGCCCGACCTTAACCCATGGAAATATGGCTTATGGTGCGGGAGCTATCGCAGCCAGAAAGTTCGGCGCCAGCGAGCTCGTAGATCCCCGTCCCTATGCAGTGGGATCAATTGTGGGTACCTTTGCAACTTATAAACATCTGTCGGATATACTGCCCGCCATGGGTTACGGTCGCAAACAGATGGATGAGCTGGAGGAGACTATTTCCCGGACTGAAGCGGATGCAGTTCTGATTGGAACGCCAATTGACCTTCGCCGCCTGGTGAAAATTGATAAACCAGCTTTCAGGGTTCGGTATGAATTACAGGAAATTGGGGAGCCAAACCTGAAAGACATAATCCTGGAACGAGTTATTAATTAAAGAAAAAACCCTGCAGTTTTTCAACTGCAGGGTTTTTTTAGCTAAACTTTTTTACCGCTCGGTTAATTTTGGCCAGGACATCTTCGGTTAGTTTTTCTTTTACGGAAATTGCCTTAATATTCTCTTCAATCTGATCTTTATTAGTGGCGCCAATAATGACAGAGTTTACTTTTTCGTTTTTTAAACACCACGCAACTGCCAGTTTGGCCAGTGAACTATCCAGACTATGGGCAATTTCTTTTAACTCGTCGATAATCTTCAGGTTTTTTTCCTCAAGGTAACCTTCCTGGGAGAGCCACTGGAACTTTCCGATACGGCTGCCCTTGGGTATTCCCTCCTGGTATTTTCCGGTAAGAACTCCGGCATAAAGCGCATAATAGGTGGTTAGGGCCATACCGTATTTAGGGTAAAGGGGTGCATATTCTTCCTCCACACGTTTTCTGGAGAAAATGTTGTACTTAACCTGCTCAACAAGGGGAGGGACTGCATTTAACTCCCGGGCTGCACTGTGAGCTTTTTCGATTTGATTACGGGACCACTCCGAGGTTCCCCAGTAGCGAATTTTCCCCTCATGAACCAGGTGATCCATGGCTCGGACAATTTCATGGATTGAAGTATCAGGATCAAATCCATGGCAGTAAAGAATGTCAACATAATCTGTTTGCAGTCTGTGAAGGCTATTATGAAGGCCGTCAACTATATGTTTGTGGTTAAGCCCCTTCTGGCTTGGTTTGGTACCCCCGTACATTACTTTGGTTCCAATAATAAACTGGTCTCGCGGAATATAACGCATTAGCTCTCCGATGATTAGTTCTGCCTTTCCCAGGCCGTACTGTTCGGAGGTATCAATATAGTTTATTCCTCCATTTAATGCGGCCCTAAGGCATTCTTTTATGGTATGAAGATTGTCGTGCTGGCAGAAAAAACTGTACTGTGATGAGCCCAGGCCCAGAGCGCTTACTTTTAATCCAGACCTACCTAAAGAATTATAGTCCATAACAGCCTCCTTTTTGCAGGTTATAATTTATTTATTTAACTAAAAACACAAAAATTCCTGTTTCAAGATCCAAAACTTATTAAAGGGTTTGCGCTTTTTTTAACGTAATTATAAGCAGAGGGAATGTGAAAAAGAGGCAATAAATCCAGAAATGGTTAGCCTTCTTGCATCAATATTATGAGGTGAGGAGTGATTTTTTTGGCAAAAACCATGAAAGCATTGATGAAGAAAAAAGCCGCCGAGGGTGCATTTTTAGAACAGGTACCCGTTCCCCAGGTAAAAAGGGGAGAAGTCCTGGTAAAAGTAAAAGCAGCTGCAATATGTGGAACTGACGCCCATATATATTCCTGGGATCAGTGGGCTGCTTCCAGGATAAAGCCGCCTTTAATTTTCGGGCACGAGTTTTGTGGAGAAATTGTTGAAGTTGGTCCGGGGGTTGAAGATTTAAAAGAAGGAACAATAGTTTCCGCTGAAGGGCATTTTATCTGTGGAAAATGTTTTTTCTGCAGGACAGGGCAGGGGCATATCTGCCAGGATGTTGAAATAATCGGTGTGGATACTGATGGTTGTTTCGCCGAATATGTTAGAGTTCCTGCAGAAAATATCTGGGTAATGGATCCATCCATTCCCGAGGAAATTGCAGCTATACAGGATCCTGTTGGTAATGCTGTCCATTCAGTTTTAATTGACGATATTGTTGGAAATAATGTTTTGGTTACTGGTTGTGGTCCAATTGGCCTGGCTGCTGTTGCCATTGCTCGCTTTGCGGGAGCAAAAAAGATATTTGCTTCTGATGTTAACGAGTTTCGTCTGGATTTGGCCAGAAAACTGGGGGCTGATTTTGCCTATAATGCGGCTGAAACCGACCTGGTTAAGGAGGTTTTGCAGGAAACCAATGGTTTAGGCGCCGATGTTTTTCTGGAGATGGCCGGAAAAGAAAAGGCAATTAATGATGGTTTCAAGGCCCTTAGAAAAGGGGGCTGGATTTCCCTTCTGGGAATTACAGACGGAAATGTAAGCCTTGATATTAATGACGGCTTAGTTTTTAAAGGAGCAAAGTTATATGGAATAAATGGCCGGTTGATGTATGATACCTGGTATAAAATGGAATCATTACTTACATCGGGGCTTGATTTAAAACCACTTATTACCCATTCCTTTTCTTTCGATGAATTTGAAAAAGCCTTCGAACTGGTCCTTTCCGGTTCGTGNGGCAAAGTAATTTTATATCCGTAAGGAGGATTTAATATGACACAGGGAAAAATGGACTTTATTGACCGAGATCTGCAGGANTTGAAGGATGAAGGNCTTTATAAAAATATCCAAACCNTAGAGGGAGCCCAGGGAGCATGGGTTCAAATCAAAGGGGAAAAGGTTTTAAATTTCTGTTCCAATAACTACCTCGGTTTTGCAGCCGACCCAAGAATTAANGANGCTGCNAAAAAAGCAATTGATAAATATGGNGTTGGACCGGGTGCTGTTAGGACTATTGCAGGTACTATGACAATACACAAAGAACTGGAAAGGGAACTTGCTGAATTTAAAGGGGTTGAAGCAACCCTTGTTCTTCAGTCAGGTTTCAGCGCAAACCTTGCTGCAATTCCTGCCCTTGCTGATAAGGGAGATACTATTATTAGCGATGAATTAAACCACGCAAGTATTATTGACGGTTCCCGTCTGAGCCGGGCTGCAAAGAAAGTCTACCCCCATAACGATATGGATGGGCTGGAAAAAGTCCTGAAAGAAACCCCGGAAGGGAAGAAACTAATTATTTGTGACGGGGTTTTCAGTATGGATGGAGATATTGCTCCCCTTCCGGAAATAGTGGAACTTGCAGAAAAATATGGAGCAATGACCTATGTTGATGATGCTCATGGAGAAGGAGTAGTTGGCCGCGCTGGTAGAGGAATTGTAGACCATTTCAATTTACACGGGCGTGTTGATGTGGAAGTAGGAACCTTTTCAAAAGCCCTGGGGGTTATGGGCGGGGTAATCGCGGGAAGCAAAAACTTAATTGAGTATTTGATTCAAAAAGCCCGCCCCTTTACCTTTAGCTCTGCCCTAACCGTTCCCGATACCGCGGCTACCTTAGAAGCAGTGAGAATTCTTTCTGAAAGCGGAGAGCTTGTAGAGAAACTGTGGGAAAATGCCCGGTACTTCCAAAAAGGGATAAAAGAAATTGGCTTGAATACTGGATTAACAGAGACTCCAATAACTCCGGTAATGATTGGGGAAGCCCATCAGGCAGCCGATTTTAGCAGAAGGCTTTTAGAAGAAAAAATCTTTGCCCAAGCAATTGGGTTCCCCCTTGTTGCAAGAGGGAAGGCAAGAATTAGGGTTATGATTTCAGCCACTCACAGCAAAGATGATCTTGATTTTGCCCTGGAAAAATTCAAAAAGATTGGGAAAGAGTTAAACCTGGTTTAAAAAAAGGCGGGGCCAATTTGGCCTCGCCTTTTATATATTCAAATAATCCCAACCAACAGCGTATAGGGTTAGTCCGGCTTGGATAAAGGTCAGGTAAATAACCCCGGGCCAGAGGCTTTCCCGACTGACATATAAGTAATAAAGGGCAAGCCCCAGGATAAAATGGAAAATAAACCATCCCGGGTGTACTGCTCCCCAAAAAAGGGCAAAAAAGATTGAACTGAAAAAAGCGGCGCTAATAGACCCCCATTTCCGGTGAAAATAACCGGTAATGATTCCCCTAAAGTATAACTCGGTACCAAGGGCGGGCAGAAAAAGAATTCCCCCAAGGAGGGCAAGGTATAAAAAGGAGGTAGCTAAGGTTTCGGCATTGGAAATAAAATAGACAGGGGAGAAAGCCTGTGGGCTTTCTCTGGCAGCCATGGGGAAATTGATAAGGAAAATTACGAGAAGGACAAGGGGGATCCCCAGCTTGAGGCCCAGGATAGACCCGCTTTTTAGTTTTTCCAGGGTTAACCCAAGGTAAGGCGGGGGGACCTGGTAAAGAAAGAATAACCAGAAAAAAACCACTGCTAAAAACAAAAGTTGACCTATCACCGGGAAAAGAAGGTTAACAAATCCGTCCCCTGTTATAAAGGTATCATGACCCCAGCGGACAAATTCCCGAATTAAGAAAAAGGAAAACTGCAGGATAATAATATCTTTAATGTTCCAGAGAGAATGCCTTGATTTTTTAGCCATTTTTTCACCTCAAAAAGAAGCTTAGACATCAGGGGTGGATTTCCCTTCTGGAAAGGACTTTTTAATTTGCTTGTTGAAATAATAATCAAAGGAGAAGGGTGCTTATGTTCTGGACTGCGGCAATAAGAGACATTGTTGATATTCTAATTGTGGCCTATGTTTTCTACCGCCTGATTTTGCTAATTAAGGGGACAAGGGCAGTGGAGTTACTTAAAGGCCTTGTCGTGCTTTTTATTACAGCCCTTATTAGCGACCGCCTTGGCTTTACCACAATAAGCTGGATTTTAAGAAATGTTATGACCTTCCTGGTTGTGGCCCTGCCCATTGTTTTCCAGCCTGAGCTCCGCAGAGCCCTGGAACATCTTGGGCGGGGAAGATTTTTCAATCCGGTAGCAGTGGACAGAGAAAAAACCACCCGGGAAATTGCGTCAGCTGCGTTTCGTTTATCAGAAAAGGGTTGGGGAGGCATTCTGGTCATTGAAAGAGAAACCGGGCTTAAAGATTATATTGAAGAGGGGACAATGCTGGATAGTGTTATTTCCAGGGATTTACTGGTTGGGATATTTTCCCCCCATAACCCTCTCCATGATGGTGCGGTAATAATTAGCGATGGGAGGATAAAAGCTGCCTCCTGTGTTTTACCCCTGGCAGAAACAAGTAAAGTAAAGGCATCTCTGGGAACAAGGCACCGGGCTGGAATTGGAATAACAGAGCAATCAGATGCCCTTGCCCTGGTAATTTCTGAAGAAACAGGGACTGTAAGCCTTATTGATTCTGGGAGAATGCGGCGGTTTTTTGATGAAGATAGCCTGCAAGAAAAATTGCAGAGAGAAATTAAAAGGGTATTGGATGAAAAAAATATTTTTCGCAGCTGGAGGGTTAATGTATGAATGAGGACAGAAAATTAAAACTAACTGCCCTGTTATTGGCCCTTCTCCTGTGGTTTTATGTTAGCGGTCCGGGTTGGGCTATTCCCGGCTTTGGGGAAGCAGAACAGGAGAGGATAGTAATAAATTTAGCCCTGGAAAAAGAAAATCTTCCAGAAACCCTTGAGGTTAAGTTCCTGCCAGAAAATGTTAACGTTGGGTTATTTGCCCCCGAATATACAGAGGAAGAAGTAAAAGAAATCCTGCGGGCTTATCTGGACTTAGAGCAGGTTGTTTCGGGAACCTTTTGGTTGCCGGTGGTTCTTGATAACCCCAGGGGCTGGGAAATTGAATATATTTCTCCCCAGGGCATGCAGGTTGTTATTGAAGAAAAAGGGCAGTAAAAATTTTCTTAATAAGCCCGTTTGAGAAAAAAAATACAAGAAAAATAGAAATAAAAAGTTTTTCAACCCTCGGGAAAAGGATTGTTGAAAAATACTTAGAAATTATATTAGGGGTACAAGAAAAGATTTTTTTGAACAAGATATGGTTCTCCCCGGTTCCGGGAACCCCGCTGGAATTGTTTTAATCGGGCGGGATTTTTTCCGCTCTATTTTATAAGCTTCCGATCCGAAATAAAACCCAAAAAAAGTGGTAGGTTTTTAACTATTTTTGGTGGAAAGGGTGATGGGTTTTGCCTTCAATTTTTGGAACAGACGGTGTCAGAGGAGTTGCAAACAAAGAATTGACCCCTGAACTGGCTTTACAGCTTGGGCTTGCAGGAGGCAGGTTTTTATTAGATAAAAAAAAGGGTTCTCAGGTGGGGCGGGTTTTGATCGGTAGAGATACAAGGCTGTCAGGAGATATGCTTGAATCTGCTCTTATTGCCGGGTTTACCGCTGCTGGATTGGATGTTTTTCTGGGGGGGATAATACCTACCCCTGGAGTTGCGTACTTAACCAGAACCGAAGATTTTTGTGGTGGAGTCATGATTTCAGCCTCCCATAATCCTATTGCAGACAACGGAATTAAGTTTTTTAACCATGACGGAAATAAATTGACGGACGAAGAGGAAGAAAAAATTGAGGAAATTATGGGGAATAGAGATAGCTGCAGTCGACCCGAAGGGAAAGAGGTGGGCCACAAGTTTGAAGCACCTCATTTAAAGGAAAAATATTTAAAATTTTTATGCGAAAAGGCTAAAGGGGATTTTTCAGGATTTAAAGTGGTTCTTGATACAGCTTTTGGAGCAGCCTGGGAAATTGCTCCCCGGACCTGGGAAAGCCTTGGAGCAGAAGTTATTTGCCTGAATGATTCTCCTGTGGGGGAAAAGATTAACCTTGAATGTGGATCCACAAATCCCAGGGAGATCAAAAAGGTAATTTGTGAAACTGGAGCAGATTTTGGCTTTGCTTTTGATGGTGATGCTGACAGGGTTATTGCAATTGATGAAAAAGGAAATGAGCTGGATGGGGATTTCATAATGGCTATTTGTGGCTGCCACTTATTAAAAACAGGGGAACTCGCCAGCAAAACTGTAGTAGCAACCCGTTATAGCAATCAGGGTTTACAAGAAGCCCTTGGAAAACAGGGCGGAAAACTTCTTTTTACCCAAAATGGGGACCGTTATGTTCTGGAAGCCTTAAGAGGGAATAAATTAACTCTTGGTGGGGAAAAGTCCGGTCATATTATTTTCCTGGAAAACAATACTACCGGGGATGGAATTCTTACATCCATTATGCTGGGAAACGTAATTTCCCAGGAAAAAAGGACCCTCTCCAATCTTGCGGGTATAATGAAGCCATGGCCGCAGTTACTGAGAAATGTTAAGGTGAAGAATAAGGATTGGGAAGGCAACACCAGTATTCAGGAGGTGATAAAAAAGGCTGAGGAGAAATTTGGGGATAGGGGCCGGCTTTTAGTCAGGGCTTCTGGAACAGAGCCGGTGATCAGGGTAATGGCCGAGGGAAAGGAGGAAAGGTTAATCGAGGAAATTTTAAATGAGGTTTCTGGAGTTATTAAAAAAGAAATGAATTAAAAAAAGCGCCTGGACTTGGCCTGGCCAAGTTGACGAGGAAGAGGTTTATCGAATAATCGGCGGATGCCTCTAGGCTTTCCACCGGTCTTTAGCCAGTTCTTAAAACTTGCAAGTAATTGTAAGGTAAAGGGGCTGGCAGGTGGTATTGCAGTTTAAAAGGAAGGGTGAAAGAAATGTGTGGTATCGTTGGATATATAGGCCCAAAAGGGGCCGTTCCTATATTGCTTGAAGGATTAAGAAAACTTGAATACAGAGGATATGATTCAGCCGGAATTGCCGTGATCGAGGAACAAAAATTATTGCTGAGAAAATCCGAAGGTAAGCTTGGTGTCCTTGAAGAAAGATTGAAGGAAGAAAAATTTCTGGGGGATATTGGACTGGGGCATACCCGTTGGGCTACCCATGGCAAACCTTCTAATGAAAATGCCCATCCTCACCATGATTGTAAAGGGAAATTGGCCATTGTTCACAACGGTATAATTGAAAACTTTCAGGCCATAAAAAAAATGCTTGAAGACGAAGGGCATTCCTTTTTTTCCGAAACCGATACGGAAGTTATTGCTCACCTGATTGAAAAGTTTTACCAGGGAAACCTGGTAAAAGCAGTCCAAAAAGCCACTTCAAAACTGGAAGGATCCTATGCCATAGCCGTAATTAGCCAGGATAATCCAGATCAGATTGTTGCATTTCGACAGGACAGCCCATTGATACTTGGTATTGGGGAACAGGAACTTTACCTTGCCTCGGATATTCCCGCGCTCCTTCCCTATACCCGTAAGGTAATTATACTGGATGATGGGGAACTGGCCGAATTGAACAGGAAGAATTATCAGATTTTTGATCTGCAGGGGAATATACTTGAAAAGGAAATTGAAGAAATTGATTGGGATCTTGAAATGGCAGAGAAAAAGGGCTTTCCCCATTACATGTTAAAAGAAATTCATGAACAGCCTGATGTTTTACGTCAATTATTGACCACTCCCTTGAAGGATGATGGTATTGATCTTCCCGAGTTAGGGTCTATCCTGGATTTCCAGAAAAAAATTGACCGGATTTTCATTGTTGCCTGTGGAACAGCCTATCACTCCGGCCTGATCGGGAAAGCTTTACTGGAAAAAACGACAAAAATCCCCGTAGAGGTGGATATGGCATCAGAATTTAGATACCGTTCTCCGCTGGTTGGGGAAAATTCCCTGGTGATTTTAGTAAGCCAGTCAGGAGAAACTGCAGATACACTGGCCGCCCTCCGATATGCCCGGGAGAAAAAAGCAAAAACCCTGGGGATAGTAAATGTTCAGGGGAGTACAATTTTTCGGGAGGCAGATTACACATTACTTATTAAGGCTGGCCTGGAAATTGCAGTTGCATCTACCAAAGCGTATATGAATATGCTTGCTGCTTTTAACCTTGTAGCCTTAAAAATGGGGGAAGGTGAGTTTAACGGGGAAAAGCTTGCTGAACTATTACATTTTCTCCGGGAAATTCCTGCTCAAGCAGAAAAAACTCTGCATAAAATAGAAAGGCCTTCCCGGCAGGCCGCAGAATACATTAAAAACTGGGACAATGCTTTTTTTGTAGGGAGAGGATTGGATTATAGCCTGGCTTTGGAAGGAGCTTTAAAACTTAAAGAAATTTCTTATATCCATGCAGAAGCCTATGCAGCAGGAGAATTAAAACACGGTACCCTGGCTTTAATTGAAGAGGGTATTCCAGTTGTTGCCCTTGTAACCCAGGAAGATCTCCTGGAAAAAATGGTTAGCAATATCCAGGAAATAAGGGCAAGGGGAGGGTATGTTCTGGGATTGACTCAGGATAAATTTGTTTCCCGCCTGGAAGGAGAAGTGGATTTTCTCCTTTCAATCCCCAACACATCAGATTTTCTTGCTCCATTGCTGGGAACAATCCCACTTCAGATGATTTCGTATTACGCAGCAGACCTCCGGGATTGTCCAATTGATCAGCCCAGAAACCTCGCCAAAAGCGTAACCGTTGAATGAGGTGAAAGCAAATGATAGAAGGAATTGGGGTTGATATTGTTTCAGTAGAAAGAATAGCTGAAGTTTATAAAAAACATGGCACCCGTTTTCTTGAGAAAATTTTTACTCCTGAAGAGATTCATTATTGCACGGGAAAAAGAAACCCCGCTGAACACCTTGCGGCAAGGTTTGCTGCCAAGGAGGCTCTGGCAAAGGCCCTGCCTTCAGAGAAAAGACCGGGATGGCAGCAGGTTGAAATAATTCCCGGAACAAATGGACCCCGGGTAAAAGTTCGGGGTGAGCAAAGTTGCCTGTCGGGGAACATAAAACTTTCTATGTCCCACGAACGCAAATGGGCGGTAGCCATGGTTTTAATCTCCAAGGAGGTTGGAAAAAATGAAACTGGTAACCGGTGAAGTGATGGCTGAAATTGACCGAAGAACAATTGAAGAAGCCGGGATTCCGGGTGTTATTTTAATGGAAAAAGCAGGGCAGGGAGTGGCTGATAAGGCCGTTTCCATGGTGGGAGAAGGAGAGAAGAAGATATTAATCCTTTGTGGACCTGGAAATAACGGAGGAGACGGGTTTGTTGCAGCCAGAATACTGGCCCACCGCGGATTTCCTGTCCATGTTTTTTTGATTGGGAATGTTCCCGAAGAGGGGGAAGCAGCAGTAAACTACAATATTCTCAGCAATCTTGGCCTCGAGGTAATTGTTTTAAAGGATGAGAAAACCCTCTGGCAGGTGACAAGGGATCGCGAATACCAATTGATAATAGATGCTTTGCTGGGAACGGGTCTCAAAGGGGAAGTTCGGGGTCTGGCAGAGGAAGCCATTAGCTTTATCAACAGCCAGGAAATTCCGGTATTAAGCGTGGATATCCCTTCCGGTCTGGATAGTAGTAACGGTATGGTTTTGGGGCAGGCTGTTGAGGCGGATGTAACGGTAACATTTGGATTGTCAAAGGTAGGACTGCAGGTTTATCCAGGTTGTGTTTATAGTGGAGAGGTTGAAGTTATTGATATTGGAATTCCCCATTTTATAACCGAGGAAGCGGAAACCAACGCAGTCATGGTTGAAGAAAAATGGGCAAGAAAACACTACCCCCATCGTTCAATTGAAGCTTATAAAGGAAGTTGCGGCCGGATCTTTATTGTTGGTGGATGCCGGGGAATGACCGGTGCCCCCCTTCTGGCAGCTCAGGGTGCTTTCCGCTCCGGAGCAGGGGTTGTTACCCTTGGTGTTCCGGCAAGTTTAAACGATATTTTTGAAATTAAAGCAACTGAGGTAATTAGCTGCCCCTTACCTGAGAGCAAACCGGGGCTTTTAGGAAGTTCCGCTTTACCCGTTGTATTGGAAAAATCCAAAAATAAGGATTTTTTAGTCCTTGGCCCGGGTTTAGGGAGAGGAAAGGAAATTGAAGCCCTGGTTGAGGGGCTAATTAAGGAGAGTAATCTACCCATAATTCTTGATGCAGATGGGATCAATGCCCTACCCGGCCCCAGAATTTTAAAAGATCGTCGGGCAAGGACGGTTTTAACTCCCCATTTTGGTGAGATGGCCCGCCTTTTAGATGTTTCTAAGGATGAAGTTTTGGCTGCTCCCTTTGAAGTTGCCAGGGCTTTTGCCCAGGAGTGGGAAGTAATCCTTGTTTTAAAGGGCCCCCACAGCCTGGTTGCACTGCCTGATGGGAACGTTTATGTAAATTCCTCGGGTAACCCGGGGCTGGCAACTGCAGGATCTGGTGATGTCCTAACCGGGGTAATAGCCGGAATAATGGGTCAGAATATTTCCCTTTCTGAAGCCGTTGCAATGGGGGTTTACCTCCACGGAAAAGCTGGAGATTTTGCCGTTGATGAAAAAGGAATTTATGGAATTAATGCCGGGGACCTTGTAGAATTTTTACCACAGGCCTGGAAGGCAATAAAGGAGGATAAAATATACAAATGAATCTAATTAATAGGCCGGTATGGGCAGAAATCGACCTGAAGAAATATGCTAATAATTTGCAGCAGGTCAGAAGGAGAGTTGGCAATGATCCTCTGATAATGGCTGTAGTGAAAGCTGATGCTTATGGTCATGGGAGTTTGCCCCTGGCCAGCAAAGCTGTGGAAGCGGGCGCCGATCGGCTAGCCGTAGCCCTGGTTGAAGAAGGTGTTGAACTCCGGCAGGGAGGGTTGGAAGGCCCAATTCAGGTAATGGGCGGTTTTGTTCCCGAGCAGGTGGATGCCGCAATTGAACATGGCCTGATTTTGACAATTAACAATCTGGAACTTGCCAGGTTTGTTGCAGAAAAGGCTCGTAGCCTGGGGGAAAAAATAACCGTCCATGTAAAGGTGGATACGGGTATGGGGAGGATGGGGCCCCTTCCAGAGGAAGGGATTAAACTGGTTCGGGAAATAAAAAGGATGGAAGGGCTGTACCTTGAAGGTGTTATGTCCCACATGTCCTCTGCTGACGAGGCAGATAAGGGATATACCTGGGCCCAATTCGAAAAGTTTGAAGAAATAATTGGGGCCCTGAAAGGGCAGGGGATTGAAGTTCCCATCACTCATATTGCCAATAGTGCGACTCTAATTGATTTCCCGGAGATGTCTTTGGACATGGTCCGCCCGGGAATAATGACTTATGGTCTCTGGCCTTCAGAAGAAGTTAACCAAAAAGCAGTATCCATTGAACCTGTTTTAGAATGGAAAGCTCGACTTGTGCAGATTAAGGAAGTTCCCGGGGGAAGTTTTATAAGTTATCGGCGGACCTATTCAACGCCCCAAGCCCAGGTCCATGGCCTTATTCCAATGGGTTTTGCCGATGGATTTAGCCGGCTCCTTTCCAATCAGGGTGAGGTTTTAATTGGCGGAGAAAGGGCCCCGGTTCGGGGAGTAGTTTGCATGGACCAGGTTGTAGTAGATATAACCGATATCCCAGGTGTCCAGGTTGGTGATGAGGTTGTAATAATTGGTCGTCAGGGAGACCAGGAAATAACAGCGGATGAAATTGCTGAGAAGATTAAATCAATTAATTATGAAGTTGTTTGTAAAATCAGTAAACGGGTCCCCCGGTTTGTCCGTGATTAAGAGAGAAAAGTTTGATTTTACACTGTTTTTCAGCGACAAAACCATTTTTTTGGAAACTGTAAGGGAAATTCCTTTAACTCGAAGAGTGTTTCTGGAAAGAATTTAAGGCAATATTTTTCCCTTTGAGAAGGAGTATTTCCTTTGATGTATAAAAATATATATATCGTTAGCTACACTTTTTTTCTCCTATATTAGTAGATGAAGTTTAAATTCGGCAAATTTTAAACTATTTGTTTGGGTAAAACAGATCGGACCGGGAGGAGATTGCTATGGACAATTTAAAGCGGGTGATGGTTAGCTTGCCCGAAAGCCTGCTGGATGAAGTTGACTGGCTTATTCAAAGAGAAAATGTTAACCGAAGTCAATTTATCAGGGAGGCAATGAGGCTTTATTTAGCTGACCTTCGCCGGCAGGAATTGCGGGAAGAAATGAAAAGGGGTTACAAGGAAATGGCTGACTTTAATCTCCAAGTGGCACATGAACACAACTGTAGAGACGAGTTGAAAATTTTGGAGAAATACGAACAGGGTTTGGTGGACAGCGATGGCAGTCGTGGTTCGTAGAGGTGATGTTTATTACGCGGATTTGAACCCCGTTATCGGATCCGAGCAGGGCGGAGTCCGGCCTGTACTGATTGTCCAGAATGATATCGGGAATAAGTATAGCCCAACAGTAATAATTGCGGCTATTACTTCCCGTATTAAAAAGGCAAAACTGCCTACCCACGTGGAGATTAAAACCCACGAAAGTAACCTAGAGGTTGATTCTGTAATTCTCCTTGAACAGGTCCGAACCATTGATAAAAAAAGGTTACAGCGCCAGGTTGCTCACCTTGATCCCGAAATTATGAGCAGGGTTAATACTGCTCTGGAAATTAGCCTGGGGTTAATAGATTTATGAACCTTGAGTTTTTACTTGAGGTTTTATTTTTGTATGGGGTTTTTTGCAAAAAATAGAACTTCGCTATTTTTTTATTCATAAGGAGGATTAATATGGTAACGGTTCCTTTAGTAAATTTAGTAAGAGGTCCAATAGTTGAATCAAGCCACCGTGGGGTTGTGGCTCTTGTTGATGTAAAAGGTAATGTAGTGGCTAAGTTAGGCCTTCCCGCAGGGAAAACCTATATACGGTCATCGGCAAAACCAATCCAGGTTCTACCCTTACTGATCCTTGGAGCTGCAGAAAAATATAACCTTACTGACAGAGAACTTGCCCTAATGTGTGCTTCCCATAATGGAGAGGAAATTCATGTTGAAACCGCAAGAGGTATTCTGGAAAAGGTTGGTTTGACGGAAATGGATTTGGAATGTGGAACCCATCTTCCCTATGACAAGGAATCTGCCCGGAAATTAATGGCCCGGGGTGAAGAAATTTCCCCGTTATACAGCAACTGTTCCGGGAAACACGCCGGGATGTTACTTCTCTGCCAGCATATGGGCTGGCCTACAAAGGGTTATGTTAAAGCGGAACATCCCCTGCAGCAACTTATGCACGAAACAATTGCTGAAATCGCAGAAATGAATCGGGAAGAAGTCGATATAGGAATTGACGGTTGTGGGGTTGTGGTTTTTGGCCTCCCCGTTGAAAAAATGGCTTTTCTTTTTGCCCGCCTTGCCAATCCAGAAAGCCTTCCTTCTTCATACCAGGAGGCGGCCCTCAGGGTTACCCAGGCCATGGAAAACGAACCCTACATGGTTGCGGGAAGGGGAAGGTTGTGTACTGAATTAATGCAGGCTACTTCGGGGAAACTTGTCGGAAAAGGAGGGGCCGAAGGAGTATATTG
>SL_5KL_010_SEDDRAFT_10000715_pt1 | contig 21019 bp, 24 predicted proteins | sample SodLakKL_010_SED_FD_9118 | JGI IMG/M metagenome (IMG submission 9118)
ACGGTCGACGTCGGTGACAAGGTAATCTGCCATCCGGTGATGACCTGTGGGACCTGCCGGCCCTGCCGGCTCGGCGAAGATATGCACTGTGCGAACCTCTCGTTCCCCGGACTCACCACGGACGGCGGCTTCGCCGAATACCTGCTCACGTCGGACCGGGCAGTCATCCCACTCCCGGAGGGCGCAGACACCACGACCATCGCACCCCACGCTGATGCGGGCATTACGGCCTACCACGCCGTCAAAAAGGCGACCGACGAGCTGAATCCGGGCGATACGGCGGTCGTCATGGGCGTCGGCGGGTTGGGCCACATCGGTCTGCAGTGTCTCGAAACGATGAGTCCGGTCGACATCATCGCCCTCGATATCAAAGCCGAGGCCCGCGAGCTCGCCGAAGAACTCGGCGCGCACTACGCGCTTGATCCCTCAACAGACGATATCGCCCAGCAGGTCCTCGACATTACCGACGGCGTCGGTGCCCAGCAGATCATCGACTTCGTCGGCCGGGACGAAACAACCGAGCTGGGACCACAGATCGCCGCAGGCAATGCCGATCATCACATCGTCGGCTACGGTGGCCACATCCACCAGCCAGCCCAGACGCTGGTCAGCGGTGAGTTTGGCTTCCGAGGCACCCTTGTGGGCAAGTACGCCGAACTCCAGGAGTTGATGGCGCTGGTCGACCGCGGGGATGTCGAACTCCACACCAGCCAGTACGATCTCGGTGAGGTCAACAACGTCGCCGAAAAGCTCGAACACGGCGAGATCGAGGGCCGGGCGGTAATCACGCCCTAACAAGCGTTATAAATCGTCTAACACCGCGTTAGCGGCCTGTCGTCCACTTTTTATTGCACCCTGGATCGAGGACCACTCGGTGTACTCTCCGGCCAGATAGGTTCGTCGACCGCCGTCTCGCACGTCGGGCAGCGAGTCGTGGACGCCCGGCGGCTGGGCGAACTGAGCGAACGGAATCCGGTCGGTCTCAAGTCGTGTGAGCGACTCGAAGCTTCGTTCGGGATACCACGCTTCGAGCGTCTCACGTGTCTCGGTAGCCAACTGCTCGCTGGGCGTCTCAAAGACGTCCTCGCCGAGAAACGTGGCATTGAGCAGTTGGTCGTCACCCGCCGCATACTCGGGAGCGACTTCCGAGAGTGGAACAATCGTGTTCGGCGCGGTGTCACCTGCGTTGAGCAGGATTCGCTTTCCAGTGTTCAGCGGTGGGCCATCGAGGCGGTAGTACTGGGTGACACAGCCGATTCCGTCAGTGGGAATCTCGTCGTTGCCGGTCAGTCTGGCGGCGACTGTTGGCGAGGTCGCGACAACCACGGCGTCGACCGCCCGCCGATCCTCGTCGGTGACGACAACTGCATGTCGACGCTTCGGCTTGAGTTCGGTTACTGCCTCACCGGTGATGATCTCCGCGCCAGCGGCCTCGGCCTTTTGGGCGAGCTGGCGGGTGATCGCACCCATACCCTCGGCCGGTACTGCGGTCCGGCCCTCGCTCAGGGCCTTAAAAGTGTACTCGAAGACGCGTTTGGACGTTCCGAGCGACCGATCAAGCGTGATACCGCCATAGAAAGGGGCGATGAAGTTCGACAGATAGTGTTCGGAAAATCCCCACTCGCGGAGGTACTCGCGGATCGAGCTATCAGGTCGACATAAAAGCGACTCAAACGGCCGACCAGCCAGATCACGGCGAAGCGCGAGCGTACGGAGTTTGTCACTGAACGAGACCTCGCTGTTCGTAATCGTCTCGAACGTCGACAGTGGATCACGAAGCGGGTCCGAAAGTACCGACCGCTGGCCGGGGCGAGCGATGACTGCGCCGGGATTGAAGTATCGAAGATCGAGGGCCTCAAGGTCTAACTCACGTTGGACCGCCGGATACCCCGTCAGNAGAACTTGAAAGCCGTAATCAAGCGTCGACTCGCGGTGCTGACGCGAGCGGACACGACCGCCGACCGTNTCNCGCTGTTCGTACACCGTCACGTCTGTGCCATCCGCAGCGAGNTGACGGGCGGCAACGAGTCCGGCGAGACCGGCTCCGACGACAACAACAGAATCGCTCATNGCCAACGGTTCGGCCGGCCGATACAAAGAAACTGCTATAACTGCAGCCAACAGCCCAGGCCGCCGGAATTAAAAGGCGGTGGTATCGATCCAGGCATCAATCGAGTCGACGGCAGAATCGGTTAGCGTGAGATCGAAGTGCGATGCGCCATCTATCTGGTTGACGGTTGCGTTCTCGTGGCCGGCAAACAGTTCCTCGTAGCCGTCCGGAGAGGCCGTTTCGTCATCGGTGCCGACAACGGTCAGACAGGGCTTTTCGATCTCTGTTGCGGTGTCGGCACCGTCCGGCGTGTACGAACTCATAAGTCGGAAACTGTGTTCGAGCGTCGCAGTGTCATCCCACAGATCGCCCGGAATGTCGTACTCGACGGTCGTCATATCCAGATAGTGGTCGATACCGAAGCCGGTAGTCACCCGAACCAAAAAGATTCGGTCACCGTAGAACTCGGCCCACCCGCCCATTGCAGGTCGGGTTGTCGGCTCGCCGCGGCCCAAAAACGGAGCCAACAGCACAAAGCCGTCGACGAGATTGCCGCCTGCGGTCAAAGCAAACCGAACGGCGGTGCCGCCGCCCGTGCCGTGGCCGCCAACCACAATCCCAACGTTCGGAAACATCGACTCAACGCGGTTGATAAGATACCTGATGTCGTTTTGGGGTTGGTTGATGCTCGCACTGTCGCCACGGAATTCGGGCGACGGACCGTGGCCCCGGAGATCAGGCGTAAACACGTGGGCCACATCGGCGTCGGCAAGCGCGGCTGCCAACGGCTGGAGTAGCCGGCTATCGAACACTGCTGTATGCAGCAGTATCAGCACGATATCCGGATCGTCGGCCTCGTAGAGCCGGTATTCGGGAAACGGTTCCTCTGCAGTCGAATACCGGGTTCGATCCGGTAACGCATTGTCGTCAATCCGGTCGAAGCCGTCGAAATCGAGCGTTCCCCGACTTTCGGGCGAGTCGTCTCCCACACAACCAGCCATGCCGGTAGCGAGACCAACGCCACCAAGCTGCAGTGTTCGCCGCCGGGTCGGCGAAGAGTCCATATCGCCACCAGTCGCAGACTCTGTATAAACGTTCGTTCCAGAGTATTAATCCTAATAATTTGGCCCGTCACCAAGCCACTCCGAAAGACGCGAAGGGCTTAGTTCGTGCCCACGTAAGCCGGTTGTATGGAGCAGACCCCAGCGTTCGATGGGCTTTTCTGTACGAACTGTGGGACGAAAACCGAGCCGGAGGCCGCCCAGCAGTGTCCGGACTGTAATGGTCGACTCCAGGCAACCTATGAGTACAAGGAACTCTCTCCGAGCGAACTGTTCGAGTCACACCAGCCAAACGGTACCGGCCAGTGGCGCTTTGACGCACTGTTGCCGTTCGATCGGTCGACAGCGATTACAGCCGCCGAGGGAGCCACACCACTTGTCGAAACAACACGACTAGCCGACGAGTTGGGCGTCGAAACGGTCTGTATCAAAGACGAGGGCAGAAACCCGACCGGAACCGTCTACGACAGAGGGATGAGCCTCGCAGTGACCGCACTCACCGGCCACGAAACTCCGTCTGTTCTCGAACCACTCGCAGTCGCCTCGACTGGTAACAGCGGTCAGTCAGCCGCCGCCTACCTCGGCCGGCTGGGACTGCGATCGTACGCGTTTGTCCCCTCACGATCGGCGTTTTCGAACAAGGCAATGATCAACGTCCACGGCGGCCAGATGCGTGTCGTTGGTGGCCGATATGACGATGCCGCGAGCGCGGTCGACGAGCAGTTAGCCACAGACTACTACTCGCTACAGGAGTTTATCACTCCCTACCGCCACGAGGGAGCCAAAACGCTGGCCTTCGAGCTGTACGACGACCTCGGCGAGCTTCCCGACGTGGTGTTCGTTCCAACATCCACCGGTGAGCTTATCGCCGGTGTTGGAAAAGGCTTCGAGGAGCTGATGAAAATCGGTGCAACCGAGTCGACGCCCACGCTCGTTGCGGTCCAGCCGACGAGTTGTGCGCCGATTGCGGCCGCTTTCGAGCAGGAACGCGAGACCCCAGAGCCGTGGATACACCCTGATACGATTATCGGCGAGCTGGAAGTGGCCGACCCTGCCGGTGGCGTTGCGGCCGTCGAGACGCTCCGTCGACTCAACGGGGCGGCGCTAACTGTCGAGGACAGCGATAGCCTTGATGCGGCGACGACGATTTGTCACAACGAGATTATCGAGATGGGGGCTCCGGGTGGTGCGGCCGCGGCAGGCGCATGGCAATGGGCCGAAAACGGGGCGTTCGACGGCGAAGAAACGGTCGTGATTCTCAACACCGATGCCGGCGTTAAAGCCCCGGATATCCTGCGAAGCCATCTCATGGGCCAAGGCCGGTAGTCGGTAGCTATTTGCGGCCGACGACGCTACCAGAGCGTATGTTCAGCGACGTGATGGAAGACTACCTGAAAGCGATCTATGTGCTTCAGGCCGAGGGCGACCCGCCCGTCTCGACGTCGGCAATCGCGGAGTATCTGGGTAAAACGCCGCCGACAGTTACTAGTATGATCGGTAAACTCGCTGATAATAACCTTGTCGACCGCGAGAAGTACAAAGGCGTCGAGCTGACAACCGAAGGCGAGACGGTCGCCCTAGAGGTAATCCGTCACCACCGCCTGCTGGAGACGTATCTTACCGAACAGCTCGATTACTCATGGAGTGAGGTCCACGAGGAAGCCGACCGGCTTGAACACCACATCTCCGAGGAGTTCGAACGCCGAGTAGCCGAAGCCTTAGACTATCCAACCGTCGACCCGCACGGCGATCCGATTCCGGGGGCGGATCTCGAACCGCTCTCGGACGACGAGTCAGTTCGACTCAGTGAGTTCGACGAAAACGATCACGTTGTCGTCACCCGTGTCAGCGACCGAAACGACGAGGAGCTGGCGTATCTTGAAGACGCCGGCATCACGCCAGGAACCGAGCTGGTCGTCGAGGATATCGCCCCGTTCGGCATGGTAACCGTCCGAACGCCTGCGGGCGACGAACAGAGCCTCCCGGAGTCAGTTGCCCGCTCGATTCGGGTCGAACCAGTCGGCGAGACAGTCGTCTGAAAAATCGTGCTTATTTTCTACACATTATTGTAATCATACTTATGATCAAATTTTTAACTACAGTAGTTGTAAGTTTGACTGGATGATCATCCATCAGTCGCGTCGGATCCAATGGCCGTGAGTTAAACCACACTCCCCCACTTCGGCCCTTCTGAGGCAGTGCCCCCGCACTGTCTGTTTTGACTCCATACAGAGTATCCAACAGATTCTGCACTCGTGGCTGTCTCCGCCATCTCGACACCAAACGATTTCATACAGGCCACCCGACTACACAACTATGTTCGAAAAGTCGACGTGGATCAAGCTCCCCCGCAACGTCGTTGTCGGCCACGGGGTCGTCGACGAGTTGGAAGCGACAATCGCGGACCTCCATCTCTCCGGCGAACCGCTGATCGTCACGAGTCCAACCCCCGACGAGTTGGCCGGTGATCGGGTGCGCGCCCAGGTGCCGACAGCCGAAACCATCGTCGTCGAGGAGGCGAGCTTCGAGTCCATCAAGCGCGTCAACGAGGCCGCCCAGGCCCAAGAAACCGACTACTTGATCGGGCTGGGCGGCGGCAAACCTATCGATATCGCCAAAATGGCCGCCGACGAGCTCAACTGCGGGCTCGTCTCTGTGCCAACCGCCGCAAGCCACGATGGTATCGTCTCCGGGCGCGGCTCGGTGCCAGACGGCGATAGTCGACACAGCGTTGCGGCCGACCCGCCGCTGGCCGTGCTTGCGGATACCGAGATCATGGCCAAAGCTCCCTGGGAGCTGACGACCGCCGGCTGTGCGGATATCATCTCGAACTACACCGCCGTCCAGGACTGGCGGCTGGCCAACCGGCTGAAAAACGTCGAGTACTCCGAGTACGCCGGTGCGCTCTCGGAGATGACCGCCGAAATGTTGGTCGACAACGCCGATTCGATCCGGCCGAACCTCGAAGAATCAGCCTGGATCGTTGTCAAAGCCCTCGTCTCTTCGGGGGTTGCAATGTCGATCGCCGGTAGTTCGCGGCCCGCCTCGGGAGCCGAACATCTGATCTCCCACCAGCTCGACCGGATTGCACCCGGCCAGGCGCTCCATGGCCACCAGGTCGGCGTCGCCTCGGTGCTAACCGAGTATCTCCACAGCGGCAACAGCGGGCGATGGCGGGCGATTCGCGACGCGCTCGAACAGATCGGTGCGCCAACGACGGCCGCCGAACTCGGGGTGAGTGACGACGACCTGCTGGAGGCGATGACGACGGCACACGAGATTCGAGACAGATACACGATTCTCGGCAGCGGCGTCAGCCTCGATGCGGCCTATGAAACCGCAGTTGTCACCGGGGTTGTCGACCGCGAGTGAGCGGAAATCCGAAGACCGATAGGCTCGCAGTGCGACCAATCAGTATGGATACTCCGTTGGTTGAGGGTCCGGTCGGTGATTACCCAAAGGCCACGACAGTCGTGTTGTCGGTCGTCGGCTACGTTGTCGTCGTTGGTGCGTTTGTCGTGCCGTCGTTTCAGGCACTGTTTCCACGGCTGGGCCTGCGAGCGGTCAACATTCTGGGTGATGCGATCGCACTCGTCAACTCGGTGACGGTCGTGCTGCTCTGTGCGGGCTGGTATTGGATTCGAACTGGCGAGGTGAAAAAACACGCTGCGGCGATGATCAGTTCGTTCGCCCTCATTCTGATCTTTTTGGCGATGTACGTACCGCGGGTCGCCGGCGGTGGCACCAAGGAGTTCGTACTCGATTCATCCTACAGCTGGGTGCCGCTGTTCGAGTGGATTGTCCCCGCCTACCTGCTGATGCTGGCGATTCACATTCTGCTGTCGATTCTGGCCGTTCCGCTGGTGTTGTACGCGCTTATATTGGGACTGACCCACACGCCCGAACAGCTCCGCACCCAGACCGCACACAAGCGGATCGGTCGCATCGCCGCCGGCACATGGATTCTCTCGTTGGTACTCGGCGTTGTCACCTACCTCATGTTGAACCACCTGTACGCCTGGGAGTTCGTGGCTGCCTGAGATGCATCAGAGACTGTGTGTTTCGAGCGATCTCGGCCACCGAGGTGACTGAGAGGTGCGCATCGCACTTTGCGGTAGCGACGACGATATTTCCGTCAACGAGCACGTCGAATGTGTCTGCCGCGACGATGCCGACTTGCTCGTAACAATCGGCGAAAAGGCGCTTATCCAGACTGCATCCCGAAACGAATCCCGACCTTTGCTCCCGGTTGGCCTCAAGACGCCGTTGAGCCCGCCCCGCGAACAGTTGCCTGAACTACTGTCGCATCTGCCGGCCCAGCCGCCGACACTCGAGGTGACGCCGCTTTCGGTTACTGCCGGCGACTGTTCGTCGACGGCCGTTTTTGATACCACGCTCGTGACGAACGAGCCCGCACGCATCTCGGAGTACACCGTCTCTGTCGACGGCCGAACGCACGCGACGTTTCGGGCAGATGGCGTCGTTGTCGCCACACCACTGGGTAGCAGTGGGTACGGACGCGCTGTGGGCGGCCCCCAGTTGGCACCAGCCACCGGAGTTGCAGTGGTGCCAATCGCACCGTTTGCGACCCACACCGACACATGGGTGCTGAAGCCACCGCTGTCAGTGCGCGTCGAGCGTGAGGACCGCGTGGCGGTGTTTGCTGACAGCACACAACTCGCAGTCGGGGCCACACCGCTGACAGCCGTGATCAACAAGGCAACGCCGCTGTCGATTGTCGACACGCGAAGGCTGTAGTCGCCGTAGCAATTGGAAAAACTCTAAACAGTCGTCTGCCCACACATAGGTATGGACCTACTGCAGTTTCTCGTTCCACTGGGTTGGATCGAGACCGTCGGACCGAGTATCCCGATTGCTCTGTTGGTGCTTGTTATCGCGAACGTCGGCACTCGAATCATAGAAAACCGGATGCAGGCACGACAGGCCGAAGCCGACGAGGAGATCACCCGCCATCCGCTCAACACATTCGTGACGATGGGCATCGTCACAGTCGGGTTTCTGTTCGTGGTGTATCGGCCCATCAGCGGCATGATCATGATGCTGCCAATTATCGGGCTGTTTATCGCTGACGTCTTCGAGTTCGAAGGCCGCCGTGTCGAAGCGGACAACGACCTGGACTTCGAGCGACCGAAAGCGACCCTCTTTACGCTTGGATTGGCGCTTATCTATGCGTCCTACTACGCGATGGCACCACTGTACGGACCGTACGTCGACCTGCTCTTCTAACGGTCAAGTTTCCGGTCCGGTGCCGACTCTTTTTGCCACAGTGTCGTTGTCGACCGGACGAGACTGCTCACAACCATATCACCACCAACAGTGCAGAGCCCGGTTGGTGGCGTTCTTCCACGTCCGAAAGGTTCAGTAAGTGCTATAGTTGCCACAAAACACACAGACGGCGACCGACAGCTCAATGGCCCGGACATCAGGGGCCTGTCGGTGTCGTCACAACTGTGTTGTTGGTCGCTTACCAGACTACCGACAACGCTCGCTGTGAGTTTGCCCACCTGTAGTCGACGGACGACCACAGCGTCCGACCGAGAAGTGCCATGCCGTCGACTACAGACGGACGAACCTCAACAGTCGGTTGGCTCAAACAGCGATTGTACGCACCGAAAGCCGAAACAGCGAATCAAAAAATCCGAGGGTTAGCTCGATTCGCGGCGTTCTTCAAGCGAGCGAACCAGTTCTGTGCCGACCGGAATCAGCACCCAAAACGCCAGTGCGCCGAGAATGGCCGTCCACAGGAAGATATCGATCATAAAGATCGCGATAACATCGAAAACGGTCTCCGGTTCGGCCACCGGCGCGATCAGCTGGTTAGTGATATAAAAGTCGGGTGTCTGGTACCATGAGGCCAGCGTCATCCAGACGAGCCCCGCACCGCACAGGATTCCAAACCCTTTCATGAACTCATCAGCCATGCGTCGACTACTCGTTGGAATCCTCTTGAGCGTTTCCCATTCCGGCAGCACGGAACCGGCTGGACAGGATGAACACACCCGATCCAAGCGCCATTAGACTCAAGCCAGCCACCCCGAGCAGGCCGCTTAGCAGGCCCTGATCGGGCGTCACCCCAACGACACCGATTGCCGCGACGATCACACCACGAAGCATACTGACTTCGAGCGTCGCTGCGTCCAACAGAATAAACCCGAACAGAATACTCAGCGCGGCGATCAGCGTCGAAAAGACGGTGATCGTCTTGTAGAGCCGCATCGGCACGACCACATCACGCCGACCACTGCTCGCTTGCTCGCTTGGAGTCGTAGCCGGATCAGTGGAATTCGAGGCAGTCCCGTCGCTGTCGACGGTCCGAGGATCGCTCATACAGAAAAAACGCACTGCGACGTATAATTATCCGGTGGTTCGGCGCTACTTCGGCGGCCGAAGCATGTAGTACCGGCGGTTAAGCCCGTACATGTAGCCTTCGCGCATAGTTTTGAGAAGTGCATACGCGATCACCCCGCTCACGAGCGGCAGGACGAACACCATATTCACCAGTAGATCCAGCGGGATTGGGATCAGATTCTGAATCGCCAGTGCGGAGATTGTCAGCGAGAACACCGCACCGCCGACACCAATCGACGCCCAGAACGGCTCTTCGACCGGTCGGCGAGCACTCCCCTTATTCAGGAACGGAACGACAGCGATTGCACCGACGACAACGACGTTTGCGAGCACGCCGTACAGCTCGTCGGACATCAGTTTGTCGCCGTCAAGCACTGCAAGTCCGGGGTTGATCGGATCGAGGTGGAGCAACCCGAACGACCAGTAGAGATACCAGTCGGGCAGGATGATCTCGGGAGTCTGACTCGGGTTGGCAGCATCACCAAAGTGTGGCGGAAGTGCGGCCGCAATCAACACGAGCATTCCGACGAAGAACAGCGAGATCGACGCATTACGAATGATCTCGTGGGGCCACGTCGGAAAACCCAACACATCGCGTTCGACGTAGTCGGATTCGGTCCGGAGATCTTGGTCTTCACGACGGGCACGCTCGAAATACTCGTAAGTCAGCCGTGAGAGACCAACTTTGCGTTCTTTGCGTTCGCTCCACGTTGGCGTTTCGTCGTCTGGTGCGACAATGCCAGTCTCTTTGCCGCCATCAGATCGGATATCTGATGAGGTATCGCTTGCTTCGCTCTCGATACCCCCATCAGAGCGAAGCTCAGATGTCTTGGTCGACTCGCTTTCGGAGCCGCCGTCGGTTCGTATCTCGGTTGGGTTGTCTGTGTCGCTCATTGTATCAGTGTGGTTCTGCGATGCCCTGCACCCAGACGATACCGATGTGGAGTGCGATCAGTGCGGTCACCACAAACGGTAGGATAAAGACGTGCAGGATGTACATTCTGACGATCGTTGCCTCACCAAGCGTAAAGCCGCCGAACAGCAACTGGGCGGCCCACTCACCCACAATTGGGGTTGCGAGTGCCATCTCGACGCCGATCTGACCGGCCCAGAAGGCAAGCTGGTTCCACGGCAGCAGATAGCCCGTATACCCGAAGACCATCGAGAGACTGATCAGGATAATCCCCAACAGCCAGTTGAGCTCACGTGGTTCTTTGTACGAGCCGGTGAAGTACACACGCAGCATGTGCAGGAACACTGCCGCGAGCATGATCTGGGCGGCCCAGCGGTGGATACTCCGCAGCATAAAGCCGAACTGGAGATCTCGCATGATAGCTTCCATCGACGCATAGGCCGCGGTCGGATCGCCTGCGGTAGATGGCGAGTAATAAAACCCTAACAGCGCGCCCGTGACGGCGGCGACGATGTAGGCCAAAAGCGAGAAAAACCCGAGCGAGTAGAGCGGATACCAGTACCAGAACTTGTTGTCCAGGTTGTACTGCTCAGTGTGGCTTTTCGGCATCTGGAGGTTGACCTTGTAGTAGGCATCCTCCAGCAGTTCGAGGTAATCGACGATGCGGAATCGGCGGTCGAGATAGACGAGCGTGGTCAGAAAGACCGTCTCAATCGGTGTGAGGTCTTTCTGTTTGAGCCACGCGTTGTGGTCGAACTCGTCTCGTTCTTTGAGGCTCATATATTATCGTTTGTAGTACGGATAGATGGCTCGTTTGACGGTGTCCCATGCCTTGTCGGTGCCGATCTGGTTGCCATCAACGTCCTCGCTGTCAATGTACAGATCTTCCCACTTGCGTCGACGCTTTTTGACGATCATCACATCCGGCAGGAACTCTTTGCGGTACAATGCCAAGATAAACGCGAGATCAATGAAAATCAACGCCAAAATCGCCCCGAGGAACTGGTTGCCGAACTCCGTGCCGGCCCATCCTGAGATCATCGCATAGATGAAGAAGAAAACGAAGATAACCTCGATAATCGTCAACAGAACGATGGCGATGGCGGCGGCAGTCGACTCGCGTGCCGGTTCGTAGCGGTGAATATCACCGTAGGTACTGCCTGAAGAGCTCATTAGCGATCACCTTGTCCCGTGTTTGGCGACTCACCGTACTTCAGTACGTAGAACGTAAAGACGAGGCTGATCGCAATTGCGAAGAAGCTCACAATGCCGATGTAGTGTTTCTGGAGCGGCACGCCGACATCGCTGGCGAAGTCATCTGGCCAGCCACTGTCGCCTGCGCCGGCTTCGGCTGTCGGCACGTCGTCACCAACCGCGACTGCGCCCTTCATATCCAAGGCGTCATGTGGCTCACAGACGTAGTCGGTGATTCCTTCGTCGTCTTCGGTGAACTCGTACTCGTAGGTAAAGCCAGCCTCAGCGGTAAGTTCACTGTCGAGGTCGGCCGGTCCGTCGACGGTAACGACGTTGTGTTCGCCGCCGTCGCCGGTCCACTCGAAGGTAACGGTTGTGCCAGGGTCGATCCAGATGCCGGCCGGCGAAAACGCGAGGTCGCCGCCGTTGCCCGCCGCGCCGACTTCTACGGTTACTTCATCTTGACCGCGGAGGTCCTCTTCGCCGCCGTCGACGCCGTCGATATAGTCCCACTCGGGGACTTCTTCTTGGGCTGCCACGGTGCCGCTGCTGGCGACAACGGCCGTGGTGGCGGCGGCAGAGCCTCCTGCTGTTCGCATAAAGTCCCGCCGTTTCATACACCCAGTAATCAGCACGCGGCGTGCTTAAACCCACCGACTATGGATTGGAAAATACTGGCCGTTAGGCCCCTTCAGTCTCACGTTCTCGGTTCTGTTGCCCATCGTCGACGGCGGGCGTCTGCGGTGGTGTCTCACCCGGTAGATCCGGCCGCTCGAATCCGCCGGCTTCAACTGCCCGAAGCCGCTCGCGATACTGCTCGGCACGGAACCGATCCGAGAGTCGTGCGTTGGCCACGAGCGTAAACAACACGAAGCCGACCGTAAAGAACAGCCCACCGATAACGGGCGCGACAAGCGTCTCAACACCTGTAAACAGCCAGGCACCGATCAGTCCCAGCCCGCCGAGCAGTTGCATGCCAGCGATAATCTGTAACATCAGGTTGCCCAGCTCGCCGCTCTGTTCGGGAACGGCCTCCGGCGAGGGCAGCTGGTAGCGCTCTGGCGGTTGTTGTACCTCGAATTCATCCATCGAACACATCGCCACGACGGGTTCGACATCCCGCAGAACACCACCTTCGCCACGGACAGTACCATCCGGCGAGACGGTCGCATACCCTTCATCGGAGTAGACCAACAGCCGGTCGACGCCGTCGACCGTTTCGCGTTCGATCACCCCGAAGATGTCGCGGCTGGCGATCCGGTTTTTGATTTCGGCTTCAACGCGATCCAACAGTTCGGGACCGGTGATCCAGGTGTCGGCATCAAAGGCGGCCTCCCATTCGTCGACCGACATTTTGGCCATATCTGCGGGCCCAAAGTTCTCGAAGTCGTATTTCGCTTCGACTTCCTTGCGAAGCGCATCGAGGTCGTCCGATTCGGTGGGGTGGGTCTCACCGTCGACGGATGCGGTCGACCCGGCGGCATCAACCGGGCGGTCAACGGACTCCGAGGGGTCGTCCTCCGGTGTGTCGCTCATTAGTGGAACTACGAACGGACCCATTGTTAGCCTAGCGATTTTCCGAACGACGGTTGAAACGAAAGTTCAACACAGTCGACGCTCGGCGAAACGTCGTGGTTTTACGTCTCCGAGCGGAACACCCAGTAATGAGTCAGGACGTCACAGACGAGTATTCGGAGGGTGATCTCCGAAACACCGGGATGAATCTCCGACACGACCGCGAGTGGGATTACGAACTCGAACGCATTGTCGACGAGATCAACGAGCGCGACGCAACAAAGGTCGGCCTGCAGTTCCCCGAAGGTCTCAAACGTCGCGGCCCAGCCGTGGCCGACGACCTCCGTGAGGTGCTCGACCGAGACGTGACGATCCTCCTTTCGGGCCAGCCTTGCTACGGTGCGTGTGATCTCGACACCTATCTGATGCGCCGAACCGACGTATTCGTCCACTTCGGCCACTCGCCGATGAAAGAGTCGGATAAAATCATCTACGTGCCACTGTTTTCGAACGTTGATCCCTTCCCCATTCTCGAAGAGTCACTTGCGGAACTCGAAGACCCCGACGTCGACCCCGCTGTTGGCCTTGTGACCACCGCCCAGCATATGAATCGCTTCGGCGAGATGGTCGAATGGCTCGAAGAACGCGGCTATGAAGTCCATACGCGCAAAGGTGACGACCGGCTCACCTACGAGGGCCAGGTGTTAGGCTGTAACTACGCCTCCGCAGATATCGATGCCGACCAGGTGCTGTACGTCGGCGGCGGCAAGTTCCACCCGATGGGCCTGGCGATGGAGCATCAAGAAAAGACGGTCGTCATCGCCGATCCGGTCAACAACGTCGTGACGATTGCCGATCCCGATCAGTTCCTCAAACAGCGCTATGCCTCCGTGCACAAAGCAATGGGTGCAGAAAAATGGGGCGTCATCTTCTGTACCAAAATCGGCCAAGGTCGCTGGGAGACCGCCGAGGAAATCCTTGAAAACAATGAAAATGCGTATCTGATCACCATGGACGAGGTTACCCCCGACCGCCTCCTGAACTTCGATATGGATGCGTTCGTCAACACAGGCTGTCCACGCATCACGACCGACGACGGTCCACGGTTCCACAAACCGATGCTAACTCCAGGTGAGTACGAGATTGCAGTGGGCAACAAACCGCTTGAGGATTTGGAGTTTGACACCTTCCACGGCACGTGGTAGGCTGGCACTACTGACCAGAGCTGTCGACGTAGTGTCACTGATTCGATGTCGAAAGCGGATGTTTTAGGCGACAGCCGTCCAAGCGTCGACGATGGATACGGCGACGATTGCGACGCTAGCGACACTGTCGGTAACGCTGAGTTTTCCGTTCTTTATATACGGTGCGTGGATCATGCTCGATTCCGAGACAGTGACGTGGGGTGTGCTCGTCCACCATCTCAAATACATCAGTGTGGGGCTGGTGCTGACGACTGTCCCGATGGTCACTTGGATGATACCGCGACTGCTCGAACAGCTGTCGGGGCTGTCGGCGCTGCACGCCTTTTTGGGCTTGCAGGCGTACGCGATGTTGCTTGTCGGTCTCACCGGGATCGTTCGGATTTTTCAGGCCAAGCGGAACGCCGATTTGTACAAGAACCCGGACCAGGACATCGATCTCAACGACCTCCACGAAAACATGAGTGCCTGGCGCGGCCGACTCCGAATCGGTGTCTTTGGCTATGTGTTCTTCTGGCTGGGAGCGTACGTCACCGGCCTGTATCGGTTTGTCGTGAGCTATCTGTTAGTCTGATATAACAGACACAGCCACCAGTGGTAGTGAGCAACTACTTATACCCGAGTTGGGTCGGTCACTCCCACGGCTCGCCCGAGGCCAAATCGACCTCGTTGTCGACTTTTGAAGAAGGACAGAGGTCTTCGAGTAAACAGTCCGAACAGTCGGGGTTGATCGCCGTACAGGTCTCTCGGCCGTGGGTGATCAGTAGGTGTGTGTACCACTGCCAGTCTTCTTCGGGGACAATTGGCATGAGATCCTGTTCGATAGCTTCGGGGCGTTGTTCGGCCGTGATGCCGAGTCTTCGGGAGAGCCGCTGAACGTGGGTGTCGACGACGATTCCCTCGACGATCTGGTGGCCGTGCTGGAGGACGACGTTTGCGGTTTTTCGGCCCACACCCGCCAGATCGGTGAGTTCGTCCATCGTATCCGGAACCTCGCCGTCGTGTTTTTCGATAATATCCGTACAGGCCGACCGGATGTATTTGGCCTTGTTGTTGTAGTAGGTAATCGAAGAGATGTCTTCGGCGAGTTCCTCCTGGTCGGCCGCGGCGTACTCCGCGGGACCGTCGTACTTTTCGAATAACTCAGCGGTGACTTTGTTGACCCGCTCGTCAGTACACTGTGCCGAGAGCATGACTGCGATGAGGAGTTCGAGTCGACTCGAAAACGAAAGCGAAATCGTGGTATCAGGATACGCGTCGTAGAGTCTATCGATGACTTCGAGTGTCTGCTCGCCGCGACTGTCGAGTTGGCTGCCCATACAGTTGGCTTGGAGTCGATACTGTTGAGTGATTCGGAGTTGCCGTTTCGACAGGCACACTAAATCGGATCCGGTATCATTCAGCCAATTCGACCAGCCAGTGAAACTGATCGGTGTTTCCAATCGGCAACACGGACAGCGTATACGGTTGCTTATATCCGCCGAGCGATCAGTTTCAGACAATGAGGGACTCACGTCGCGGGTTTCTGTCGACGGTTGCAACGGGCGGTGTCATCGGCCTGGCGGGCTGTCTGGGCGGTGAATCGGTCTCGGTTCTCTCGGCAGGGAGTCTCGCAGTCGTGCTTGAAGACCACGTCGGCCGGGCGTTTGCGGACGAACACGGAACCGAGTTCCGTGGGGAGTATTACGGTGCGAACGCCGTCATGCGGATGGTCGAAGACAGCCAGAAACACCCGGATGTCGTCATCAGCGCCGACAATATCCTGTTGCGTGATCGACTTTACGAATCCCACACCGACTGGGACGTCGAGTTCGCTTCGAATTCGGTCGGGCTGGCCTACAACCCCGACACAGAGTTCGGCCGTCGACTCGACAACGGCGAGCCGTGGTACGAACTCGCGGTAACTGCTGACGATGGCGCGTTGGCGATCAGCGATCCGGATCTCGACCCACTAGGATACCGGGCGATGTTGGCCTTCGAGTTGGCTGAAGCCGAATACGATCTCGATGGCTTTGTCGACCAGCTCTCGGAGGCTGTCTATCGCGAACCCGAAGAGCCACAGCTACTGGCCGGCGTCGAGACCGGCAACCGGGCGGCAGCCGTCTCATATCGAAATATGGCCGTCGACCACGGTCTGCCGTTCATCGAGTTTCCCGACAGCTACAACTTCGCAAATCCAGCGTACGAAGACCACTACGCCAGCGTCAGCTACACTACCGACGAGGGATACACCGCCAGCGGAAACACCATCATCTACAATGCGACCGTGATTGATCGCGCAGATAACCCGGATGGAGGCCTGGAGTTTGTCCGGTTTCTCGCCGACAGCGATGAGCTACTGGCCGAAAACGGACTGACAGTTGCAGGATTTCCAAACAGTCATGGGGCCGTCCCCGACGAGATAGGACAATGAATCTCAACCGCCGTCGACTGCGTTCCCGACAGCGTACACCCGAACTGCTTGTACCGGCGGTGTTGGGTGGGCTGTTGGTCGTGTATTTTCTGTTGCCGTTTGCCTTTTTCCTCTGGCGAACGGGCTCAGTACCCATCGGTGATGCGCTCGCCCGACCGGCCGCCCAAACGGCGATTCGAAACTCNCTGCTTACCGCACCGATTTCGACATTCATTGCGACCGTCTGCGGCGTTCCGCTGGCATACGTACTCGCTCGTGAGTCGTTTCGGGGCAAACGACTCGTCGAGGCACTGGTCGTTCTCCCGCTGATCGTCCCGCCCGTTGTCGGCGGTGCAATGATTCTCACCGCAGTCGGACGCTTTACGCCCATCGGCTCGGCGGCTACCCAACTCGGGATTCCGCTTACCGACAGCCTCATTGGCATTATTCTCGCCCAGACGTTCGTGGCTGCACCGTTTGTCGTGATCACCGCGCGCGCAGGGTTCGGAGCCGTCGACGAGCGACTCGAACAGGCCTCTCGATCATTGGGGTACGGTCCGCTCAGGACGTTCTGGAACGTCTCGCTGCCGTTGGCCCGTGGGGCGATTCTCGCGGGAATCATACTCACTTTCGTTCGCGCCATTGGTGAGTTCGGCGCGACGATGATGGTCGCCTACAACCCCCGGACGATGCCGACCCGGATCTGGGTTGATTTCATCTCGGGTGGTATCGACGCCATTGTCCCACTCGCGCTCGCGCTGTTAACGATCACGCTCATTGTTGTCGCCGCCATCCAGCGTATCGGTCGGGTGCCGACGGTGATCGACCGATGACGCTCACCGTTGAAGCGCTCACACACCACTACGGCAGCGAGCCAGCTGTTCGGGACGTGTCGTTTTCGGCCGGCAACGGCGAGTTACTCGCGCTGTTGGGACCAAGCGGCTGTGGGAAAACGACGATCGTCCAAGCGATTGCGGGCCACATTAGACCGACCGCCGGTCAGATTTCGCTGCGCGGCGAGCCCGTCACCGACCAGCCGCCGGAAGCCCGCGGTGTCGGGATCGTCTTTCAGGAGTCGACGCTGTATCCGCATCTGACGGTGGCCGAAAACGTCGGCTATGGGCTCAAAGCCAACAAAGTGGCGGCTGAAGATCGACACCAGCGAGTCGATGAATATCTCTCGTTGGTTGATCTGCCGGCGTCTCACGACGCGATGCCCGATGAGCTCAGCGGTGGCCAGCGGCGACGCGTCGAGTTGGCCCGCGCGTTGGCTCCCGAACCCGACGTGTTGCTGTTAGACGAGCCGCTTTCGGCACTCGATTCGGCACTCCGCCGTCGACTCCAAGCGGAGATCCGCCGGATTCAGGACGAAACGGGAGTGACAACGCTGTTTGTGACCCACAACCAACGGGAGGCGATGTCGCTGGCGGATCGGCTCGTTGTTATCGACGACGGGGAAATAGCCGCAGTCGGCGGGCCGCGAACGCTCTATCAATCGCCGCCAAATCAGTTTGTCGGCTCGTTTCTTGGCCGGTCGAACACGCTACCGGCGACGATACTCAACGGCGAGTCGTCTGCTATCGCGGTCGACGGAACACGAATCGAGTTGCCTGAGGCTCCCGAAACAGCCCAACCGGTTGTCCACATTCGGCCCGAAGCCATAACCGTTGGATCGGTAGGCGAGATCACGTTTACGGGATGCGTCCGAGCCGTCTTGGATCGCGGTTCACACTACGACATCGAAATCGAATTGTCGAGCGGCGACCGAATAGTTGGAACGTCTCAGCACACACCACCCAGCGTCGATGCGCAGGTCTCAGTCGGCGTCGACCGGCGTGATCTGGTTGTGTTCGACGAGTAACGTGTAGAGTAGAACGACGACAGAGACTGAAAACGGAACAGAGAGACGACCTTCAGGCGAAGGCTAACGAACTGCCCGCATCGTCGGTGTCTTCGATCTGAATCTTCTGCCAGGCGTCGACAAAGTCCTGCCGGAAGACTTCGGTGCGGTCGTCGCGAATCGCAAACATCCCGGCTTCCGTACAGATAGCCTTGATATCCGCACCCGAGGCGTCGACTGCCATCTCGGCGAGTTCGCCGAACGCAACGTCTTCGGAGACGTTCATACTGCGAGTGTGAATCTGGAAGATGAGTTCGCGGCCCTCGGCTTCGGGTTTGGGGACTTCGATAAGCCGGTCGAACCGACCTGGTCGCAAGATGGCGGGATCGAGCATATCGAAGCGGTTGGTCGCCGCAATGATCCGAATCTCGCCACGTTCGTCGAAGCCATCCATCTCACTGAGCAGCTGCATCATCGTCCGCTGGACCTCCGCATCACCAGAGGTTTTCGAATCCGTCCGTTTGGAGGCGATAGCGTCGATCTCGTCGATGAAGATCACCGCGGGTTCGTTCTCGCGGGCGACCTCGAACAGGTCACGAACGAGTTTCGCACCTTCGCCGATGAACTTATGAACCAACTCGGAGCCGGCCATCTTAATGAACGACGCGTTGGTCTGGTTGGCAACCGCTTTGGCGAGCATCGTTTTGCCCGTTCCGGGCGGGCCGTACAGCAGCACACCCGACGGCGGGCTGATGCCGACCTCCTCGAACATCTCTGGGCGATCAAGCGGCATCTCGACGGTCTCTCTGACCTCTTGCATCTGCTCGTCGAGCCCACCGATGTCCTCGTAGGTGACATCGGGGCTGTGGTCGACCTGCATCACACGGGCGCGCACGTCAGTTTCGTTGTCGAGTCGCTTGACAATCGACAGCGAGTTGTTGACCGCAACCCGGGCGTCGGGTTCGAGTTCGGCGCGCATGTCGTTGGTGACCTCGGTGAGCGCCTCCTGGTTGTTGCCGTGCTGTTTGATAATGACGCCCTCTTCGGAGACCTCTTGGACGGTTGCGACGAACAGCGGCGACTGTTTGAGCTTCTTGTTTTCGTGGGTCAGTCGCTCTAATTTCTGTTTGTACTTGTTGTTCTCAGCGTTGGCGTCCAGCAGTTTGTCCCGCATCTCCTCGTTTTGGGACTCGATAACGCCAAGCCGTTCCTGAAGTGCCTCGATTTTGTCTTGGCGGGACGCCGTCTCCTCATAGGGTAGTTCGACGTCGTCCACGGTGTCAGTCATCGGCAGGACTAGGGCATTGATTAATAAGAGGTTTCGGGTCGTCGACGGTTTCACCGTTGTGCGTAGCTGGCCACATGCCCGAAAGTAATGGTCAATAATAGCAAGTATTATCATACAGCATTCGAGAATACAGATAACTATGAGCGCGCCAGAAGCTGTTTCCAGCGACGATTCAGCCGACCCGTGGGATGCTGTTCGCGATCTTCCACCGAGTGCAAAGCTCGTCGCGAAAGTCTTGGAGTACAACGATACGCTCACCCAGAGTGANCTCGCCGAAGAAACCCTACTGCCGCCCCGAACCGTTCGGTACGCGCTGAGCAGACTCGAAGATGCCGGTGTCGTCGAATCTCGTTTTTCCTTTTCAGACGCCCGTAAACGGCTCTACAGCCTCTGCATCTGAACAACCGGCGCGCTCGCACGTCGATGACACCGACTTGAGCTGCAACCGGCGTGCGTTTCGCTCGCTAATGTAGTTAGTCACTTCCTACTACCCGGATACTTATTATCCAAAAGTCGACCACACCAGTCCAATGGCCCAGAGCCCACTGGACCGGTTCTCACTCACGAAGCGATGCAGAACGCTTGGTCGACACCTGTGGCGTCGACTCCGTCGGACACGGCATCTCGCGGCCCCGCCCTACGCAGGAGTGATCCGCGAGGCCGAACGCTGCCAAGGTGTTCCTGAACGAGCGCGTCGCTTCCGTGAGAGCGGTGGCGTCGATCGCCTTTGGCGAGCAATCGAAGCCGCGGAGGCCGACGATCACGACGAGTGGGTCGACCGTGGGCGTGCTGCCCAGCGGTCTCTCACCGGCGACCCAGACCCCGCGGAACCGATATACCGCCCGAGCGAAAAGAGGGGGTAATGACACGGGTGATACACACCGGCGACACCCACATCGGTTATCAGCAGTACCACTCACCGGCGCGCAGAGATGACTTTTTGAACGCCTTCGAGCAGGTGGTCGACGACGCCATCGAGATGGACGTTGGGGCAGTTATCCACGCTGGCGATCTCTTTCACGACCGCCGACCTGAACTCCCAGATCTCCTTGGTACACTGAGCGCGCTCCGTGAACTCGCCAGTGCAGGGATTCCATTTCTGGCTGTTGTCGGCAACCACGAATCGACCCGGGGCGGCCAGTGGCTGGATCTCTTCGAGCGCATGGATCTTGCCGTACGGCTCGGTTCGGAGCCA